>Ga0115566_10003561_pt1 | contig 12545 bp, 10 predicted proteins | sample COGITO_mtgs_1204_3_FD_87173 | JGI IMG/M metagenome (GOLD analysis project Ga0115566, IMG submission 87173) | Pelagic marine microbial communities from North Sea - COGITO_mtgs_120405 | ecosystem: Environmental > Aquatic > Marine > Epipelagic | place: Germany:Helgoland, sampling site Kabeltonne...
CGGGATCTGCGGGTTCTTCCATTTTTTCGAGCACCTTTTTCGGCTCACCGCTTGAACTGGCTGTATACGACATCGGTTTGTCTTCCACTTCAAGCAGGGTTAATGGCTTAACGGTGTACGAACCATCGGTGCCAGCAATCTCCTTCTTCTCATCGTCTGAGATGTTGTAGACCTTCATCTTAGAGCCGTCAATGTTCTCACTAAATCCAACGGTGTATTCCTTGTTTCGGTCCATTTTATTGAACTTGAAATCACCATTTGATTCAATGTTGGAGGAGTCCATGGCCACATGCGCATTATCAAATAAGAACGCCTTTGCATCTGCAGGGATTTCCTCCTCGGATACGATGCTGAACTTATCGAAGTCGAACTCCGGGTCCGCTGGTTCTTCCATCGATGTCAATTTGTAGGTTTCAAGCTCTACGGGAATTGTTGGGTCGTATCCTTCGAGGAAATAGAGCTTTCCTAACGAATCGTTTCTATTGCTGACAAAGAATGATCCTTCCCTTCTATATGCAGAAAAATAAGCGTCAAATTTTTCCGAATTAACAGGTGCGTCAAGCGCTTTGGGTTTGGACCAATCGGACCATGTGTCACCTCGCGCACTCATATAAACATCATATCCACCCATTCCACCTTTTCTGTCTGATGAAAGAAACAACGTTTTGAATTCGGCGCTGTAAAAGGGTGAAATTTCGTTTGTGGAATCAGTATTGATTCCTTCAAGCAAGATTGCTTCGGACCATGTGCCATCCTCAGATTTCTGGCTCATATAGATGTCCAATTGGCCATAGACTGAACCTCCCATGGAGATGAACATTTCCGTTTCCTGGGGAGTGACATAAAAGTCGAATTGCTGCGAACGGATTCGTAGCTTCTTAACCTTAACTTGTTCTGGTTTGCTCCACGGGTCTCCTAGATTATCGGCAATAGACAAACCGGGCCACATGAGTTTGTTGTTTGAGTAGGTGCCAAGTAGGTAAATGTGTTGTCCGTCGTTTGAGACGCCTACTACGGCATTGTTAAACCTAGAATTAAGAATAGGTATAGACTCTTGGTTTGAAAAAAGTGATTCTCCTCTCCATTTTGCCCGCCATACAGACTGGGAAACGTTTTTATTTTTTTGCTCTAAGTCATAGCTTTTTACATAGTATAGCTGATCTCGGTTATGACTTAGGAGCGCTTTGCCAAATTCGGTGTTTTTGCCTCCCAGCGGATCCACAGCCTCCGATTCTATCAGTTTCACTTGCGCAATAATCTGGCACGGTAGGAATAGTGAAATGATAAAGAACCAATAAATTGAGGATGATATTAACCGGTGCATTCTATTGGATTACTTTTTAAACAATTGAATGCCAAGGAACAGCTCGTGTGAGCCGAATCCTAAACTTTTGGTTTCAGTCAAAGGGTAATCGAAGCTGTAGCCGACTTTGATTAAATTACTTACAAAAACAGCCCCGGTCAAAATGATGTCGGAATTCCATCGATATCCAACAGCCGCGAAATATCGATCCCTAACATCAAGCTTTAAATTAAAGTCTATAGAAGCGGGCGCGGAGGCAGTGTATTTTATAAGTGTACTCGGGACGAGGTGTAAACTTTGGTTTAAAATTAGGCGACCGCCAATCATGCCATAATGGGTCATTTGCAGCGCTGGAGACACTGGGCTGTTTTCAAATTTCAACTCCCCCTGGGTTAATTGATCCGAGTTATAAGAGAAAAACAAGTGCTTACTGTAGGCATAAAGTCCAAAATCAATGCTCGGAATCCAATCATTAAATGCTTGTGAGCTTGCGGCAAATGCTTGAAGCGTGGGATCATTTGAAGTGCCCATTTGTGTTTTGGTTGGGTCAAAAACCCAGTTTTTCATACTTCCTTTAAGTGCTGCAGAAATTGTCCACGATGAATTAATTGGTACATGCACATTGTAAGAAGCCCCAAATGCGGTGTAGGAAAATGCCCCAAAATCGTCTTGAAACAGAATGCCGCCGGCCGCATGTTTTATTTTTCCTTTATCATTTGAATGTGATTCAGATTGGCTTGTAGGCAATGTTTCTGATGTTAAGGTGCGGGGTGCGAAAATTCGAGAGGTTCCGCTCACATAGAAAGATCTAGGCGCATATTGAGACCCCATCCATTGTTGTCTATAAGTTATGTTTAGGTCTAGCATTTGGCGCTCACCTGCGCTTGCTGGGTTTACTAGGTATCCGTTGGACAGGTATTGACTCAATTGCCAAGACTGCTGTCCATTGACCGCGGAGAATGTCAGAACGAATAAGACGATGATTAAGTTTTTCATGGTTCCATCTCCTTTCTCAGTATATAATTGTGAGGTTACCATCTCTGGGATCGGTGATGCCGTCGTTAAACTCGATAACGTAATAGTAGGAAGACACGGGGAGCAGATTTCCGTTATGCTTGCCGTCGAACTTGGTTTTGTATCCATCGTCTGACTCGTATACCTTTGCTCCCTAACGATTAAATACGACCACTTTCATTTTCGGGTAACTCTCCGACCCTTCAATATTCCATTCGTCATTTATGTCGTCTCCGTCTGGAGTGAATACAGTGTTTATTTCCACTGGACTTAATACTCGAATCTTGAGGGTGTCCTGACGAGTACAAAATGGCTCGCTGGTGGCGGAAACGACGAGTTCCGTTGTTTCCTCAATATTTGCGTAGGTCACTAGCTGATCAATTTCGTCCAAAATAATCGAGGGCTCCCAATTTATTATGGATGGTTGATTTACCTCAACTTGCACACGAACCCTGGCAACGCCTTGTGTATAAAGGTCGGGGCCAGCGTCGACGTTTGGTGCGTAGCCAATTTCTATCAAAACTTCATCCGAGGAAACAGGACATGCGCCACTTTGAATATTCCACGTGAACACCTCTTTTCCCATTAAAACTGAGCAAACTTGAATTGGGAGAAAGCGAGTCAGAAAATATCCCAGGATACGGGGAGGTCCAGTATCCAACTCCAACGCTTGGATCGTTTGCGCTCAGCATATAAGCACTCTGGTCACAAACAGTTGCGTCCGTGACAGCATCAGCCACCGTTGGTTTGGCGCTTACTAGAATCGTTGCAGTATCTGAATTTGTGGGACAGGAGCCATCTGATACGGTCCAAACAAATAGGTTTTCCCCAAAAACTAAGTTATTAACCGGCGAGTTAAATTGGTTCGGATCGATTACAATAGCATTCCCAAGGCTAGTCCATGTTCCCATACCCGACGATGGTTTAACGGCATTTAGGTTAGAGGAAGGCGAGACGCACAATCCAAAGTCCAATCCTGCGTCAGCTTTGCTTGGAGTTACTCCTCGATAAACAGAAAATGAACAGGTCGATTCATTTCCAGCGCTATCAGTGGCCAGAAATGTGTTGGTTGTTCCCCCGACAGGGTAGGTTGACCCGCTTGGCAGGCCACTTGTCTGAACAATACTAACTCCGCTGCAATTGTCAGTTGCTGTAGGGAATGGATAGGAAAACGTGCTTTCACAAATTGCCGTATCTGAGGGACAAAGAAAGAATGGCCTGATTGTATCAACGACGGTTACCTGAACAGAGGTGGTGACAGAATTCGAATTGCTATCAACGAGTGTGAAATCGATCTGATTCACGCCAATATCGTCACAATCAAAACTGTCTATATTAATGTACATGGTGTCGATTCCGCAATTATCGTAGGATCCGTTGTCGATATCAAGAATATCAGCATAGGCCAAACCACTTTGATTTAGATACACGGATATATTTTGGACAACGGCAATAGGATCGACATCATCCAATATTCCAACAAAGACCGCAGTGGTGTCCACACACCCATTGGAATCGGTTCCGGTCACGAAATAGTCACCTGAAACAATTCCGCTGTTGTGATTGCCAGTGGCTGAGTTGCTCCAATTGTAGGTGTGGCTGCCCGTTCCGCCGACGGAAGTAACGCTCGCCCCTCCATCATTTGAATTATAGCATCTGGCATTCGAATCTAGCACAGCCGTTACGACCAATTCATTTGGCTCGGTCAATGTTATGGATGAAGTATCTGCGCAGCCATTCGCATCCGTTACTGTAAATACATGAGCGCCACTTTCTAGGTTTGTAACAGTACTATCGTTGCCGCCGTTAGCCCAAGCAAAAGTGTAAGGCGTTGTGCCGCCAGAAACATGCAGCGTTAGGCTTCCATCATCATCCCCATGGCAGGTTGGTTGAATGCTGTCATACTCGACTATGAGAGAATCGACTTGAAGGTTTAGTACTATGATGGAATCGCAACCATAAACACCTGAAAAGCTTTGAGTATAGGTGCCCGAAGTGGTTAGGTATTGATTATTGAAAAAATAACTCCCGCCGCAAATGGTTGTATCCATAACTTCTGCAATGCTCACAACACCATTGTCGATGATGGTACCAAAGTTCCCGGCCCAATTTTCTATGCTTTTTCCTCCGCACTCTACATGGATGTACCTCAAGCCAGTGCCATATGAAGTTAAGTTGCCTGATAGGGTGTCCCAGTTTATTGTCGTTGATATCGGAGCGCTTTGCGATCCGTATGAATAACTATCAATCACTTGGCTAGAACCATTCAAGAGTTTGATCTTGTAATAGTAGAGGTCATTGTAATAACTATGCTTACCACGAAACATCTGGCTAAATGAAACGAGGGGTTCCTCGTCAAGGTATTGGCTGGTATATCCCTCTGCCACTAAATCAATGGTCTGCTCCATTGTCGTCCAGTTATAGGATGCTACAAATGCATTGCCATAACCCCAGTTTTGGAGGAGCCAATTTGAACCCGCTCCACTGCTGAAATTCCAACCTGATGCGCCTGTACTTGCGTCGCCATTTACCAGCACGTTATTGCATTGCGCCCTTAGCTCTAAAACAAGGCTAAGTGAGAAAAGAATTACGACGAGAAGGCCTCGTTTTTTCAAGGGTTAGAATTTTCGTGAAAATTATAAAATGTGTTTGACTTCACGGGCTTTGTGTACAACACTATTGGCCTTTGTGAGGATGATCCCTTTTGTCAATGAATTGCATTCTATAATTTATGTTTCAAATTACAGTAATGTTGCAAGGTGCAGATAAAAAAGGAGAGTGATGGTCCAGATAAGATAGAGGCTGGTGTGCTGCAAATTAACCCAAGTAGAAAAGTTCTGATTACAGGCGCTAGCGGGTTTTTGGGACGGTATATTTTTAACGAGCTTACTGCTAAGGGATATGAAGTCCACACAATTGGACGCTCAGCTTTCGATTCGAAGAACCACTTCTTGTGCGATCTTGGAAATGAAGAGCCAAACCTTGCCGGACAATCATACGATTGGATTATTCATTCTGCTGGAAAGGCGCATGTTGTTCCTCGAACAATAGGTGAGAAAGAAGATTTTTTTAGAGTCAACGAACGAGGTATTGAGAACCTTTTTCGGGCCTTAGATGCAAATTCAATAAAACCAACAAGCGTCTCGATAATCAGCACAGTTGCGGTCTACGGTGTCTCCTCCGGATCAAATATTACCGAGCAGCACCCTTTAGGCGCAATGGACCCATACGGGAAAAGCAAAAAGAATGCGGAGCAGATAGCGATGAACTATGCTGAAAAAATTGGCGCTCGCTTGAGCATTTTGCGTTTACCTCTTATCGCGGGTAAAAACCCACCTGGAAACCTAGGAGCGATGATTAAGGGAATGAAAAATGGCCGTTATTTTGGAATAGGGCAGAGCAAGGCAAAGCGCAGTATTGTTTTAGCCGCTGATGTTGCAATGTACTTGCCTCAGCTTAGTCATGTTGGCGGAGTATTCAACCTCAGCGACGGTGTAGACGTGACTTTTAAAGAGCTTGAGACGCTTTTGTCCAAGCTTCTAAAGAGCACCCCACCGCGGAGTCTTCCATTTTTTGTTGCATGGTTGGCGGCCCTTTTTGGAGAATTTTTATTGTTTTTTGGGATACATTTCCCAATCAATTTTAATACGCTATCGAAGATTACCACGGACCTGACTTTCTCGTCAGAAAAGGCCAAAAAGGCCGGGTGGAATCCCAGAAGTGTGTTAACTGTTCCAAATGAAATAATCGAGTGATAGTTAATGCCATCATAGGATTTGTAATTGCGGCTGGTGCAAGTTGGGTGGCAATTTATGCCCTAATGCCACTTTTCTCAAAACTTGGATTTATCGATATACCAAACGAGCGATCTAGCCACGATACGCCGAAGCCTCGTGCAGGCGGAATCGCTGTAATTCTGGGAGTAGCGTGTGGATCGCTTTGGTTCTTTATGATGGAAGGAGTGCACTTGCCTTGGATATTTTGGATCGCGAGTTTCATTGTCGCCGCCCTCGGAATTGTCGATGATAAAATAGGGTTGCCCGTTTGGACGAGGCTCATCTTTCAAGCAATTGCTATTGGCCTAGTAATCAATCACAGTGGTGCCTTTTCTGAGTTCCCTTTACCTGCACCTTTAAACTTCAGTTTGGGTTGGGCCGGCTATGCGGTGGCATTTATTTGGGTGCTCGGAATCATGAATATTTTCAATTTCCTTGACGGCATCGATGGGTTTGCGGGAGCACAAACACTAATTGGGGCACTCGTTTTATCCCTAATATTATTTGGCTCACCGATGTCGATGTTCACCCTGGTTTTGGCGGGTGCTGCCATGGGTTTCCTTTTTTGGAATTGGGATCCTTCCAAAGTATTTATGGGAGATGTCGGATCGTCATTGCTTGGTTTCTGGTTTGCAATCATTCCTTTCTATAATGGTGAGTTTTCGCTCAATTCAATGACCTTGATTGTCGTACTTGTGCTTTGGGTTTTTCTCTCCGATGGTGCTTTTACAATTATCAGACGTGGCCTGAATAAAGAGAAAATATGGAAACCACATCGATCGCACCTTTATCAGAGACTTAACATTATTGGTTGGAGACATCGAAAGATCGTGTCGATGCTTGTGATTTTTATGGCGGTCATGGGAGCGTGTGCCATATGGTTCGCAGATTCAGGGCTGAATGATGAAGTTGCCTGGGCTGCCCTCGCTATCGGCTTAATAATCTTTGTGTTATACGCCATTATGGTGACGCGAATAGAATCCTCGAATCACAGCTCGTAGTTGTTGACATATCTGGTGTAAAGAATCCGTGTATTCAGAATAATTGATTTCCAAGCTTGCTTAATTTAGCATCAGAATGTATCCACGCTGTTTTGCAATAGAAAAATTGACCCGAGTAATTGGCGTCGCACTTTGCATGTTCGTGGCCATGGGCACCTGTTTTCAAACCCAAGCCCAATCTATTACCAATGCGGGAACTGACTTCTGGTTTGGCTTCACAGAGCCTGAAGATGGATTCACAACTATTTTATCGCCTCCTGACCCAAGCATTGTTTTTCAAACCAATATTTCTTCTCGGTTTGCAACCTCAGGTTTCCTAGAAGTACCTGGCTCAGGTTTTCTTCAAACATTTAGCGTCACACCCGGCAGCGTGACCAAAATTGTAATTCCGGATTCTTTAGCTTGGATTTTCACCTCTGATAGTTTAGAATCGAAAGCAATTCACGTGCATACGAATAAGGACTGTGTGGTATATGCTAATACATATCACGCCTTCAGGAGTGAGGCATCTCTTGTTTTGCCAAATAGAGCATTAGGTTCAGAATACTACGCCATGACTGCATATCCCGTTATGTTTAACCGAAACTACCAAGCGCAAGTTTATCCGGGCCCTTGGAGGTCTGAATTCTTAATCGTGGCGCCAGGCGAAACGGTGACCGTTGAGATCACCCCAACCGGCAATACACGCGGTGGGCACTTGGCAAATGTTCCTTTCACAGTTACGCTTGACTCTGGAGAGCTTTATCAGGTGCAAGGCGATTCACTTGAAGACTTGACCGGATCACGAATTGTATGTACAGATCCGACTAAAACAGTGGCTGTTTTCGCTGGAAATGTGTGGTCTCAAATTTATTGCGGCGCTACAGCCGATCCACTTTATGAGGCCATGTTTCCAGTTGCATCGTGGGGTAGAGAGTACATCCTGATACCAACACCTGATGTTGGAACGGATATGTATCGAGTACTAGCGGAAGAGGATGATACAGAGGTTTATAAAGACGGTGTGCTCATGACTACGATTGACGCTGGGGAGTTTTATCAAGATACGCACATGGTGGCCCGACTGATATCATCCAACAATCGAATAAGTGTTGGACAGTTTATGGTGAGCAATGGAGGATCATCCTGCAGCAACATATCTCAAGGCGATCCTTCAATGGTTATGATCAACCCAAACGAGCAAATGTTTTTAGACAGTATCACGTTTTTTGCGGTCAGCGAAGTAGCCATATCCCTAAACCATGTAGTGATTGTGACTCGAACAACGGATACGTCAACATTGGAATTGGATGGGTCAACCGTAATTGGATTTGAACCGTTATCGGCTGATTCGAGCTATGCATTTACATCCGTGTTGATCGATACAGGGAGCCACAACTTATTTTCAACTGGCTGCGGATTTATTGCCTATTCCATTGGTTTAGGAAATGCCGAGTCTTATTCTTATGCCGCTGGGGTGCGTCTAACAGATTTAAATGGAGGCGTTGATTTTTCAAATATCTCGGCAAACTCAGATACCATTTGCCAGTTCGACAGCATTCAATTCAATGTAAACGCAATTGGGAATCCATACCTATATGAATGGAAACTAGGCGACGGAGCGCTGAGCGGTGCTGCGGCTCCGATTCATTCTTATGATTCTGGAGGGACGTACTTTATCGAAGTGATTATCACCTCGCTTTGTAGAATTGATACGGTTTACGATACCATCACAGTTATTCCAAACCCAACGGTCGATTTGGGCATTGACACGGTTATCTGCCTTCAAGACACCTTCCAACTCGATGCAGATTCGCTCGCTATCAGCTATCTGTGGGGTGGTGGCGAGACAAGTCGATTCATAACCATTGATTCCACCGATACATATATCGTTACCGTATTCAACACGCGCTGTGCGGGTTCTGATTCCATTCATGTCGAATTTCGACCAACATTCAACGGTTTAGCAATTGGCGTTCTAGACTCGACAGACACAGTTTGCGATGGAGAGCCGATGCGATTCACAGGGATTACCTCCAGAAGCGTAGTAGACTGGATGTGGAGTTTTGGAGACGGAGACACCGATACAGCGCAGGTTTCCGAGCACAGTTATGTGTCAGGAGGGAATTATACGGTAGAGTTGGAGGCCACATACTTATGTGGTCAAGACTCCATCACGGATCTATTTAGTGAAACGGTGAAAATCACGCAGACTCCGAGCGTGGAGCTTGGGGCGGATACATTTGCCTGTACGGATGTGGTGCAGATACGTCCGCAGGAAAACGACGACTTTGGTTACGATTACAGATGGTTTTTTGGCGGAGAAGAACTTGAAAAAGGGTATGAATTGACTGTGACGGAAGAGGGCATGTATCGCTTGTTTGTGAATAATGACGGATGCACGACAGAGGATTCAATTCAGGTTTTCTTCAGCACTGAATTTGTCATCCCGAACGTGTTTACGCCAAACAGCGACGGCGTGAATGATTATTTCAGAATTCAGGTAACACCTGAGTGTCATGATTTTGATGAAATGAGTGTGTACAACCGTTGGGGAACATTGGTCTTCTTTACCCAACGACCACTTTTCGAGGCATGGAACGGGTACAATCAAGCGGGAGAGAAGCTGAGCCCTGGAATGTACTTCTATCAGCTATCGGGGCCCGATGGTTCCTTTCGTGGCACCGTCAGCCTACTTTCTGAATAAAATCTAAAACTTTCTTCTCATGCCAGAAGGGCAAATTCATGCTGAAATTTGAAGCAAACCCAACGTGGCCGCCGTACTTTGGAGTCAGTAGGGTGACAAGTTCATTCCGGCCCACCTCCTCATAGGGATAACACGCTTCGTTTAGAAAAGAATCGTTTTTTGCATTTATGATCAATGCGGGGCGCTTAATGCTAGGTATAAACTGAGCGCAGCTTGATTTGGTATAATAATCCATCGCGGAATCAAACCCATGCACAGGCGCCGTAAACTCTTGATCAAATTGCATAAAATTTGAGGCGTTTGATATCGCTTCACGATCTAAGTAACTGTCATCAAAACGATCGATTTTATCCAGGGCTTTCTCCTTCAACTGCCTCAGAAATCGACGTAGGTATATGAAATTTTGAGGTTTGAATAACTCAGTTCCAGAGCCGTTTAGGTCACACGGCACGCTTATTCCAACAACTCCTTTCACCTTTGGGTGCGGTTTGTTGGCATACTCACCAGACCATTTGAGACTCACGTTTCCTCCCAAACTGAAGCCCACAATGAAGAGCCGATCATATTGCTGCTCAACATGATTAACTACGGTTTCAAGATCGGCGGAAATGCCGCTGTGATAGCTCGTCATTTGATTGTTGGGTCTGCCGCTGCATCCTCTAAAATTCATGGCGATCGAGTCCATGCCGTTTTGGTTTAATACTCGAGTCAAACCCTTCATGTATGCAGAATCGCTGCTTCCTTCCAATCCATGAATCAGAAGCACGCCGGTCGATCCATTTACTTTTGAGTAGTCTAGGTCGATGAAGTCATCATCAAGTGTATCCATGGTTTCGCGTGTATAGCGCACGTCGGAGACATTTCGAAACTGGCTTGGAATAATGGTTCCGAAGTGTGCGAATCGATGTAAGAATGGTGGCTGGTAATCCATCAGTCACGAACGATTTTGATATGAAGGTCTGCGAAATGCTGAATGATCGCATCGTGGTCTCCCTTTTTTGGATTAATAGGAATCACTTTCACACCCTTTCGGTGTGTTGCGGCTAAGGAGATTATTGGAGCGCCCTTTTTTGTCTTCGACAGATAAATGGCCTGAATCTCCTTCAGCTCAAACGACTTCATCTGGAACATGTAATGGACATCGATTCGATCCGAAAACAACTCGACTTTATTTGGAATTGAACTCGCAATATACAGAGAGAGTAGAACCGAGGCTACTAAACCAACTGCGCTCCAATAGCTTGCACCAATGAATACAACTGCCATGATGAGAGGTAGATAGAAGAGCCCAATTGTTTGGCGATTTAGTCCAGATCGTGTAGTAAAATGTGGTTTTTGCCCCATCATTATAACTTCTTTAATCCTCGAAGGATGTGTTCAAGGCCGTTGGATTTGATGGTGAGGAGCAGCTCGAGTTGGATGCCTAGTTTTCCCTTTGGAAAGCCCTTGCGCGCAAACCATTCCAGGTAACTCACTGGAAGATCTGACAGAATGCGGCCCTCAAATTTGCCAAAGGGCATTTTTGCTGTAACCAGCGATTGTAGATCCTCTTTGGCAAAATTCATGTGCCAAAGGTAAGCGTGAAAAAAAAAGGCCATCATCCAATTTGGATGACAGCCTTTTTTCAATTCAAAACCTACTACTCTTTTGTACCGTCGAGCTCCATTGAGATCTCAATTTCAACTTCGTCTCCAACTACGGAGGTCGCGGCCCAGCTTCCTGTTCCAACGCCATAATCAGTTCGGTCAAGTGTCGTTTCCATTTCAATTCCCATGATCAAAGATCCTTCCTTCCAAGGATTGTCGATAACGCCCTTTACCGTCATTGGCAAAGCCACTTTCTTTGTAGTGCCTCTCATTGTGAGATCGCCATTTACGATGTACTGATTTTCGCCTTTTTTCTCGATGCTGGTTGACTTGAACACGATGTTCGGGTGAGCGGCCGCGTTGAAGAAATCCTCTGATTGTAAGTGGCCGTCTCGATCTTCTTCGTCTGTATCAACGCTTGTTACATCAATTGTGAATGAAGCAGAGCTACCTTTTAAGTTGGCCGGATCGAAATTGAACGTCCCATCAAACTTTTTGAACTTTCCCGTAACTCCAGTAAAGAAGTGATCGATTGAAAACCGAACGGATGCGTGTGATTTATCAAGTTTCCACTCTTTGGCCGTTTGCGCATTGATGCTAAATGCCATAAGCGCGATTGCTGCAGTTGCTATTATTGATTTCATGGTGTGTTTTTCTTAGTTCTCCATTTAGTCGAACCACAGATGCATTCCTGACAATAGGAATGAAATTATTCTAATATTCCTGTGGGCGCTTGTATGTCTTGAACACTTGTTGATTCATGAATTGACAGAGGTAAGCGCTTGCAATCCCAACGGCCGCTCCGACCAAAACATCACTTGGATAATGCACGCCTGTATGCATTCTGGAATAACCTACCCCCGTTGCCCAAGCGTATGTAGGAACGGCGATATACCACTTTGGATATGATAGTGTAATGGCGGTTGCGGTTGCGAAGGCGTTCGATGTATGTCCGCTTGGAAAGGTAGGGCTTCCTCCACTTGATATTTTGTTTATTGCAGAGTAGGTTGTAAAGGGCCGAGGTCGGTCTATCGAATACTTTGCGGCTAGGGTTACTAATCCATTTACAGCCATCGTTTGTGCAATATAGATTCCCTTTAGTTTTTTCGGTTTCGAACCTGTTAGAACTCCCATTCCAAAGGATGTAACCGGCGCAATCAGGCTAAGTGGATTCGCCGA
>Ga0115566_10003562_pt1 | contig 12544 bp, 6 predicted proteins | sample COGITO_mtgs_1204_3_FD_87173 | JGI IMG/M metagenome (GOLD analysis project Ga0115566, IMG submission 87173) | Pelagic marine microbial communities from North Sea - COGITO_mtgs_120405 | ecosystem: Environmental > Aquatic > Marine > Epipelagic | place: Germany:Helgoland, sampling site Kabeltonne...
CAAGCACGCTCATTCGCACCCCAGGAATTTTCACTGTAACGGCAAGCGATGGCCATTGCGAGGCTCAAGCATCAATTGATGTGCATGGTGTAGCCATTCCAACCCTTAATCTCGAAGCTCCAGAATTTATTTGCTTAGGCGAAGAAATTGTGTTGGACGCAAAAACTGAAAAAATTCAATTCTATCGTTGGGATGATGGTTCAACTCAACCCACGCGAACAGTTGACGCGCCAGGTATTTATTATGTAGAGGCTAATCACGAATGCGCGAAACTGACCGCTACGGTGCTCATTTGGGATTGCGAATGTTTTGTTCGCCTGCCAAATGCCTTCCATCCAAATGGCGATGCCAACAATGAAGTATATGGTCCTTCGGTTGACTGTCAGTTCATAAGCTATCACTTTGAAGTATGGAATCGCTGGGGCGAATTGATGTTCGAGACGGACGATGCTACTAAAGGCTGGGATGGCACGCATAATGGCTATGAAGTAGAACCAGGAGCCTACGTTTGGAAGCTTGAATACGAAGCCATTTTAAATGGTGAAATCGTATTTAGAAACGAACAAGGATCGGTTGCTTTGTTGCGATAGAACAGGTCATCGGCACAATTCTTTCCTTCTGTGCGTAAAATTCATTGAATTACTCGCAACCTAAAAATGCTCTGTGCGTTTTGTAGGTGAACCCAATGATTTAAATTTGACGCATGACGCTAAATCTCAGAACCTTAACCGGCCTTGTATTTGTACTATCAAGTGTAGTGGCTTTTGGTCAAGCAAACCTTGTCAGTAATCAAAGTTTAGAGACATATACAACCTGTCCAACTTCCTTAAGTCAATTGAACAATGCGACTGGTTGGGGACAACCTACGTTGCACATTGGATCACCAGATTATTTTAACGCTTGCCAAACCAATACAACCGCTGGAGTTCCTACGAACACCTTTGGCACCACAAACGCAAATGCAGGTCAAGCCTACGCTGGTGGTTACACCTTTTTGAATTACACGGGAACCTATGCCGCATATCGCGAGTATGTTGTTGCGACCTTAACTAGCGCGCTTGTTGCTGGTCAATCCTATGTGGTTTCCTTCCAATATGCGCGTTCAACCAATTGCAAATTTGCTTCTGACGCCTACGGTTTTTATTTAAGTAGCGCCTGGCCTTCATTGGGATCTTCAGGTTTTGGGACTTTACCTGTCACCCCGACCAGTGTAAATCCAACCAATAATTTCCTTACTTCCACTTCATGGAACACTTATTCGGATACAATTATCGCTCAAGGAGGTGAATTATATCTTACAATTGGCAGTTTCACTCAACTTGCAACTGGTGTGCTGGTGAATAATAGTGCAAGCATCAACGGTGCTTATATGTATGTGGATGACGCAACTGTCGTGATTTACAACGGGATTTTTGGTGATTCGAATATTTGCGCGGGTGACACAGCTTTGATCTATGCCGTTTTAGATACAAACCATGTCTGGGTAGATTCAGCATATCCAAATGTGGTTTTAGGAACGAATGATTCCCTTTTTGTAACGCCTTCCCAAAACACGACCTATTGGGCCATAACTTATAACGACACATTCGCATTTACGGTCAACGTCCATAATCCACCAACAGTTTTTGTTGGGAACGACACTACGGTGTGCGGTGGCGATACCTTTATGCGCCTCAACAACTTAACTGGATACGGCTTCTTGTGGTCGGACAACGAAACCGATTCTGCCTTGACGGCCACAGACAGTGGTTATCATTGGCTTGAAATTTCGATCTATGGATGTACCAAGCGAGATTCCTTCCATGTGGCTTATCACGATTTCCCAGAATTTGAACTCATTAATGACTCCACATTGTGCCATTACGACTCCTATTACCTTTCCACAGGTTTAACATCGCCCCTGCTCTTTCAATGGAATACGGGAGCGAGCACGCCTGGCATATCCATCATTGATTCTGGATATTATTCCGTGACGGTTACGAACGAATATTGTTCATACAGCGATGACGTTTCCTTTGATTACTACCCCGAAATCACGGTTAATCTTGGGCAAGACAAAGACTTCTGCTACACGGTTAGCGGAACCATTACTCCTGTTGTGACGAATGCCAATCAATATACTTGGTCAACCAACCAAACTGGCCAGAGCATAACGGTGAATACGTCTGGAATGTATTATTTGACCGTTTCCAATGGTGGTTTCTGTGAAGCGGTTGACTCGGTTGAATACAACTTCCATTTTGATCCTACGGTTGAATTTGGAGATGATACAGCGCGCTTCTGTATTGGAGAAAAAGTTGAGCTTAATCCAGAAGTTTACTCTTCTTTAAATGTGGAATACCTGTGGAATACTGCGGACAACAGCTCCAGTATTTTGACAAATCAAATCGGATTATTTTGGGTAGAAGTTTCGAATGAAAACTGTTCTACTCGAGATTCCATCATCATCGAAATGCACGATGTTATTGGTGTAACGCTGGGCGAAGACATTAAAATTTGTGAAGGTAACTCAGTTACGCTTCAGCCTAAAACTAACGTAATGGTCAATCAATTCACTTGGAGCGATGGATCTCAAGGATCATCGCTTGTAGTGTCGGAACACGGAACTTATTCCGTTTCTGTTTCGAATGGTATTTGTTCTGATGTAGATCAGGTCAATGTGTTTGTTTTAGAATACCCTGTGGTTGATTTAGGCAATGACACCTTGATTTGCCCAGGCGATGAATTGACACTTGATGCAACACAAGATGCGGAAGTGATGAACTATAATTGGAGTAATGGTGGAAATGCATCCGTGCAAACCTTCCAAGCAAGCGGCTCGAGCTATTGGGTTCAAGTTTCGAATGAACATTGCCGAACAACGGACTCCATCAACATTGGCGAACATCAAGGACCTTCAGCTTACATAGGCGAGGATACGGTCATTTGTTCGAATGAAGACTTAACGCTAGCTGTAAGTGAAGATCCAAACATCGTTTCGATTTTATGGAACACGGGGGACGAAACTTCAGAAATCTTGGTGCGCAGCGAAGGTGAATATGCCGTCAGCGTGACCGATGCAAAATGTACGTTGACGGATCAAATTACCGTCACCTACGTTAGTGAGCCAACGCAAGAAGATGTAGCGTTTGACATACCAAACACCATCTGTTTGGGTGAAAAGCATCATGTTGATTTAGACCACAATTTATTCTCGGCTTTCTTATGGCAAGATGGTTCTACCAGCTCAAATTACACGATTGAGAAAGAAGGACTTTATTGGGTAAAAGCTTCGCATGAATGTGGCAGTTTATCAGACAGCATTCACGTCACAAGATGCGAGTGTCCACTTTGGGTTCCAAATGCATTTAATCCAAATGGCGATGAAAACAACGAGCGTTTTGCGCCTAAACTTGACTGTAATCCAATTGACTATCAGTTTAGAGTTTTTGACCGTTGGGGTGAGTTGATTTTTGAAACCACAGATATCAACGGTTCGTGGGACGGAATGTATCGCGGAGTGCTCGCTGATGGTGGCGCCTACGCATGGTATGTGACCTTTACAGTTAACGATCATGGCGATATCATTAAGGCCGAAGAAAGCGGGATGGTCTTATTGTTGAAATAACAATATTACTCCTTAGCTCTCCTTTAGGTAAACGGTTGGAAAATAGACGAATCAACGTGTTTTATAGTTTGGACAAACAGATTAATAAGACTAAATTTGGCTTCGCAGATTTTTTTTGATCCAAAAGGCTGCTAAACGACAACTTATACGTCATACAATCATGATGAAAAAATTACTCCTTTTACTATCTGTAATTTTTATTACAAATGCCTTGCAAGCCCAAGTGCAGCAGGCTCGATGGTGGTACTTTGGTAGCGGTGCAGGTGTTGACTTCAACCCCACCCCAAGCGCTGACCCGAATGGCGTGCTTCAAACCTATGAAGGTTGCTCATCCATTTCTTCCCCTATTGGAAGTTTGTATTTCTATACAGATGGCAGCGTTGTAGTCAATGCAAACCACAGCACCATGACGAATGGCTCGGGGCTTACTGGCGGTGGATCATCAACTCAATCTGGTCAAGTTATCCCTTACACAGGGTCAAGTACGAAATATTATGTATTCACTCAAGCCCAAAATGTCGGAACCAATGGTCTCCGCTATTCTGTTGTTGATATGACTCTTTCGAGCGGTCTTGGCGCAGTAACGGCAACAAAAAATATTTTTCTAGGAAACAGTTTCGCTGAGAAGGTAACCGGTGTGAAAAAGTCCAATGGATATTGGGTTTGCGCATTGAAACTGCCTGGTGATACCCTTTATGCATACGAAGTGACCGCTAGTGGGGTGAATCCAGTTCCTGTAAAAAGTAACACGGGTATCAATTTAAGCACAAACAATTTCTATGGTTGCATGAAAGCGAACACGCAGGGAACCCAACTAGCTGCTGTCCATCAAGGTTGGACAAGTGCTGTACACGTATTCAACTTCAACAAACAAACAGGAATGGTAACAAGTACCATGACCTTAACTACAACAACTGGTGGAGCTGGTGGAAATACACCATACGGAGTTGAGTTTTCTCCAAATGGAAATTTACTCTATATCCAAAGCTGGAACGTAGGCGATTTAAAGCAATATAACCTTACTGCAGGAACTGCAGCGCAAATTTCATCCTCTCAAGTTTTCTTAGGAAGTAACAGCAATGCTGGTGGTGGTTCCATTCAAATGGGCCCAGATGGAAAAATGTACGCAGCTCGATTTGGACAAACTTTTATCAGCTCGATCACCAATCCGGATGTTCAAGGAACAGGATGTGGTTACACCGCAAATGCAGTTTCACTTTCCTCGGGTGATTATTGTCGCTGGGGACTTCCCCTGTTCTTAGGTGCTTTCTTTGGTGCATCTGTTGAAGTTGAAGACAACTGCTATGGCGACACCACTTATTTCACGGCAGATACAACAAACGTAGACTCCATGATTTGGGAATTTGGTGACACTGCTTCTGGATTAAATAATTATGCCGAAGGCCTGCTTAGTGTAGGACACCTTTATACTGATACAGGAACCTATACCGTGACCTTAGTAGTTTTTAATAACAACTATTCAGACACGGTTACCGAAGTTGTTTATATCTATCCTCGACAATATGCTGATTTGGGTCCTGATGATACAACTCTTTGCGTAGGTCTGGAGTTCACGCTGGACGTAGGCCAACCCCATGCCACCTACGAATGGCATGACGGCACGACCGACTCAGCTTATACTGTGGCTTATCCTGATTCACTGGTTTATGTTACCGTTTTTGGAGTCTGCGATACCGTTGCCGATACCATGGTTGTTAATTATTTCTATCCTTTCGATTTGGATATTCAGGACGACACTTCTATGTGTACGTACGACAACATGAATATTTCAACCGGACTTCCTTTGAATCAATACACGCATCAATGGAGCAATGGAAGTACACAGAACAACATAAACATTACAACTCCAGGAACATACGGAGTTACTGTATCGGAAGGAATATGTGTTTACACGGATTCGGTAAACATTGATTATTATCCTGAAGTAACCGTGGAGTTAGGAAATGACAGTAGTTTCTGCTATGAACCACTGGTAAATCTGGCACCTAAGTCCATTACAAATGTCGTTTCATACAAATGGTCAACAAACGCCACATCTTCAAACATTAACGTTGCTCAAACTGATGTTTACACCGTTACTGTGAAAGGAGTTGGAAACTATTGCCAAGCGATTGACTCGGTCAAATGGAGTCTTTGGTTTGAACCACTTGTGGATCTAGGGAACGATACATCGTTTTGCCATGATGACATTCTGAAATTAACTCCTTACGCCAATTCAGCGTTTCCGATCAATTATTTATGGAATGACAACAGCAACAATCCTTCTCTAAATGTCAATCTAGTTGGCCTTTATTGGGTGGAAGTGAGCGATGAAAACTGCGCTATTCGCGATACCATTATTGTGAATCAATATCCAAAGCTGGATGTATCGTTAGGCGAGGACATTAATACCTGCGTTGGAAAATCAGTAACCTTGACTCCGCTGACTACCATTCCTGTCATTAACTATTATTGGAATGATGGTTCTACAAATACATCTTTAAACATCAACGGGCATGGTACTTACACAGTATCTGTTGATAACGGACTTTGTGATGCAAGAGATGAAATCAACGTTTTCTACTTTGACTATCCTGAAGTTGAAATAGGAAATGACACCGCCATGTGTCCTGGAACGACCTTATTACTCGATGCGAGTTCACCATTTGAAATCGTAAACTATCATTGGAATACAGGAAACAATGCAGCCGTTCAACAAGTTCAGGCAATAGACAGCGTATGGTATTGGGTTGAAGCTACAAACGTAGTTTGTCGTTCTACGGACTCCATTTTCATTACACTAAGAGATGTTCCTAACACCTTTATAGGAAAAGACACTGCAATCTGCTACGGTGACGAACTCACGCTCAGCGTAATTGAAGATCCCGCAAATCAGTCCTTCTCTTGGAACACTGGCGATTCGACACAATCCATTACTGTTTCAGACACAGGACTAATCGTGGTTCACGTAAATGATGAATTCTGTTCAACGCCAGGAAAGATTAGGGTTTCTTATAAGTCTGAGCCAACAGTTGCTAATGTTAAACTTGAAGCACCGGAAACCATCTGTGTAGGAGAATCCATTGATTTTGATGTGTATGACCCACGATTCAGATCATATTTATGGCAAGATGGATCAACTTCTGCTAAATTCAATGTAAAGTCAGAAGGTCTCTATTGGATTAAAGCTACGCATGATTGTGGAGTAGTAACAGACACGGTATTTATCGATAAATGTGAATGTCCTATATGGGTACCAACAGCGTTCAATCCAGATGGAAATGACATTAACGATGGCTTTGCGCCACGTTCAGACTGTAAGTTCATCGAATACAAATTCTTTGTGTACAACCGTTGGGGAGAGGAGATTTTCTACTCTGAAACACCTGAAGCTACTTGGGATGGAATGCACTTAGGCTCTAAGGCTAATGCAGGTACTTACACTTGGCGAATGATCTATACCGCAGAACACGAAGGTGAACGCATTGAAGATCAAAAATCGGGTGCTGTGCTTCTCATGAGATAAAGCGATTTAACAACACAGAATCCCAATAACAAGAAATCATTTCTAGTTATTGGGATTTTTTTTTATCCGATGATTATAGAAAATCTGTGGTTACTCACCAATAAACGCTACAACTCGAGTGATCACATTAGCGTCCTTTAATATTCTTCTATGTCCCAACTTCGGTACACGCATGACTTCCATTTCGGGCTTGATTTCAATCAACCGATCTAAATGAAAAATTCCGACATCTATATCTTCTTCGCCATGAATGGCAAGTACTTGAGATTTCACGGTATGGAATGTTTCTGACATCGAAAACGAGTCAAAAGCTCTACCATATTGTTCTATCGATGCAACGCGAATGGCATCTTTGATCTTTGGACTTCCATTAATCGTTTGACGAAAGGTCTCCAAAATATCCTCCCCGATGGATGGAGCCCCAAGACAAACAAACTTCGGTATTGCAATACCCTCTGATGCGACAACCGGTATTGTAGCTGCACCTAAGGAATGACCGATAATTGCTTTGGTATTTGGAAACATTTTCAGCAATGACTGAACCGCAGCTGCAAAATCTAATAAGCTGGACTGCTTGCCTTCAGATTGACCGTGTCCCCATGCATCAAAGCTTATGAAAGTAAATCCTGCATTAACAATAGCCTCTGAAATGGCAGCAAACTGGGAAGCCTTACCTGCCCAGCCGTGTACGCAAATAACTTCAGGTCCCGAACCTCTTCGATAACCAACAACTTCATGTTCTCCCGCCCTAAACTTGAATGATTCAACCTGGTTCAAGAACCGATTACCTTTTTCGGTATATGGCAACCGAATCGGAGACAAGAAAAGTTTAACTGCCCATTTATAGGCATATTTAGGATACACGGCTTCTGTAAAACCAAAGGCTATTTGAATTGTGCGAAGTGATAATGGAACTTTTCTGGCCATTTCACAATGATCGGCATTTCCTATGTCATTTAGCTAATTTCGCGATCTTGCAGTATCAGGGAATCGTATATATTTTGCTCTCATCATTGACTTACGCTGTGGTCAATTTTTGCGTAAAATTCCTTCATCACATTCCTACACATGAGATTGTGTTCTTTCGATCCGTAATCTCCTTCACCATTTGTGTTTTCTGGATTAGAAAATTGGGTATTCCATTTTTTGGCAAAAACATCAAATGGCTTTTAATTCGAGGAGCTACAGGCATGACAGCACTTTTTCTTTTCTTTTTAACGATTAAAGAAATGCCCTTGGCAAGTGCCACGACTATCCAATACATTTCTCCCATTTTCACGGTCTTATTAGCTACTCAGTTATTGCGAGAAAAAGTTAGACCCATTCAATGGCTACTCTTTTTCGTTGCCTTCATCGGTGTCTTAATGATTAAAGGTTTTGATGAGCGTGTATCATACTTTTACCTTGGCATTGGTGTTGTGTCAGCCTTTATTTCGGGCATTGCCTATAACGCGATTATGAAATGCCGGGAAACGGATCATCCCATTACTGTTGTGCTCTATTTCCCTATGATCGCAACACCTATTATGGGCACAGCCTGCATTACGGTGGAATGGGTAATGCCTATAGGTTATGAATGGTTGTTGCTTTTACTGCTTGGTATCTTCACACAAATTGCTCAGATATACATGACAAAAGCGTTACATGCTGATCACAGTAGTCGTATTATGCCATTCAAGTATTTTGGAGTGATCTACGCCTTAGTAATTGGCTTCTTCTTTTTTAACGAAGAACTTCCTTGGCTGAGTTTTCTAGGAATTGCAATTGTGATATCGGCAGTAATCCTGAATTCATTTTTGAAGAACCCAAATAAGCAACTTCCACCTACCCAAGGAGTTGTTTAGAATCCAGTAACCTCACCGGTAATGGCGATGTTGATTTCATCTTGAATCACCCGTTCGATATTCTCATCATCCCGATAGTGCATGATGAAATGATAAGTCCCGATTGGAACCAAAGCCCCTCCGGGATTGCGTCCATCCCAGCCTTGAGTTTGACGAACCGTTCTGAACACTTGTTCACCCCAACGATTGTAAATTTCAAGATTGAAATCTTTCAATTGAACTCCTTCGCTCAGTACGAAAAACAAATCATTGTCTCCATCTCCATTCGGGCTAAAACTATTCGGATAATAAATAATCGTCTCTTCCTTATAGTCTAGAAACACCCTCGCTGAATCCAAACACCCCTGCTCGGATAAAACAAACAGATCAACTTGATATTGATCTTCTCTTTCGTAGAATTCATAGCTCATAACCGTATCATTCCACATTGTGTCACGATCGATAGTCCAATAGAGTCTTTTGCCAGAGGTTGACGTATTGGTGAAAGTCAGAAATGGTTGAATGTTACTCGGATTCAATGGCTCATATACAAAACTCGCTTTCGGACTTCGCAGAATCTCGATTGCACATTCATACGGAACTTGGGTTTTACAACCAAAATCAGTTTCTACCAATAGTGTAAAATCGTAACATCCCGCGTTCGCAAAACGATAGTTTAATGAATCGTATTGATAGTCCGTGTACACGTCAAACGTATCCACTATCCAAGTGTAATTGTGACGAGCGTTATAATCATCAATTGAAATAACAACATCAGCCTGCTTACAGGCAATTGGCGGAGTAAAAGACATAGTTGGATGGGCGGTGTCACCAACGTAAACTACCAAGGTGTCCCATCCTGGCTTCGAGAGACACTTGTCTTCAATTTTGACCACATATTTGGTGGTTTTTAAAGGACGAATAAACTGAACGTTATCATGGCTTTGGTTGAACTGCCAAGTAAAAATAAACTCTTGAGGACCGTGGAATCCTCCCTTGCCTGTAGCAATCATATAGATTGACTTACCCGCGCATATAGAGTCATCCTCAACTCGGATCGAAGCACGAATATCATCATAGCCACCAACCTGAACCTTCACGCTGTCGATGGCATACGGAGTGCCACAAAAATCTGTAACGGTTACCACGTAATACCTTGTTTCGTCCGGGCTAACGATAATATTCGGGCCGAAATTTCCAATTTCCCATGCAAAGCTGTAAATGCTATCTCCTCCTATTCCGATCGCTGAAATATCGATGGTATCGTAAGGACAAATGGTATCGACATGAGTAAAATCGATGTCTAAAGGTGGTCGAACTTTAACCTCTACTTTGGAGGTATCGCCAAAGCACCCATTTCCATCATATGATTCAACAAAATAGGTTGTTGTCACAGATGGAGTTACCGCATCTGCTGATGAAATCGAGACTACAGGACCATTCAACTTCCCTTTATGCCAGATGTATGAAAAAGGCGGTGTGCCTCCACTCGATGCTGCAACGATAGCGGCTACACTATTAATGCAAATCATCGTGTCGCCATAACCCGTAGTTATGATAGTATCCGGAACTTCAATTTCCACAGAATCGATTGCTGTGCAACCCTTGTTATCCGTAACAGTCACAAAATTCCAACCAGCACAAAGCGTCATAGCTTGTTGCACATTTTCATTTCCTGTCCAGTGATAACTGTAGGGAACTGTTCCACCAGTCGGAATGGCCCTTGCTTCAGCATCGCAATTGCTGCTTTTAGGACATTTTGTTTTTGTTTCATTAATAATGTTTACCCCAAGTAACGTTGGTTCGGTCACAAAAAAGGTGTCAATTCGATAACAGAGGTAATTCGGAGAACTGCTCGACACATCCTGTACCGTAACGATGTACATATCATCACAAAGCGACTGCAAATCTTGAGAGGTACTCGAGGTATTCCAATTATAGGCGTACGTTCCTGTGCCACCTCCAATGGTCAAGTCAATCTCACCATCGCACACATTCTTACAGGAAGCATTAGTGACTAGGCCGTTTATCTGAAAATTAGGCGGAATTACTTGAACTATGACAGAATCATAATTTGTATCGCATTGATAAATCCTCCGTACTTTATACTTTGTTGTGTCTGGAGGATAGGCCATTGGGTCCTTAATATTCGTCCCGCTAAGACCAAGTCCTGGACTCCAGAGATAGTTGACGCCATTATCTCCAGCGTCTAATTGTACGGTATCTCCTTTACACATATTGATTGTAGCAGGTAAAGGATTCGAAACGCTATCAATTGGAGTTCCGATACAAAACTGCTGTAAGTTGAAAAGGCTACTTGTCGTCCCTAAAAATCCCCAGTAGACATGTGCATCTCCGCCAAAGACATTATTGATCAAATCGCCAGTATACATAACCCGCATGCTGCAATCTAGATAGACTTTTAGCTTTTGAGTTGAAGGATTCCATTTAATGTGCATCGTGTGGTAGTTCCCATCTTCAATATTGTTGTTGCCAGCTAGAGCCTGAACTGGTGCCGCCAACACATTCGCGCCAGTGTGAGCCACCGAACCATTTTTTTGAATACCAATATGATCAGAACTAGGATCTCCAGAATTTTGATAAGTATCAACCTCAATTCCTAAAGAATTTGTGGTCATGCTGGACGCATCGAAACCTAGTGCGCCCCCATTCGATCCGATTAATGGCGCAACCAAGCTATCTCTCAATACGAACATAATTCCATCCGCACCTTGCGCATTGGTTGAACCCAAGTTGATTCTAAACTTGAAGTTGATCGTATCGTTCAAATTGATCGGAACGCTGTTATAAACATATCCCGCTTTATTCGTGGCTCCTTGCGTTAATCGAAAGCATCCGTTGGCAAGTGTGGCCGCGTTTCCACCAACCGTATATTGCGCAACAAGTGTCGAGTTAAACCCTAGGGTAATAAGACACGCCAATAAAATTTTTAAACTTGATTTCAATCCTGAATTTCTTTTCTCGAATAGAGACGTTATTCGCATCATTAAAGTAAGCGCGCGAAGTTAAGGAAACAACGCTTTGTTCCGTAAAAAGACGCACTATTGCTTTAAGGTTGGCATCAATATCACATATTCGTGAAAATTGTAGTAGAAATGCGGATTGATAAATTTATTTGGTGCGTTCGCTTGGCAAAAACACGAAGTCTCGGTGCAGACTTGTGTAATCGAAACCAAATTAAAATCAACAATTACGAACAAAAGCCTTCAAAGGAAGTAGCGTCAGGCGATATCATTTCCGTGCGAGCCACTCCTATATGGCGCGTATACACGGTCATTGATTTACCTAAAAGTCGGGTTGGCGCCAAGCTTGTCAAAGATTATTTGAAGGAAATCACTCCAGAAAAAGACTTGATGCAGTTGGCTGAACTGCGGAGATTAAACCAACAAAATCGGCTGGTTGGATTAATTGGCAGACCGACAAAAAAGGACAGAAGAGATCTCGATGAATTTAACAAAACCAAATCAATGCTGTCCTAAATAATTTCAAACGAAGATCTAACCTCCTTATTTGATTGAATTAGGGCTAATATAGTAGCCAGTACTAAAAAAGAACCCCTTGGATACA
>Ga0115566_10003572_pt1 | contig 12522 bp, 6 predicted proteins | sample COGITO_mtgs_1204_3_FD_87173 | JGI IMG/M metagenome (GOLD analysis project Ga0115566, IMG submission 87173) | Pelagic marine microbial communities from North Sea - COGITO_mtgs_120405 | ecosystem: Environmental > Aquatic > Marine > Epipelagic | place: Germany:Helgoland, sampling site Kabeltonne...
TCAGGGATCGGATTGTCTGCAGTGGCAAACAAACTTACTGGTTTTTTTTGTCCGGTCTGAGACATATCGGACTGCTAACGCTTCAGGGGCAGTTTCTCAAGCAGATTCAGTGCAACCCGCACAAAACCTTGAACTGGGTCAGCGCGACCCCATATCAGGAGGGCAGAGGCCCGCAACGGCTCTGTCGCAGCGCAGATCATGGTCCATTTGGAGATGATGGGCTGCAAAATTTAGTCATCGCTCACATGAGGATAACATTATGAGACACGTAGATTTTAGCCCGCTCTATCGGTCGACAGTCGGATTTGACCGCCTGTTCAACCTGCTGGACTCGATGGGACAGCCCGAACAGAGTTCACCCGCCTACCCCCCTTACAATATTGAACGTACTGGCGAAAACGCCTACCGCATTTCCATGGCCATTGCCGGATTTGGTGAATCCGACCTTGAGATTGAAGCCAAGGAGAACACCCTTCTGGTGAAGGGAAATCAGAAAAAAACAGAAGAAGGCGAAGGCGAAATGCTGTTTAGAGGCATCGCCTCGCGCAATTTCGAGCGCCGTTTTCAACTTGCCGACCATGTCGAAGTCCGCCAGGCCCATCTGGAAAATGGCCTGTTGCATATCGACCTTGTGCGGGAAATTCCCGAAGCCATGAAAGCCCGTAAGATTGAAATTTCAGCACAGGGCCCCAAACAGATTGAAGGCAAGGCTGGTAAGGACAAGAAAGCCAGCTAATCCCCCAGGCCATCGGTGCGGGTAATCGACGCAGAACAACCGATGCAGCCAAATATTGAACCCGACCCCGCTCAAACAGCGCGGTCGGGTTTTTCGTTGCAGACTGGCCGTTTTGTCGCACTTCGCCTTGCGATCCTGACTTGAATGTATTCCGGAGCAGCGAAGCGGATTATCCCTGCGCAATCAGGAAACAACCGGGGTTAAACCCACACAATAATAGGACAGTATTACTGACCCATCTTGAAATTGACGGCATTCTCAGCTAGGTGTTTGCTCGCCGAACGGGTAAGATCGACAACCAACCGTGTTGTTTGCCCTTCGAGAGCAAATGCAGTCAGGGCTTAGGAGTGCGACATCGCATCCACGAGATGCGGGTTTTCCTTGTGCCCACAAAACCCCGCAATGGGTAGAATGAAGCAACTGGGTCTTCCGAGTTGTGAGGAGAGTAGTGATGACAAACAGCCACAATCTTTTTAACGGTCTGCCGACCGCCGATCATCCGAAATCCAAAAAACAAAGTGCTGCAAAACCTGCAACACCGCGCAACAGTCCGGGTGGTTTATACGACCCCCGCAACGAGCACGACGCCTGTGGTCTTGGATTCATTGCCAATATGAAGGGCAAGAAGTCCCACAAGATCATTGAAGATGGTATCAGAATTCTTGAAAATCTTGAGCACCGCGGCGCGACCGGTGCTGATCCCCTGATGGGTGATGGTGCCGGCATGCTGGTGCAGATTCCGCATGGCTTTTTTCAGCAGGAATGCCATGAGCTGGGTTTTGAACTGCCCGAGCAGGGCCAGTATGGTCTGGGGTATTTTTTCATGCCCCACGAAGAATCCGTTCAGGCTGAAATCAAGGCAATTGTTGAATCGACAGCCCAGGATGAAGACCAGCCGGTTATCGGATGGCGCCGGGTGCCCGTCGACAACAGCAGACTGTCCCAGGATCCTGAAATCATGGCGGCTGAACCCGCCCATTTTCAGTGTTTCTTCAGCCGCCCTGATGGCATCGATGATGATGCCTACGAACGGCGCCTTTATGTGCTGCGCCGGGTGATCACCAATACGATTGCGGCTGATCTGAACGTGGGCAGTGCGTTTTACGCTGTTTCCATGTCGTCACGCACCGTCATCTACAAGGGCATGTTCCTGGCCGATCAGTTGGGCCCTTATTACAGCGATCTGCGCGACGAGCGTTTTGAATCCGCGCTCGCGCTGGTGCATCAACGTTTCTCCACCAACACATTCCCGTCCTGGAAGCTGGCGCACCCGTATCGCATGGTGGCCCATAACGGGGAAATCAACACGGTTCGCGGCAACAACAACTGGATGGCCGCCAGACAGGCGACGCTTGCATCTCCGGAATTTGGTACCGATATCGACAAACTTTGGCCGATCTCGGCGGAAGGGCAATCCGATACCGCCTGTTTTGACAATGCACTCGAATTGCTGTGTCAGGGGGGCTATTCCCTTTCCCACGCCATGATGATGCTGATCCCCGAAGCCTGGGCCGGCAACCCGCTGATGGATGAGGAACGGCGCGCCTTTTACGAATACCATGCCGCCATGATGGAGCCCTGGGATGGTCCGGCCGCTGTCGCGTTTACCGATGGTCGCCAGATTGGCGCAACGCTTGACCGCAACGGTCTGCGTCCGGCCCGTTATTTTGTTCTTGATGACGATACTGTTGTCCTGGCGTCCGAAGCAGGCACCTTGCCGTTCGACGAAAGCAAAGTGATCACCAAATGGCGTCTGCAACCAGGCAAGATGTTGCTGATCGATCTGGAAAAGGGGGCGATCATCTCCGACGAGGAGATCAAGACCGAACTCGCCTCGGCAAAGAATTATCACAAATGGCTCAGTGAAACCCAGATTGTTCTCGAGGAACTGAAGGGCAAGAAATCGTCGCCGCGTAAATATACCGGTCAGGACCTGCAGGACGGTCAGCAAGCCTTTGGCTACACCCAGGAAGACATCAAGATATTGCTGACGCCGATGGCCACCACCGGTCAGGAAGCGCTGGGTTCAATGGGTACCGACACGCCAATTTCGGCGATGTCGAACAAGGCCAAGCTGCTTTACACCTATTTCAAGCAGAACTTTGCCCAGGTGACCAACCCGCCGATTGACCCGATCCGTGAAGAATCGGTGATGAGCCTTATTTCGTTCATCGGCCCCCGTCCAAACCTGTTCGACCACAGCCATCAGTCCAGCGAAAAGCGGCTGGAAGTGCGTCAACCGATCCTGCGCAATTCGGATCTACAGAAAATCCGCGACATCAGCGACATTGGCGACAACCAGTTCGTATCACGGGTTCTGGACATCACCTATAATGTCGATCACGGCCCGGAAGGGATGAAAGACTGCCTCGAACGGCTTTGCGCGCGCGCCGAAAAAGCGGTCAATGGCGGCGATAATATCATCGTTCTTTCAGACCGTCAGTTCAGCGCCTCCCGCGTAGCGGTCCCGGCCCTGCTGGCGACGGCTGCGGTCCACCACCACCTGATCCGCAAGGGTTTGAGAACGTCGGTTGGGCTTGTGGTTGAATCAGCAGAGCCAAGGGAAGTCCACCATTTTGCCGCCCTTGCCGGGTACGGCGCTGAGGCCATCAACCCCTATCTGGCGTTTGAAACCCTGGCCGAAATGCATTCCAACATGTATTTCCCCAAAGAGGTGGATGAAAGAGAAGTCATCCAGCGCTACATCAAGTCCATCGACAAGGGATTGTTGAAAGTCATGTCCAAGATGGGCATCTCGACTTACCAGTCCTATTGCGGTGCACAGATTTTTGATGCCGTTGGCCTGTCCAGCAAATTCATCAGCCAGTATTTCACCGGCACTGCGACAACCATTGAAGGCATCGGCCTTGAAGAGATTGCAAAGGAAACCTTCGAACGCCACCGGGCAGCCTATGGCAATGTTCCAATCCTGAGCCACGCTCTCGATGTGGGCGGGGACTATGCGCTGCGCCAACGCGGTGAAATTCACGCCTGGACTTCGGATGAAGTGACCAATCTCCAGCATGCAGTGCGTGGCAACAGCCAGGACAATTATCGCGCCTATGCCCAGTCCATCAATGGTCATCAGGAGCGGTTGTTGACCATCCGCGGTCTGTTCCGTCTGAAACCAGCGGAAGAAACCGGGCGCAAGCCGATCGATCTTGATCAGGTTGAACCGGCGGCAGACATCGTCAAGCGCTTTGCAACCGGTGCCATGTCCTATGGTTCGATTTCAGCCGAAGCCCATGAAAATCTGGCGATTGCGATGAACCGTATTGGCGGAAAGTCCAATACAGGTGAAGGGGGGGAGGAAATCGAACGCTTCACGCCGATGAGCAATGGCGACAGCAAACGTTCGGCAATCAAACAGGTCGCATCCGGTCGTTTCGGTGTCACCACCGAATATCTGGTCAATTCCAACATGATCCAGATCAAGATGGCGCAGGGCGCCAAGCCCGGTGAAGGGGGACAACTCCCCGGCCACAAGGTGGACGCGGTGATTGCCAAGGTCCGCCATTCCACCCAGGGCGTGGGATTGATCTCACCACCACCGCACCATGATATCTATTCGATCGAAGATCTGGCGCAGCTGATCTACGATCTGAAAAACGTGAACCCGGCTGCTGATATTTCGGTCAAGCTGGTCTCTGAAGTTGGTGTGGGAACCGTTGCCGCCGGTGTGGCCAAGGCCCGGGCCGACCACGTAACCATTTCCGGCATGGAAGGTGGCACCGGGGCCAGCCCGCTGACCTCGATCAAACATGCCGGTTCCCCATGGGAAATCGGCCTTGCTGAAACCCATCAAACGCTGTTGCGCAATAAACTGCGCTCGCGCATTGCCGTGCAGGTGGATGGCGGATTGCGCACGGGCCGCGATGTGGTAATCGGCGCATTGTTGGGCGCTGACGAATTTGGATTTGCCACAGCGCCACTGGTCGCATCTGGATGTGTGATGATGCGCAAATGCCATCTCAACACCTGTCCTGTCGGCGTTGCCACCCAGGATCCGGTGCTGCGCAAACGCTTTACCGGCCAGCCGGAACACGTCATCAATTTCTTCTTCTTCGTTGCCGAGGAAGTCCGTGAAATCATGGCAGAACTCGGGTTTGCAACCATCGACGAGATGATTGGTCAACTTGATGTGCTGGACCGGGACAAGGCGATCAATCACTGGAAGGCCAAAGGTCTTGATTTTGGCGGTCTGTTTTTTGATCCCGACATGGGTGATGACGTTCCAATCTATCATTGCGAGACGCAGATCCATCACATCGATGATATTCTCGACCGTAAATTGATTGCCCTGGCTGAGCCGGCTCTGGAACGGAGAGAAGCGGTCAAAGCCGATCTGAAAATCAACAATGTAAACCGCTCGGCGGGTACCATGCTGTCTGGCGAAGTTGCCAAGCGCTACGGACACGCCGGGTTGCCGGAAGATACGATCCAGATCAAGTTTACTGGCACCACCGGCCAGGCCTTTGGAGCCTGGGTGACGAGAGGCGTGACGCTGGAGGTCGAAGGCGAAGCCAACGACTATGTCGGCAAGGGTCTTTCCGGCGGCAAGCTGATCGTTTACCCGCCCAGGGATGCGGTTCAGATTGAAGCTGCCAACTCAATCATCGCTGGCAATACCGTTCTCTACGGCGCGATCGAAGGCGAATGTTACTTCAGCGGTGTCGCCGGGGAACGGTTTGCTGTTCGCAACTCCGGAGCAATTGCAGTTGTTGAAGGGGTTGGCGACCACGGTTGTGAGTACATGACCGGAGGGGTTGTTGCCGTGCTCGGCCATACAGGCCGGAACTTCGCCGCGGGCATGTCGGGCGGTATCGCCTATGTGCTGGACGAAGATGGCAGTTTTGCCAAACGTTGTAATCTGGCGATGGTCGAACTTGAACCGGTGCCTGAAGAAGACGATCTGATGGAATCGGAACATCATCATGGTGGCGATATCGAACACCACGGTCGTGTGGATGTGTCGTCTGATATGACCCGTCACGATGACGAGCGGTTGCGCCAGTTGATCGAAAATCACAAGCAATATACCCAATCGGTCCGGGCCGCTGAAATCCTCGAAAACTGGGATGAGTATCGACCCAAATTCGTCAAGGTCATGCCGACGGAATACCGCCGGGCATTGGCAGAAATTGAAGCTGCACAAAACGCAGCCGGCGTCGCCGCAGAATAAACATTTGAGCGCTGCGGCGCTGACAGGAGAATAAAGATGGGCAAGGTTACAGGATTTTTGGAAATCGACCGCCAGGACAGGAAGTACCGTCCGGCGTCCGACCGTATCCGCAATTACAGGGAATTCATGATTCCGCTGCCGGAGACCAACCTGCGTGATCAGGCCAGTCGCTGCATGGATTGCGGTATTCCGTTCTGCCACGATGTAAAGGGGCTGAAGGGATGTCCGGTCAACAACCAGATTCCCGACTGGAACGATCTCGTCTATCGCGGGGAGTGGGAACAGGCTTCCCGCAATCTGCACTCCACCAACAATTTCCCGGAATTCACAGGCCGCATTTGTCCCGCGCCCTGTGAGGCTTCCTGCACGCTCAACATGATCGACAGCCCTGTCACGATCAAATCGATCGAATGCGCAATTGTCGACAAGGCCTGGGAGAATGGCTGGATCACGCCGCAGATCGCCGATCGCTCGACCGGCAAGAGCGTCGCCGTAATCGGATCGGGTCCAGCCGGTATGGCCGCTTCCCAGCAACTGGCACGGGCAGGTCACGATGTGCACCTGTATGAAAAGAATGATAAAATCGGCGGTCTGATTCGCTACGGCATTCCCGATTTCAAGATGGAAAAGACCCATATCGACCGCCGCGTTGAACAGATGACCGCCGAAGGCGTCACCTTCCATACCGGCGTTAACGTTGGCCATGATGTGACCATGGATGCGATTGTCGAACAATATGATGCCGTGATTTTGAGCGGTGGAGCCGAGCAGCCCCGTGATCTGCCAATCGAAGGCCGTGACCTCAATGGCGTTCATTTCGCCATGGATTTCCTGCCCCAGCAAAACCGCCGGGTGGGTGGTGAGCATAATGATAATGTCGAACCCATTCTGGCATCTGGCAAACGGGTCGTGGTGATTGGAGGCGGCGACACCGGCTCCGACTGCATCGGTACATCGATCCGTCAGGGTGCCTTGTCGGTAACCCAGCTGGAAATCATGCCAACACCGCCAGAAAAGGAAGACAAACTCCTGACCTGGCCAAACTGGCCGCTTAAAATGCGCACATCATCCTCCCAGGAAGAAGGTGCCGAACGCGGCTTCTCCGTCATGACCCAGCACTTCGAAGGGGAAGACGGTCATGTTAAAAAGCTGCATTGCATCAAGGTTGACGACAAGTTCCAACCTATTGAAGGAACAGAGTTTTCTCTCAAAGCTGATCTTGTTCTGCTGGCCATGGGCTTTGTATCTCCGGTGGTTGAAGGCATGCTGGAGCAATTGGGCGTCGAGCTGGATGGCCGCCAGAACGTGCTTGCAGATACCGATGCCTACAAGACCAGTCACGACAAGGTCTGGACAGCCGGCGATATGCGCCGGGGCCAATCCCTTGTGGTGTGGGCCATTCGTGAGGGTCGTCAATGCGCGCACTCGGTGGACAAAGCCCTGATGGGAAGCACCGTCCTGCCCCGCTAAGCCGGGACGATGGCCAGACGTTTCTGCACCAGGGGTACAGCTTTAAATTCGCTGTCGTTTTGACGGAACGAACGCGACCTAGTTGGTAACTGTAAGTGCGTTTCCAGAAGCAGCGGCTTCGACCTTGGCCTTTGCAGCCGGTTCGGCTTTTTTGACAGCAGCCACGGATACAGGTGGCGGCCAGGTGAAATTGTTCACGCGCGGCTGATTTTGCAAATCCTGCCGGGAAACCGCTTCGATCGTCGGTTTCGGTGCCGGATTGCCCCCTTTGGCAAATTCCACCGTTTCTCCAGCTAATGCATCACCACCATCTGTCGACGGATCAATCAGTCGGATCACAAAGGTTTTTCCCGACTTTTGCGGATCATAGGCCGGCGAATTGATGGTGAAGGCTTCGGTACCGCCACCAAGAACGACGGCAGGCCCCTGCTTGTCTTCACGGCCACCCAACAATTTAACAATCGGACCCTCAACATAAAAGGCCAGCCTTCCGCGACCAGCCTTGGACAAATTGATCCCATCCTTGCGCCGCAACAACACGATCTGACCGTTCACATCAGGACCTGAACGGGAATAATTGCCTTTCGAATTTGAAAATCCATCCCAGACATCAACAAATTTCCCGGTTTCCGAGGACGCGACCTTGCCGAATATCTCGTTGAACTTGAGAAAGTCCTTGCTCATGGATTTACGCCGAACCGGGGGCAATCCGACCCAGGAATACTGAATGCCGGTGGCTTTCAGTGATTGCGAAAAGCGGGCGACGCGCTCTCCATAGGTGGTAAACCACTCCGGTGACTGCCGTTTGAGCTGGGTTTCTTCCAGACGAATGGAACGGCGGTCGTTGGCCCCAACCATCACCACAATGTAAGACGGCTTGATGTCTTCAATCAGTACCGGCAATTTCGCCGACCAGTTGACAATGTCATCGCGCACAAAACCGGACAGATCCTTTGACTCATCCACCACCCGCAGCGTTGCTACGTCCGACAGGGCATCGGTCAGCCCGTCAGCGAGGGAACCGGCAAAGAAATCTCCCAACACCAGAATCACCTTTGCATCGGCGCGCTTGGGCACCACCGGTTTTGCCGGAACGGCTTTGCGCTTTTTCTTGGCGGCTAAACGAGCTTTCTTCTTACGGTTGGTACGAGACGGTTTTTTGACCACCTTCTTCTTTTTCGCCTTTTTGCGGCCAAATAATGTGCTGAACAGGCTTCTGCGCTTTTTCTTGGGTTTAGCCTGCTGTGCGTGCGCCTGTGGCAGGCCGAAGGTCAGCTGACCGTCACTGCGCAAATCAAATGCCGGGATCGCCACGATCGCAAACACCAGGGCCAGCATGGCAATTCCTAAGCGGCGAACGCGAAACAACAAACTCTACTCCAATCCTCTGTCGGAATTTGACCGGGCTTATATCTGATTGCGCAACCGTGTCAAAAACTCCGGCGTTTCAAATCCGGTGGGATTCAGACCCATCTTGATCTGAGCCCGTTTGATTGCGGCTCTCGTACCACTGCCGATATTGCCATCGATATCCTTTTTATACAAACCCATCTTCGCCAGTTTGCGTTGCAATTCCTTGCGCTCTGCCAAAGGCAATTTGGGATAGGGCCGCGGGACCTCTTTGATAAACTCGCCGGCACCGCCAATCTGATCGGCCAGGTGCCCGACAGCCAGGGCGTATTTGTCTGAATTGTTAAACCGCTTAAGTACGTAGAAATTTTTCATCATGAGAAATGCCGGACCATTTTTTCCCGCCGGAAATTTCAATACGCTGCGCCTGCTGCCGCCCTTGAATTTACGCCCTCCAACCCGTTTGACACCAAGCTTGGCCCATTGATTGATGGTGCGGGTTTTGCCGGCCTGATTGCGCAGCCTTGCCGGTGCACTGACTTCATAGCCCCAGGTTTCCCCCGTGCGCCACCCATTGCGTTTGAGCAGGTTGGCAGCAGTGGCCAAAGCGTCTGGTACGGACGTCCAGATGTCTTTCTTGCCGTTCCGATCCAGGTCCTGGCCATAGGCCAGATAGCTGGTGGGGATGAACTGGGTATGCCCCATCGCTCCCGCCCACGACCCGCGCAGCTGGGCCGGAGTGATCCGCCCGGACTGCAGAATCTTCAGCGCACCGATCAGCTGGCCGCGCGCGAATTTGCGGCGGCGTTTGTCTGCATAGGCAAGGGTGGAGAGAGACCGGATGATGTTGCGCAGCGCACTGGGCTTTTCCATGGCAGCACCATAGGTCGATTCCATCGACCAGATGGCCAGCACGATGTTGGAACTGACACCGTATTTTTGCTCGATCAGTCGCAGCCAGCGCGCCAGCTTTTTCTTTTCCTCCTGACCGCGGGCAACGGATGTTTCATTGACCCGGCTGTCAAAATACATCCAGAGCTTCTGCCGGAACTCCGGCTGATACCGGGCCAGTTCCAGAACTTCCGGATCTGGAGAATTGATGCCCTTATAGGCGCGTCGAAAGGTCGATTTGGAAATCCCTTTTCGCGATGCATAGGCTGAAAAATCGCGTTTCCATTTGCGAAACCCGGCATCCGCTGACGCCAGGGTTGGCATGGCGGTCGCAAAGATCGCCAGTGCTGCCAAAAAAGTGATAATCGGTCTGGTCATGAAAAGCCCTTTGCCCAATTGCAACATCGGCCGATCGCCATTGTGCGACCGACCCCTGCCCTACTGAACCTCACACAGATTAACAGGTGGTTTACCATAATTTTCCTGGTGATCACAGCGTGCGATTTTGGTAACTTAAAGCTGGCAAAAATGATGAAATTTTGTTGATCCCGTTTTGGTCGTCCGCGCCTGCCGGTCCAAGGAGTGAATAATGTCCGCAAAATCCAAGAATCGCCCGGTCAGAAAAGCCGTATTTCCGGTAGCAGGCCTGGGGACACGGTTTCTTCCCGCAACAAAATCCGTACCCAAGGAAATGCTGACCATCGTCGACATGCCGGTCATCCAATATGCGGTCAATGAAGCCCGGGAAGCAGGAATCGAGCACTTTGTCTTCGTCACGGGCCGCAACAAGGCCGTGATCGAGGATCATTTCGATGTGCAACCTGAATTACGCCAGACGCTGCGGGCGCGCGACAAATCAGACATGTTGGATTTGCTGGCTAACAGCCAGCCCGAGGCGGGACGCACCAGCTTCACCCGCCAGCAGGACCCGCTGGGATTGGGCCACGCCGTATGGTGCGCACGCGACATCGTCGGAGACGAACCCTTTGCCCTGCTGCTGCCGGACATGGTGATGCAGTCGGATAAGGGAGGCTGTCTGGCCTCCCTGATGCAGGTTTATAACCAAACCGGCGGCAATGTGATTGCGGTTGAAGAATGCGCGCCAGAAGAAGTCTCCAGCTACGGAATTGTGGAACTGGGCAAAACCGTTGGTTCAGGCTTTGAAATCACCGACATGGTTGAAAAACCAAAGGTGGGAGAGGCGCCCTCCAATCTCTACATCAACGGGCGCTATATTCTTCAACCGGAGATTTTCGCCCTGTTGGAAAACCAAAAAACCGGTGCGGGCGGTGAAATCCAGCTCACCGACGCGATGTTGCGTCTGGCCAATGATCAGCCGTTTTTTGGCTTCACCTTTGAAGGTGATACATTCGACTGTGGCTCGAAAGAAGGGTTCATCGCAGCCAACGTATCCTTTGCCCTGCGGCGTGAAGATACCGGCCCGATCGTGCGCAAGATTATCGAGGATATGCTGGACCGCTAGCGTTGCAGCCGCAGCCCCAGCCGCGCTGTCGCCGCTGAGTAGGAAGAATCGGCATCAGTGGATTCCACCACTTCATAACCGATATTGCCGACAAGTGCCGCAGTCCGGTTGATTCGAATTTCGCTGCCCACCTGCCCCTGCAGGATGCGGTCCTCCCGTCCTGAACTGTCATAATCGCGCAGCGAGGCCAGAATTTGGGCATTCAGGGAAAGGTTTGGCCGCAGATCGTGGACGGCGTTGAGTGACGTGGCATAGGTCACCGACCCGGACTCACCGGCATTCGTTGAGCCGGTGAACGACGTCTCCGCTGTGGCCGTCAAGGTGGTCAGGCGCTGGGGTGACCAGTTGATACTGGCGTCAAAGGTCAGACCATTGAGATCATCCAATGCGGCATCATCAAATTGCTCGCTGGAATAGCCGATCGAAAATTCACCGTTGAATTTCGTCCCCCGATCAAAGGCGACACCACCTCGAAGTCCATAAATCACACTGTCGCGGGTATTGCCGTTGCGGTCGACCTCCACGACATACACACGCTGGCCGGCTGACGCCTCAACAAAGGGCTGAAAGATCGGTGATGCCCCATAGCCAACACGACCGCGCAATTCATACAACGTGCTGGTGCGGTCGGCCTGGGAAAGGGAAGAGCCATCACTCAGCGACGCATCTTCATATTCACTATGAGTCACCGTACCGCGCAGGTTGGTGTTCCAGTGCCCGATCCGCTTTTCGATTTGCGCAAAACCACCGAAGCGGTGAACGTTGGGGTCTTCCGTGATCGTCAGCGGTGGCGGCACTGTGAGATTGTCACTCGACGCACTTTCGGTGCTCAGGTCATAATTGAGCTGAAACGTGGTGGTGATGTCGTAACTATGATCGAGCCGCAGTTGCACGTTCGCGTCCAAAGTCGGATCATTTTCATTATCACCACTGAAATAGGTCTGATAACTTCCGCCAATTTCGGCGCGCAATTCGTGCAACGCCCATTGGCTGACCGCCGTCAACCGAGCATCAGTGCGGGAAAACGCCGACGGGGAACCGTCGCTGGCAGATTCAGCATTATCCGTGATGCCAATGCTTTGGGTGATGGTTGGGAAGAGCAGGAATTTTCCACCCCGAATGCCGAGAGCAGCATAGGGGTCATCATCGTTTGGTACCGCCCGACCCTGTACCGGTCGCACCCGTGAATTCGCCAATGTTCTGACCGAACCATCCGGTTGTATCAGCCCCACCTGTTGAGCAGGACGGGCGGATTGGTTTCCATCAGCACGTTGTTGACGATTATTGAGCTGGTCGATCGCATTTTGCTCAAAGTCCGAACGCCGCGGTTCCTCATCTCTCTCGAGCGATTCTTCATCGTCAAAATCAGTTGAATTCGGGTCACCATCTTGTTCTTGCCCATCGCCAAAA
>Ga0115566_10003575_pt1 | contig 12516 bp, 8 predicted proteins | sample COGITO_mtgs_1204_3_FD_87173 | JGI IMG/M metagenome (GOLD analysis project Ga0115566, IMG submission 87173) | Pelagic marine microbial communities from North Sea - COGITO_mtgs_120405 | ecosystem: Environmental > Aquatic > Marine > Epipelagic | place: Germany:Helgoland, sampling site Kabeltonne...
ACCCAGAGCCCGTTTGCACTGGCAGCCAAGACTTTATTAGCAGGGACCTGCCACACGAAGAAGGCCAGTGCTGCGGCTACCACGTAAGCGATAGGCATCGCACGGCTTGCAGGCCAGCGCAGCAGCACCAGGAAAACAGCGACAGAAATTATAGGTAGAAGCGATAGTAGGGCGAGTATTCCAGTGCTCATGCTTTATTCTTCTTTTTTGTAGTGAGCGGTGCTGGCAGCTTAGCAGAAAATTTAGAAACTGAGAAACCCATTCGATTCGGGCCATATGGCACAGGGACAAGCGCGCTGATAAGTGGAATAATGGGGTTCGCAGCCCATTGTTACGGGTGACAAATTCATCTTTAGAAGGAAGCAGACTATGGAGATTTCAACGATTGTGGTTTTGGTTGTTGTTGCCGCTCTATTTTTTTATGTCGTTGGTATTTATAACCAGTTGGTCAGTCTCAAGAATCGATACCAGAATGCGTTCGCGCAGATCGAGGTGCAGCTGAAGCGTCGCTATGACTTGATTCCTAATCTGATTGAAACGGCGAAGAGCTATATGGAACACGAGAAGGGCACGCTGGAGGCGGTCATCAGCGCGCGTAACGCAGCCGCCAATGGTCTGGCCGCCGCTGCCGCCGATCCTGGTAACGCTGCCGCTATGCAGGAATTAGTGGGGCAGGAGGGTGCGTTGACTGGCGCTTTGGGTCGGTTCAATGTGGTCATGGAGGCGTACCCGGATCTCAAGGCGAACCAGAACATGATGCAGCTCAGTGAGGAGCTCACCACAACTGAGAACAAGGTCGCTTTTTCAAGGCAGGCTTTTAACGATCAGGTGATGGCTTACAACACCTACAAACAGTCCTTTCCGCCGGTGGCGGTGGCAGGGGTTTTTGGCCACGGTAGCGACGCAAGTCTGCTCGAGTTCGCAGACAGCGAAGCGATCCAAGAAGCGCCAAAAGTTTCTTTTTGATTTCGAGTCGAGGACGCTCGGTTTCGCGCACGGTAGAGATTGAAGCTACTACATGCATAGACGGCGCCGGATAAGATGAATTTTTTCGAATCCCAGGACACGGCTAAGCGCAATACAGGGAAATTAATTTTCCTGTTTGTGCTCGCCGTGCTTTCACTGATTATCGTCACGAATCTATTGGTGATGGCCATCTTCAGTTTTTCTGGAACTGGCATGACCAGCATGGCGGCCACGACTCGTTTTCAGTTTGATCCCATGCTGTTTCTTATTATCGGTGCCGTCGTCACTTCGGTAGTAGTGCTTGGTAGTCTCTATAAGATTAGCTCTCTCTCCGGCGGTGGGGCCCGAATCGCGGAGATGATGAATGGACGCCTGTTGGTCTCCGGCAGTCAGGGCCCGGCCGAACGCCGCGTCCTCAACATAGTCGAAGAGATGGCGATTGCCTCGGGTACGCCGGTGCCACCGGTCTATCTGATGGAAGAGGACGGCATCAATGCCTTCGCCGCAGGCTATTCTCCCAGCGATGCCATCGTCGCGGTTACCAGAGGCAGCATCGACACGCTGAGCCGCGATCAACTGCAGGGAGTTATTGCGCACGAATTCAGTCATATCTTGCACGGCGATATGCGCATTAATATTAGGCTGATCGGTGTGCTCCACGGCATCATGATTCTTGGAATTATTGGCTACCATCTGCTTAGGGGTAGTGCCTATAGTCGTCGCTCGAAGAATTCTGGTGGAATTGTCTTTCTCGGGCTGGGTCTGGTCGTAGTGGGCTTCGTGGGTACGTTCTTCGGCAACCTGATCAAGGCGGCAGTCAGCAGGCAGCGGGAGTATCTCGCCGATGCCTCCGCCGTGCAATTTACCCGTAACCCCGATGGTATTGGGCAGGCCCTGATGCAGATCGCGCGGCACCAGAATCACTCCTATCTGCAGAACCCTAACAGTGCAGAGATCAGCCACGCCCTGTTCGAGGAAGGGCAGGTCTCGGCGCTAAGTCGTCTCTATGCCACCCATCCTCCGCTGGAGGAGCGTATACGGGCTATTCTTCCTCGCTGGAATGGTGACTATGAGCAGAGCGATTGGGATAGAGCGGCGTTAGCTGCAGACGGAAAAAAGGCAGCACAATCCCCGCAGGATCAACGGGCGAAAGCGACGGCCATACTAACTGGTGCTACGGGGGTGCTTCTGGCGGATGCGCTGGTTAATCAGGTGGGCAACCCTGAGGGTAAACATCTTGCCTATGCCGATGAGCTGCTGAAGCATATGCCGCCACTGTATCTGGATGCGGCGCGAGAGCCTTCCGGTGCGCGTGCTGTCGTCTACTCTCTGGTGCTTAGCGATACTGAATCCGATCGCGCCGAGCAGTTGAGCATCCTGCAGAACGAGGCGGATGTTGGGGTCTATGATGAACTGCAGCACTTGCTGCTTAGTGATCAGGTGGTGGAGGCCGAACAACGCTTGCCGCTAGTCACTATTGCCTTGTCTAGTCTGCGTCAGCTTTCCCAGAACCAGTACCGGCTATTTAAATCCAATTTCAAGAAATTGATCGAGAGTGACAAGAAGATTAATTTTTTGGAATGGTCTCTGCAGAAAATCGTTGTGCATCATCTGGATGCCGTGTTCGAGAAAAAAGACGCGCCGTATTTTGGTACAAAAACGCTAAAAAGTAGTGCCCACTCGATTGCCGTATTGCTTTCGATTCTCGCCCATTCTACCAAGCAGGAAGGCATCTCCCTCGATGACGCCTTTCATGCCGGTGCGGATAAGCTGGGTCTCTCCCTGAATTTAGTTGCCGTGAAAGATATCGATTTTGACATTCTCAATGGCGCTCTGGATGCTCTCGCCGAACTGAAGCCGCTGAAGAAGCCGGCCTTACTTAAAGCCTGTGTCAGCTGTATCACAGCCGATGGGAATATTCAGGCGATAGAGACAGAATTGCTGCGAGCCATTGCCGCGACCATCGATTGTCCGGTGCCGCCTCTTCTCGCTGACTAGATCACCCTGTATCGGTCTGGCCATTGTTAAGATAGCCTTAGATCAGGCAGTCAATTCCATCGAGTACGATGTGCAGGCTCAGTCCTATCCCCAGCGCTCGTGTCTTTGGGTGAATCAGAAGCATCAGGTAGAACACTATAGGTAGGGTTGTGTGCAGAGGATGAAAGCCTATGCTGCAACGCTCCGCATCATAGATAGGGTCGGCGAGCAGATGATCGACGTCGATCAATACCCCGGCCAGCATCAGCCCATAGTTCTTTAGCCAGGCCTTTCGATACAGGCCGGCGGCAACGGGAAGGGGTAAAAAGATGTGTAGAATTATGTGTAAGATGGCCGGCTTGCTCTGGGCTGCAGATACTACGGATTTGGATTTTAGTAGATATCGCGAACCTTATAAGCGACATTTGAATGGCTAGTGTAGCAGTTTTCGCAATCTCTCTTATGCTCTTGTTCTTATAATTGTCAGAAATACTTCGTCTACTCGTTTCGCGTTTTAGCGGGTTTTCAGAAATGTGTTTGTAATAGCCTCTATAGAGTCGCGACTTTCTTGTCGACAGCTAGGCCGGTAGAGTATTGTTATCCTCTAGACAGTGATTGAAGCCTCCGGAATCTAGCATGACAGATATAACAGACTCATCTTCCCTCATTTTGACGCATCGCATTGCTGAAGAATCCGATATCGAGGCGATTAGGCAATTGATGCAGGCATCGATCGCCGAGAACATGAAGGCATTTCTGTCGGCCAGCGAGATCGAGGCGGCTAAGGAAACGATGGGGGTAGACAAGACCCTTATCGAAGATGGGACGTATTTTCTGATCGAGACAATCTGCGAGGGGAAATCAGTTCTGGTGGGTTGCGGAGGTTGGGGCAAACGCAAGACCCTGTATGGCGGCGACCATACCGTAGGTCGCGACGACAGTCTTAGTGATCCCGATGCCGATGCGGCACGCATACGTGCCATGTACACCCATCCAGATTGGACGCGCCGGGGGATCGGGACATTCCTGCTGAATCTTGGCGAGGATGCAGCGCGTCAGGCGGGGTTTAAGACTATTGAACTGGGGTCAACCGTGCCAGGGGAGCCTTTGTACCTGACGCGTGGTTATGTCGAGGTCGAGCGCAGGGTAGAGCGGGCAGCGAATGGCTCTGAAAGTACCATCATCAAGATGGTCAAGCCTCTAGTCTAGCTAGTCATTGTTCCAGTCATTAACAATCTGCGCGGCTCTGAAAACGCCGTCGGCCGATTGTAAAACCTTCAATCGCATTCGCGCTGAAAGATTGGGCGTGGTATCCAGAAAGCGTCTGACTATTTCCGCAGCTGCTACTGAGTTGTGTCCCTCTAGCGTCGAGCCCAGCCAGCGGCCGGGAAAGAAAATATCGCCGGTCTGCTGAATCTCTTCGATCATATTCAACGCCGGATAGATCAGGTCGATGGATTCTGCGGCACGCAGCGGATGGTGAATATTACTTAGGCCGGCAATAACCCAGGCCTCGCGGTCGCGATTCGCCTCGTCTCTAAGTGACTCGAAAAAGCTATTGCGCAGGGAAGGGTTGACGGAGAGTGAATCCCTTACAAATCGAAACCGCGCGAGCCTGTCCGGGTTCTCTATGCGCCCCTCCTGCTGGGAAAGCAATGCTTCGGCATCGGCGATGCCTTTTATGGCAAGGCTGCTCGCTAGCGTAATCTGATCAAGTTCGGAAAGAGGTAGCTCAGTTACTTCCTCGTCGCCACGCCACAGTCGCTCGAGCCTGGCCAAGCCTTCGCTGCTAAGCGTCAGGTTGCGATAGGCAGAGTAGAAAGACGCGCGACCAGAACGGGAGCGCTCGCTTGTCACTTGCGACCAGAGAGTGTTCTCCAGCGCAGTGCTCCAATCCCTGCGTTCAGTTTCGCTGAGGTAGTTCCAGAAGACGCTGCTGGTATAGGAGAGGATTCTCGACACGACTAATTCGTCTTGCTCGCTGGCAAGAGAGTTAATCGCTGTTTGCAGAAAAACCTCAGGGGCGAGACGGCCTTCCAATAGTTGATCCCATAGACTTACCCAGGTTGCGCCACGAAGCAGGGCTGTTTCCAGTCGGTCTATGTTGGCGAGTAAATAGGCTTGGCTGTCGGCGTCGAGGATGAAGCCGCCGTATTCCACACCGCTTCCATTGGGCAATACGAAGCGCGCGTTTCCATGGCCTGCCAGACGCTGCGGTTTGGAGCCTAGCTCGATGGTGATCGCTTCATTGGATTCGATAGAGCCTACACGCAGCTGGAGAGTCTGTGGCCAGGTTCGTCCTCTGAGCGCAGGGTCGCGCTGTGTTATCACTATATCCATGCCTTCTCTATCGATGCTAATGGAAGGTCTGTTCGCTTCCTCTACCCATACCTCGCTCCAGGCGGCGAGGTCTTGCTCGGAGCGTTTGTCGAGAATGGCGATTAGATCAGGCCAGGTCGCGTTGCCATAGGCATAGGTCGACAGGTATTCACGCATGCCGTCGCGAAAGGACTCGGCTCCGACACGGTTCTCCAGATGCTGCATGACGATAGGTGCCTTCTGGTAGATGATCGCGCCGTAGAGGGTTCCCGCGAAGCGCAGGTTTTCCAGAGGCTGTCGAATCGGATTGGAACCCTCTGTGCGGTCCACCGAATACGCTGTAGGATGATGGGCGGTTAGAAAGCGCAGCTCATGATCTACATCGGGGAAAGAGGGATTTACTATCTTCGCGGCCATGAAGTTGGCGAATACTTCCTTGGTCCAGACATCGTCGAACCAATTCATCGTTACCAGGTCACCGAACCACATATGGGCCGTCTCGTGAGCTATGAGAGACGCGCGTCCCAGCATCTGGTTCTGAGTTGCGGTCTCATCCAGTAATACGCTCGCCTGGCGGTAGAGGATTCCGCCGGGGTGTTCCATGCCGCCGTATTGAAAGGAGGGAATGAGAACGAAATCGAATTTCTGAAACGGGTAGTCGATCTGCGTATAGTCCTCCAGCCATTCTACGGAGGCCGCGTGGAGTCGAAAGACTTCCTCTGAATTGCGCGCCACCTTGGCGGCGTCGGTCTCGCGGTGATACATGTTGAAGGTGCGGCCGTCGATCACCGCCGTTTCCCTCTCGAACATGCCTGCGGCGACGGCAAAAAGATAGCTGGGCATGGGCAGCGTTTCATCGAAGCCATAGTGTGTGCGACCACTTTCGGTGCTGCTGCTGGACTGCGGCCCGTTGGCGACTACCTGCCATTGTTCCGGCACGGTCACCTCCCACGTTACCCGGCCTTTTAAATTAGGTTGATCGAATAGGGGGAGAGAGAAGTGGGCGCGGTCGGGAACAAATAGCGCGTACATAAAATCTTCGCGTCGATTGAGCGCTTCATCGCCGACATCGAATTCCAGGTCTACAGTATTCTCACCCGGTCTCAGCGACTGCGCAGGGATGACGATATGATCGTTCACCGGCTGCCAGGTTGAGCTCGCGCCGTTAACGCTCACGCTATGGACTCGCTGCTCGGGTTGCAGGAAGTCGATAACCAGGGGCTGAGCGCTGTCGTCATTCCAGTTCAGGCTGATGCGAGACCCTCCGGTAATTGTCTCTGTGCGAGAGGCAGGGATATCCAGCGCAAAGTGATAGCGCAGATTGGAGATCGTCTCACTACGATGCTCGGCAAGTTCCCAGGGGATGCCTTGGTCGGTGGCAAGTTTGCCACTGCTGCAGCTGTTGAGAATTGAGATCGCTATTACCAGGAGGAATGGTTTCATAAACCGTATTAGCTACTGCCAGGAGATCGTCTAAGTCGAAGGGACTTCAATCTCTCTTGTGCGGCGCTGCCTAGCGAGCCAGCGTAGAAAGCGGCGGATCGCCAAGGCTAGACCCGTCCACACCATAAGGATTGCCGCAAAGGATGCCAGACCAGCTATGGTCTGTCCTGTAATGCCTAAGGCTTCTCCAGTGTGTAAGAATCTAACCCATCGTCGCGCCTGACGTCCAGCGGTCTGACTGGTAAAGGGTGCCCAGGTGACGACTTCGCCTGAGCTGACATCGAGGGTGAGGGCATGACGCTTGTGTGGCTGCCCGCCATCACCTTCGTCGATGGTTATCGTCGCTGCGGTGGCGGTGGTATCCCCAATGGGCAGAGATAGGGTGCGCCAGTCATCGCTATAGGTTTTTGCTGTGTCTACTAGCGCGGAGTAGGGAATGCGGTCGGCTACAACTGCGTTGCCTGTCTCCTCGCTAGCACTGCTTCGGGCAGGGGGTTCTTCGCCCGCGAGTCGGTAAACGAGATTATTTGCCCAGGAGTAGTTGAATACCGTCGCGGTCGAAATGATGACGACCAGTGGAATGGCGGCCCAAAACCCGAACACATGGTGCCAGTTAAAGTCCCTGGCCTGTGTATTGCTGTTCTCTCGATTGAATAGGATGCGCGAGCGTAGCGTAGCCCAGGCGAATATCTTGGGTAGCCAGAGATAGATGCCGCTGAGTACCAGAAACAGGAACATCAGATTCGCCGCGCCGGTTACGACCCGAGCCGAGCTGCGATTGTCGCCGGTCATATTGAACCAGCGGTGCCAGCCGCGCACGGTGGCGAAGAATGCGCTGAGTGAATCCGAATGGGCAGGGTAGGCCTGACCGGTATAAGGGTTGAGGTACTGCGTCTGGCTCCCGCCCTGTCTAAGCACAGCTGGGGCAGTCGGGTCTGAGCTGATCAGTAGAGTGCTGGGTTCGAATCCCTGCAGTTCTCGACTTGCCGCGATCAATTCATCGGCGCTCATCATCTCCTGGCCGGGCTCTGCTGCGCTGTAGTAGCTGCGGTCCTCCCACACTTGTACCTGGCGCTCATAGGTAAGGACTACGCCGGTTACGGACATCATCAACACCACTATGCCGGCACTGACGCCGCAGGCAAGATGAAGCCAGAAGACTGTTTTTCTAAACATGAGAAGACCGCTAATAATTAATACAAATACGAATCATTCTCATTCTACTAGCAATCCGGCTGTCATGTCACCTTTTTCTGCGATGACTGGTAGTTTGCACATAAGGTGTCGCTTCTGTGAATTTATTACAGGCAGCAGTGGTGAGAACAGTAGCTAGGCGGCGTCCAATGGCCGAGCTGGGGAGGCCTGCGTGCAACTCGGGTTCTCCTGCATAGTGTGTGAGTTGCAGGCAATTACTAAAAGCAGATTTTTACTCGAGAGAAAGGGAAGGCTCAAGCACTAGTTGGTTCTTTGCCTTCCCTCTTTGACTCTCTTCTTAACTATCTTTCTAACTATCCTTGTTGGCGATCCTTTTTAGCGATCGTTCATAGCGGTTCTTCTTAGTCGTCCTTCTTTAATTCCTTCTTCCTAAAAGTACCACATAAGCCGGGCATAGAAATTGCGGCCCAGTCCAGGCATCCGACTGCGCATAGCGATGTCTGGGTTGAAGGCTCTATTGTAGGCGGCCAGATGATCGAGGTAGTCTTCATCCAATACGTTCTCAACCCCCAGGCGTAACTCGGTATCCGTGTCGAAGCTGACCATGGCAGACATGTTCAGGATACTATAGCCATCCGTCGCCTGTTCTATATTGGTTGCAGAGATACGGTCCTGTTCTGCGTAGGTAATGCTCTCGAGGGTGCCGGTCCAGCTATTGGCTCTATAGTCTAGCGATACCAATATATTGTCCGGCGAGACGCGATAGAGGTTGTCGCTAATGTCGTCTCTCTCGCCGCGAACCATACTCGCGACAGCGCGCAGAGTAAGGCGGTCGCTTAGCGCGTAATCGGCATCTACATCAAACCCATAGAACGTCGCCTCAGTGTTGGTGAACTGCAAGGGGTTCGGCAGTCCCATTCCCATGTTCGCCATCATCATGGAAAACTGATTCACCGTCATGTTGGTGCTGGGCGTGCCCTGAATATAGTCCGATACTTCCTTATAGAAGAATCTCGGGTATACATTGAAATCGCCAGCCTCCCAGTCGAAGCCAAGTTCAAGTTCGTGTGCAACCTCAGGGTCCAGATCTGGCGTGCCAACATAGGTCTTGCCGTCAGCCAGTCCGCCTGTCGCCTCCATAGGAATCCACAGATAACGTTCCTGATAGGAGGCAGAGCGAGTCTTACGCGCAGCGCCCACATACCAGGTGACATCGTTATCCGTATAAATACTGAAACGGGCAAACCAGTCGACATTATTATCAACTTGCGACAAGTCCTGGCCATTGAAATTAGCCGCTAGCATGCCGGCCATGTTGTTCATCATGACAGGCATGCCCATCGCCATGTTCATCGGGTTGAGATTGGCTGATACCTGGCCCGCATCCGCGCTAACTCTGTTGTAGCGTGCGCCGAAGTCGAAACCGATAGAATCGCTGAGTGAAATGCTGCGCTCGGCAAAGACACCTAACACGTCCCGTGTGGTGGCATTGAAATTGTCGATATAGAAAGGGCCGGCATTGGGGTTGCTGATAACGGCATCATGTTCTGTGAAGTGACCATCGATACCATATTGCCAGGAGCCGTTGGCAACAAATTGCTCCAGCTTTAATGCGAAGCCCAAGTTATCACTGACAGCATAGGTCTGGCGGAAGCGCATATTGTCATTGGTCATCGATGCAGTCTGTGGTGGCCGGCGCAGATGAAAATTACTCATCCAGTGCGCGTTATCGCTGCCGAATAGCTCGGCTGTGACGCGATAGTTATTTCCATCGAAGCTGTAACGCGAGCGAAACAGGTCGCTGTCGATGGAGAGAATGTCCATGGGCAGTGAGGGTGTGCCGGCATCGCCAGTGTTGTTGCGAGCAAGATCGATACTAAACTCATGATCGCCGCTACGGTAGCTGTAGCCGAGATCGAATCTCTCCCGCTCGTATTCTGAAGGGGTGATAGTGCCGCCAGGAAATTCAAGATCATCGGCGCTCTCGTTCATTACGAACGCTCTGAAAATGCTGTTGCGGTTCGCCAGAGAGAAGAAGCCGCTGGCCACGAAGCCTTCATTGATAGACTGGGCGCCAAAATAGGTGCGGCCATCGAAGCTGAAGTCACTGGAGTTGGTGAATTCTCCGGCGTAGGTTTTTGCTTCCACATAGCCGCCTATGGTCTCCTGTCCGGCGCTTACTGGTGTAATGCCACGATTGATAGTGAGCGACTGCAGTAAGGCAATTGGAGCATAGGAGAGTGGGGCATCCATGGAGTTAGGGCCGGCGCCACTGACCTGTGCGCCATCGACGGATACACGAATGCGGTCACCAAACATGCCGCGATATTGCGCGATGCCGGTAAGCTCACCATTCTTGTTGATGTTGGCGCCAGGCATTTTCCTGAGCATCTGCGCCGTATCCGACGGCGCTACCAGCGTGTCATCGGTTACGACTGTATGTGTGTCGCGCACACCGATAACTACTATTTCTTGAACGTTGCGGGTGTCTTGCGCGAAGGCGACGATTGGCAGACTTGCTAGTACAAGTGGTAAAAATTTTGATTGCATGTTTCTTCTCCCAAAGATATGAGCGCATCGTACAGTCATTGTTATGCCTATATAAGGCTGCGGCCTGCGACACGATGTCGCAGATAGAGCCAAAGATGACGCTAGGTTAAGGAAAGTTGATGTGCATCAATTTAATTGTGGGAGTTTGCTGAGGTGCTTCCAGAAAATCGTGTCTGTTTATCTTTGGAATGAGAGTCATTCGCAGGCAAGTTTATTCTCTAGCTAAGTATGACTAATCGCCTTCGTTGATTATTCTGTTTGCTACAGGCGCTAGTTGAATATGGCTTTTCTGAGTGGCGCGATCATAGAGATTATTCAGGAAAAGGATAGCCTGCGCATCAAAGATACTGGCGAGGGCATAAGCTCGGAAGATCTGCCCAATGTCTATAATCGAAATTTCACAACCAAATCCAGTGGTGCCGGCATGGGCTTGAGCCTGGTTAAGAAACTCTGCGAAAGAGTCGGTTGGGCTATATCGATCGAGAGTGAGGTGGGTGAGGGCACTACCGTAGACATCTTTTTTAATTAATTGGCTCCAAATACCCTCATTGTCTATCGGCGCAGTGCTGAGTGTGCATTTCGCTCAGCCTCTAGCCCCTAATTCAATCCCCAAGCCGGCGGATTTACCGCAAGAACTTCTTCGATTCCTATGATCTATCTTCTGGCATAGGGCGTATAGTCTAGTTAATCAATAGATCATGCACTGCGAATCGGTACCAATCATCGTTTTAGCGTCTGCTGGCTGGCACCAGCTCTCGAGATCTAGCTACAGGGTCCATAGCTGCCCCGGGGAAACCAAGTGAATTTTATTACGCGACATCCTGTGTTGTTGGTGATGCTGGCAGGGGCTTCGGTTCTTTCCTACTTCGTCTATGCCAAGGTGGCTGAAGAGCCCCAAGGTGGGTTCAATCGCTTTGGTGGGGGCGGGGCGCCTCTGGTGGAGGTAGTGCCTGTTACTTTGAAGGTGATTGCCGATGAGGTTGAGTCCGTTGGCACGACTGTAGCGAACGAGTCGGTAGACCTGACCGCTTCGGTCTCGGAAATCGTTAGCAAGGTCGGCTTTCAAGATGGTGACTTTGTAGAGCAGGGGCGAATACTTGTTGAGTTAACCAATACCTCCGAGGCCTCGCGGCTAGCCGAGGCCCAGGCTAATGTGGACGACGCCAAGCGGCAGATGTCACGCCTGCAGAATCTTTCTAACAGCAATCTCGTCGCCGACAACGAGTTCGATCAGGCGCGTACCAATCTTGAGACTGCCAATGCTCGGCTAGAGGGTGTTCTCGTCGATATGGATGACAGACTGGTGCGTGCACCTTTCTCCGGTTTTCTCGGCTTTCGCAACGTCAGCGAAGGCACTCTGCTCACGCCGGGTATGGTTATCACCACTCTGGATGATGTCTCGGTTATAAAACTGGACTTCACCATCCCGGAGGTCTATCTCGCCGAAGTTGGTGTGGGACAAGAAATTACTGCCAGGAGCATCGTCTACAAAGATCAGCAGTTCAATGGGGTGATCAACGTCGTCGGATCGAGAATAGATCCGGTCACTCGCGGTGTTTCGATACGGGCGCAGATCGATAATCCTGATCTGCGACTGCGGCCGGGCATGCTGATGACAGTCGCCCTCGCGCTGAACGAAGAAAGAGTATTAGTAGTGCCCGAGCGTTCTGTTATAGCCAGTCAGGGGCAACAGTTTGTTTATACCGTAGGGACAGAGAATCGCGTATCGCGTGTTTCTGTTGGTTTGGGTCGTCGCCGTGATGGACTGGTCGAAATCACCGAGGGTCTGCAGGTCGGTGATCAGGTGATTAGTGAAGGCGTGATTAGGGTTCGTCCTGGTCTTACCGTCCGCACTGGCAGCGAAGAGCCGGCCCAATCAGGCAGGCCTCAGTTTCCCCGTGGCGCGGGCGATGCAGCGACAGGCGGCGCATAGCCGAAGAGGATACAGCGATGATTCTTTCTGATATTTCAGTTAAGCGACCGGTCTTTGCGACCGTATTGAGCTTGATGCTGGTTGCCTTTGGCATCATGTCATTTACTCAGCTTCCGCTGCGTGAATACCCAGACACCAGCCCGCCAGTGGTCTCGATCAGCACCAGCTATCCG
>Ga0115566_10003589_pt1 | contig 12482 bp, 9 predicted proteins | sample COGITO_mtgs_1204_3_FD_87173 | JGI IMG/M metagenome (GOLD analysis project Ga0115566, IMG submission 87173) | Pelagic marine microbial communities from North Sea - COGITO_mtgs_120405 | ecosystem: Environmental > Aquatic > Marine > Epipelagic | place: Germany:Helgoland, sampling site Kabeltonne...
ATTTGCGCCCATTATGACGCCGATGGCTTCCGGGAGAGTCAGCAGGCTGGCATTGGTGAAGCTCACCACCATTAGCGTGGTGGCAGAGGAAGACTGGATTACTGCTGTGATAGTGAAGCCAGTGAGCACGGCAAAGAAACGGTTTGAAGTGGTAGTGGCCAGAATAGTGCGCATCCGGTCTCCCGCGAGCTCCATCAGGGCATCGCTCATTACCTTCATACCATAAAGGAAAAGCCCTAATGCGCCCAGTAGCGTGAGTATGTCAAAAAAACCGTAATCCATAGCCCGTATTTATATCAAAAATAGACAGCCAGCAGCACAATAAAATATTTATCCGGTAATAAGCTGAGGGTCAGGGCTAAATCAGGTAGCTCGCAGCAGCTCCAGAGGTTTCTGTTTCAACACAGACAGGGTGGCAATCAAAGCAGTGAGCACGCTTAAGGCGCAGATAGCGATGATGGTGAAAGCCGTAGTCCAGGGGGAGAAACTCCACAAGCCATCAAAGATAAAAAAGGATATTGCATAGGACATGGCGAGACTCAGGGAGACGCCTGAAAGGGCTGCAAAAAAACCGAGAATGCCAAATTCGATTTCAACAATACGTTTAACATCAGAGAAATTGGCACCAAGAATTTTTAACAGATTAATTTCCCAGAAGCGCGACTTCACTTCATAACGGGCAATGGAAAACAGTACCACCAGACCAGCAAAAATAGACAAATAAGCCATTACTCTGATCGCCCAGCTGATCTGGTCAGTGATATCCAGTATGCGAGCCACAATTTGTTGCACATTGATCACGCTGATATTGGGCAAGTTGTTCACGATGCTGTTTTGCAGAGCGATGCGGTCTGTTTCCTGAACATTACCGATAGCGGCAACAAAGGTTTTTGGCGCAGGATCCAGTACGCCGGGCTGAAAGGAAACAAAAAAGTTGGGCTGAAACGAATTCCAGATCACTGATCGGGTATTAATAATACGCCCTTCCACCGGTACGCTTTGAACATCGAAAGCCATGGTGTCGCCAATCTCGAGTCCCATGCGCTCGGCAAAATTTTCTTCAAGAGAAATTCCGGGCAGTTCCGGGGAATTGAAATCCCATGGGCCAGACCAGGTTTCACCCTCCACGATATTCTCGGAATCTTTCAAGGCATCCTGATAGGTCAGATTCATCATGCGTCTGCGCATTAGTTGTTCATCAGGGGTCTCTTCCGGATCATCAATTTGCTGACCATTTACTGATTCCAGTCTTGCTCGAACCATCGGCGATAAAAACGAAAATGAGTAGCCTCGCTCGGCTATGGTGTCCTGCAGTTCTTCCAGCTGTTCTTGCTGAATGTCGAACATAAAGAAATCAGGTACCGAATAATCAGAAGGCTGGGCTATGTAATCCTGCAGACCATTTTGAATTTGCGGGATAAGGTTGATCAGCAATGAACCCAGACCGATGGCCAGAAAACAGGAAATAGCGCCAAGTCGATTTCTACTCAGGTTGCGTAAGGCAATTTTACGCGTCACATGTTTGCCCGCATTCAATCCCATGGCGAATGCAGAGCAGCTATAGAGAATTCCCCAGGCAATGGCGCCCAGAATAAATATGGCGGTCAGGAAACCGGCAACAAATACGCTACCCACAAAAACCGAATGCGCCTGCCACATGGCAAGCCCCCAGAAAGTCAGGAGAATGGGGGCATAACTACTGACATGTCTGCGCCAGTGGGTTGCTGAGGAACTGGGCTGAACATTTTCATGAAACAGACCGATAGGGTTGAGGTCATAGATTTTAGACAGTATTGGCAGACAGCAGATGATGCTGCCTGCGGTGCCCATGAACAGGGCCAGCACCAGTGAATTGAGTTCCATGGAGTTGCTGAAACCTCTGGGCAGGAATCCTTCAAAAAGCAGGGGTAACAAGGGCAGGGCGAGGAAGGCTATGGCACTGGCAATAATGGCACTAAAGGTACCCAGCAGAACAATCTGTACCAAGGTCATTTTGTAGGCTTCTCTTGGTGTTCCACCCAGGCACATCAAAATCGCCATATCCTTGAAGCGAGAAGTGAAGAAGGCCCTGAACAAATATGCAGCACCAACGCCAGCCAGGAATAATGCTATCAGCGCAATCAGTCCAAGATAGTCATTCATATAGCCAAGCACTTCACCCAGGTCTTCACTTTCTTCCTGGTGGGTAGTCATGCTGAGGCGACGGGTGTCACGATAGACTTCCCGTTCTGCATCCCTGAACGCTTCTTCGAGTCCGGCGAGATTGTAATCTTCAGGCAATTTGTAAAAACGTGAATAAGTGATGCGACTGCCAAGCTGGATCAAACCTGTACTATCTATCTGATCCAGGCCCATATAAATGGCTGGAAAATTGGACATCACCGATATGGTGCTGCTGGGATCTTCAAGGATTACATCAGCAATGGTGAATTCTCTGTCACCGATTTTAAGTCTGTCACCCACTTCCAGTTCCAGGATGACCATCAGATCGCGGGCAACCCAGATATTGTCATTAATGATTAATTCAGCAGGTCCACCGGCGAGTGAGATAGGGCCGGCATTTTGCAAAATAATGTCGCCGTATTGTGGGTAGTTGCCATCAATACCAATAAGTGTACTCATTCTGGAGTTTTCATCACCCGCGACCATAGACAGAAAACTGACCTGGTCTGAGACGGAGAGGATTCGGGTGTCCAGAATGTTTTCGGTTAGCTCATATTCCTGCTCCGTCAATGGGAAGCGAGAAGATATTTGCACATCCGCTGTGAGGATGGACTTCGAGTTGTTTTGCAGATGTTGATCAATGGAGCTTTTGAAAGAATCCAGCGCGATAAAACCAATCAAGCCAATACTCAGGTTTAGCATGAAAAATATGCTGAACTTGAAGTTATTGGTGATTTCTTTAATTGCCAGATGCAACCAGAGCATGATTATTTATACCTACTTTGTACAATACATATTGCAGGAGCGCTTTTATTAGCGAATTTTTCGGGACTAAAGTTCTTCCTACACAAAGCTGCCATCTTGCAGGCGCTGTTGTCGGGCACAACGCATTGCGAGTTGTTCGTTGTGAGTTACAAAAAGTAAAGTCATCTTGTGTTTGTCTACCAGGTCAAAAATCATGTCGCTGACATGAGCGCCAGTAGTGCTGTCGAGATTGCCGGTGGGTTCGTCTGCCAGCAAAATGCTGGGGCGTACTACCATGGCGCGAGCGATGGCAACGCGCTGACATTCGCCACCGGAGAGTTGATGAGGAAAATGCTCCAGGCGTTTTCCAAGTCCGACATGCTCAAGTGCCTCATGGGCTTTTTGAGAAGCCTCACTATCCTTGAAAAGATCAAGAGGCAGACTCACATTTTCAAGTGCAGTGAGATGCGACATCAAATGAAATTGTTGAAATATAATGCCAATGTTCTTGGCGCGAAATTTTGATAATGCCTCTTCATCAAGCTCATGCATGTCTTGATCATTAAGAATAATGGAGCCCGATGTAGGACTGTCCAGACCTGCCAGCAGCGTTAAGAGGGTAGACTTGCCACTGCCTGATTGCCCCAGAATTGCCAGGGTTTCACCAGCTTCCATTTCCAGGTTAAGGTTATTCAGAACCTCGATGGGGTCAGGATTGGCAACTGTCTGGAAGGATTTGTATAGATCTTTAATTTCAAGAATCATCAGTAACTTCAGCAGAGTTAAAAGTTTGGAAGAATAAAGCAGTCATCTCACTATGGCAATGAAAACACAGGAGGCTCCCCTGGATAAGGAATGTACAGTATTATCCAGTGTCAGACTTGTATTTTCTTAATCTATTTAAAGTTCAGTTTCATATCAAAAGATGCAATTCCATAAACACAGAAAGGTTTTCTGAAAGTTACTGTCCTTTTATTATCATTACCAATATATAAATTCATTAGCCGTAGAGTCGATCTCTCGTTTTCTTTAAAATTTTTCATGAAACATCTTTCACATTATTTCGGATGCTCCCATGTGTACATTGACTATTTATAGCGGTAAAAAACGCTGTGTCGTCACCATGAATAGAGATGAGCTTCATGCACGCAAGGAAGCTGGCGTTCTCTATTCCAGATCGAGTAATGCTTCGCGATTGTTTTATCCGGTTGATCTCAGTAGTGGTGGTACGTGGTTTGGGGCAAACAACAAGGGGGTGATTTTATGTCTGCTGAATCGTTACCAGGCACCGGAGATAATTAACCCGAAATCACGCGGTACTATAATTCCGCAGGCGCTTGAACAGGGTGGCGTTGTTGCAGTCAGTGTGTGGCTGGCAAGTCTTGAATTTTCTCAATACAACCCTTTTGATTTGTTTCTGATAACTAAAAAGAAAATAATTCAATTTTCCTGGGATAGCAGTACCTATAAGGTGGAAGAGATAGAGGTTAAAAACTGGTTTATTTTTACCTCATCTTCCATGTTGACCGAAGAAGTGATTGCGTTTCGACAAAATATTTTTAAGGCCTGGACGCGGGAACTGGGGAAAAAGCTCATCGACGCAGATGAAGTGATTCGAGGCTTTCATTTGATCCAGACTGAGGGGCTGGAATCTCATTCGGTTCTTATGGAGAGAGAAAAGTCTCATACTCGAAGTGTTATTCAGGCCGAGCTGATAGGAAAAGAGTTAACTCTCAAATATATGCCAGAGATTCTTGCGAAATCCGCCGATGCCCCTTTAAATGGCGCACATATAGAAAAAATTCAGATTGTAAAATCCAGGAAGCTGTAAATTTGATGTTGAGAGAAAGAGAAATAATCAAGCTTCAGGTAAATAGGGACGCAGGAAGCGGTACAGATTGTCAGCAACAATGCGAGTGCCTTTGACATTGGGATGAATGCCGTCTGCCTGGTTCAGTTCTGTTATAGCCGCGACATTTTCAAGCAGGAAAGGCATCAGGGGAATACCATATTGCGCTGCCAGATCTGGAAAAACACTGGCAAATTCCTGAGTATATTCCGGGCCATAATTAGGAGGAATTTGCATGCCGGTAAGAATTACGTCTACGTCATTGTCCAATGCATAGGTAATGGTATTGGAGAGATTGGCTTTCATTTCTTCTACACTCAAACCGCGTAAACCATCGTTAGCACCCAGCGACAACACCAGTAAATCTGGTTGTGAACGGATATACCATTGCAGTCTGCCAAGTCCGCTGGCAGATGTAGAGCCGCTGACTCCCGCATTGATTACGCGAATATGTGACATATTCTCTGCACTCAATTTGGTTTCGATCAGGCTGGGGTAGGATTCACTTTCATCCAGGCCATATCCTTCAGTGAGTGAGTCCCCCAGAAAAACAACGGTATATGGTGTCTGGGCAGAGACAACAGGGCTGTTAAACGCAAAAGCAAGTGCGAATAAGGCGGCAATTAATATATGGCTGTTGAGGCGTTTGTTCATGATTATAAATACACTGTGTTCGGGTAGCATCGGGTAAAGCATGATAAAATTCATGCATCATTCTAGCGCAAACCACCTTGCTTCGCATACAGACCCTGCTTGAGCATTTTTTCTTTCGGCTTATGGTGTGTTCAGGTAAGGACAGATTTTTCAGGAGTTTGATTCATGCCCCTTATTCGTCAGGAAGATTTAATCCAGAGTGTCGCTGACGCCCTGCAATTTATTTCCTACTACCATCCTCTGGATTTTATCCAGGCCGTGCACCGTGCTTATGAGCGTGAAGAATCTCAAGCGGCAAAAGATGCCATGGCACAGATTTTAATTAACTCGCGGATGTGCGCTGAAGGCAAGCGTCCAATCTGTCAGGACACAGGCATTGTGACCGTGTTTGTTAAAGCCGGTATGAATCTTCAGTGGGATGGTGAGTCAAGCCTGGAAGAGATGATCAATGAAGGGGTAAGGCGCGCCTATACTCATCCTGACAATGTGTTGCGTGCTTCCATTCTCAGCGATCCTGCTGGTGCCAGAAAAAATACCGGTGACAATACGCCGGCTGTTATTCATACCACTATCGTGTCAGGTGACACTCTCGAAATTGATGTTGCTGCCAAAGGGGGTGGTTCAGAAAACAAGGCAAAGTTTGCCATGCTCAATCCCAGTGACGATATTGTCGAGTGGGTACTAAAAACGGTTCCCACGATGGGGGCAGGCTGGTGCCCGCCAGGGATGCTTGGAATAGGTATTGGTGGCACCGCAGAAAAGGCAATGATACTGGCCAAGGAATCCCTGATGGATCCTGTCGATATTGATGAACTGCGTGCCAGGGGAGCAAATAACAGAGTAGAAGAATTGCGCCTGGAACTCATGGACAAAGTGAATGATCTTGGCATTGGTGCTCAGGGGCTGGGAGGGCTCACAACGGTTCTGGATGTAAAGATTAAAGACTTTCCTACGCATGCGGCTTCCTTGCCGGTGGCTATTATTCCTAATTGTGCGGCTACCCGTCATATTCATTTTGTACTGGATGGCAGTGGCCCGGCAGAACTTACACCGCCTAAACTCAGCGACTGGCCGCAAATTACCTGGGATGCAGGACCTACTGCCCGTCGGGTGAATCTGGATACTGTGACCCGGGAAGATATTGCCCAGTGGCAACCCGGTGAAACGCTTCTGCTTTCAGGCACCATGTTGACAGGCCGTGATGCTGCCCATAAACGCATCCTGCAGTTACTGGACAGTGGTGAAGGGCTTCCGGAAGGCGTCGATTTAAATGGTAAATTTATTTACTACGTGGGTCCTGTTGATCCTGTGCGTGATGAAGTGGTTGGCCCTGCAGGCCCAACAACGGCAACGCGCATGGACAAATTCACAGATGCCTTGCTGGATAAAACAGGTTTGATGGGCATGATCGGTAAAGCCGAAAGAGGACAGGTGGCCATTGATTCAATCAAAAAACACAAGGCGGTTTACTTGATGGCTGTCGGGGGTGCCGCCTATCTGGTGTCCAAGGCCATTCGTAAATCACGCATCGTTGCCTTTGAAGATCTGGGTATGGAAGCCATACATGAATTTGTTGTTGAAGAAATGCCGGTGACCGTCGCCGTCGATGTTAACGGCGTATCGGTGCATCAGACAGGGCCGGCCGAATGGTTCAAAAAGATACATGAGGCCCAGGTAGTTACTGTTAAATGAAAAAAGATAAAGGATAAAAGTGGAAAGATACAAGTGGAAAGATACAAGTGGAAAGATACAAGGTACAAGGTACAAGGAGTGATAGCTGAATCATCTGTAGGTCGGATAAGGCATGCAATGCCGCCATCCGACGTAAAAATTTAACAATACCAGAATGTTTATCCGTCCCCCTTCTTTTAAAAACAGGGTGGATTATTCAATAAATCATACTTCCTCTTTATGCCAGTCTTTATCTTTTATCCTTTATCCTTTATCCCTTTTCTATTATCTTCAAGCTCTGGATTCTTCCAAGAGCGGCTATCATGAAAACTTCACTACTATTCATTCTGCTATTAACATTCAGCCAATCCTCCTTTGCTCAAAGCGCTGATCCGGAACGCGGGCAGGCGGTTTTTCAGGAATATTGCACACGCTGCCATATTCCTCTTGAGATTCAGCTTCGGCTCAATAACGACTGGTTGGGACATCCAGCCAATGAGCTACTCGAGCGCATTAGCACTACCATGCCGGGGGAGTCTGCAGGAACCCTCACCGCGCAACAATATCTGGATGTCACGGCCTTCGTTTTGAATGTTGGCGGGATTGAGACGGGATCAAACCTTGCTCTGGAAGATTTTGCTGCCCTGGCAATTATTCCGCTTGAGTCTGACGCAACAGAGAATCCAGAAGTGGCCTGGTCGGATTTTAATGGCGATTTGGGATCAAATCGATATTCGCCTCTAGATCAGATTAATGCGGATAATTTTTCCGATCTGGAATTGGCCTGGCGCTGGGATACAACAAATATTGGTCCAATCCCGGAAGGTAGCAGTGTTACCTCACCGCTTATGGTCAATGGTGTGCTTTATGCCACAGCAGGAGTGACGCGAAACGTTGTCGCCCTTGATGCTGAAACAGGGCAGCTCCTGTGGATGTGGCGACCCCAGGAAGGTGATCGTTTCACTCTGGCTCCACGCAAAGGCTCTGGTAAAAGCCTGTCCTACTGGAGCGATGGTGTCCGTGAAGTTATTTTTACTGTGACACCTGGATACTATCTTGTAGCGCTAAATGCCCGTACCGGTTTGCCAATGGAAGATTTCGGTGCCGGTGGCTGGGTGGATTTGCAGCAGGGTCTGCGTTTGGGTCCCGGTCGGGCAGATCTTGATATCGGTCTGAGTTTTCCGCCTCTGGTAGTAGACAATGTCGTTGTCGTGGGCGCCTCTCATCTGGTGTCGGTGCGGCCCATCAGCGCTGCCAATGTAAAAGGCGATGTGCGCGCCTATGATGCCATTACTGGCGAGCAACTGTGGACCTTTCACACTATCCCCGAGCCAGATGAGTTCGGCGCAGAAACCTGGCTGGGCAACTCTGCCGAGTACACCGGTAACACCGGCGGTTGGACACATATGTCAGCCGATCCGGAGCTGGGTCTGGTGTATTTGCCGGTAGAAACACCAACAGGTGATCTCTATGGTGCGGATCGGCCAGGCGATAATCTGTTTGGCAACTCACTGGTTGCAGTGGATTACCGTACCGGTGAGATGCGCTGGTATTTCCAGCTTATTCATCACGATATCTGGGACTGGGATATTCCTACTTCCCCTATTTTGGCAGATATGCCGGATGGGCGAAAACTCGTGGTGCAGTTAAGCAAGCAGGGGATTGCCTATGTATTTGATCGTGAGACGGGAGAGCCGGTCTGGGATATCGTGGAAAGGCCGGTACCACAATCCGATGTGCCGGGTGAAGTCACTTCACTGACGCAACCTTTTCCGATTAAGCCGCTACCCTATGCGCGCCATGGCATGAGTGTGGATGAACTGATTGATTTTACCCCGGAGCTAAAGGCTAAAGCTGAAGCGCATCTGGCAAATTATCGTTATGGTGAAATTTTCACCCCTGCCTCGAGAGTTGATGACCCCTCAGGGACCCGGGGTAGCATGATATTACCCAGTCCTATTGGTGGCTCCAACTGGCAAGGCGGTGCTTATGACCCGGAGACTGGCATAGTCTACGCCCCCTCCAGAGATATGGCCTGGGCAGCGAGCCTGGAACCAGGTGGAGATGCCTCATCTGTGGCCTGGATTGCCGGTCCGAACGAAAATACCCTTGATGGTTTGCCATTGATCAAGCCACCCTGGGGGCGTATTACCGCGATTGATATGAATTCGGGCGATGAATTATGGTGGATTGCCAATACTGATACACCGGAAGATGTGATAAACCATCCGGCATTACAGGGTGTGGACTTGCCACGTACCGGATCACCCAATCTGGTGGGTATTTTGCTGACAAAAACCCTGTTAATCAGCGGTGAAGGCAGTGGTGGTAACCACTATTGCGCGCCCATGACAAAGCCACGGGGAATATCCTGGCTGAAATTGATTTACCTGCCTCGCAGACCGGCATGCCGATGACCTATATGTTGAATGGGAAGCAATATATCGTGCTGAGTGTCAGTGGTGGAGGCAAGTCAGAAATTGTGGCACTTACTCTGCCGGATTGATCTGGTAATATTCCGGCTCTTTAATTAAGCGATCGCACCGGGGGAAGTATGTCTGATCGGAATTCACTTATCGCACGTCTGGAAACACTGGATGCCTGTGCCGTATCTGATGCATTGGATTCGCTGCAACTAAAAGGCGCCCATTCAGGCCTGCCACGTCGTTCCACCAGCCAGCGTATTGCCGGGCAGGTAATGACCGTTAAACTCACTGACCAGGCTCCTGAAGGCGGTTCCAAACGTCATTTGGGAACTGCGGCTATTGAGGCATCCGATGATCATACGGTAATTGTTGTTGAACAGCGCACTGGCATCGACTGTGCCGGTTGGGGTGGGGTGCTGGCCAATGCCGCTAAAGCCAAAGGAGTCCGCGGTGTGATCATGGAAGGGCCGGCCAGAGATGTTGATGAATATGAAGAAATCGGCTTTCCTGTGTTTTCTCGCGACACGACTCCTCATACTGCGCGTGGACGCGTGTGGGAAGAATCTTTCGCAGAAGTCATCATGGTAGGCAACGAAAATGTACAAGCGGTGCACACAGGAGATTATGTTATCGCTGATGCCAGTGGGGTTGTTTTTATTGCTGCTGACAAGGCCGAACAGGTCATTGGCATTGCTGAAAAAGTGGCAGAAAAAGAACGTCTGATGACGGCTGATGTACTGTCGGGGAAACCGGTGTCAGAAGTGATGGGTACCAATTACGAAAATATGCTGAATAAAGATTAATCCCTTCATGGCCCTGGTCGTGAATGAATATAAAATGAACATAAACATAAACATAAACAGGAACAGGAATGACTGACCTTAATGTCGAAAGAGCTGCACAGCTCGATACCGCAACCATTAGCGACGCTCTGGATAAACTACGCATTAGCGGGCAATGCCTGGGCATCAAACCGAGAAATCATGACTTTCGTCTGGCCGGGCGCGCCTATACCATTCAATACGGACCTCTTGATGCGGATAATCCAGGTACTGTGGGTGATTTTATTGACAAGCTGGATGAAGGTTCGGTTGTAGTCATTGATAATGGTGGACGCGAAGATGCTACTGTGTGGGGTGATATCCTGACTTACCTTGCAGACAAGAAAAAATTGGCCGGGACGGTGATTGATGGTGCCTGCAGAGATGTCCATCTCTGTCTTGAACTGGGTTATCCCATTTATAGCCGTTCCTATTCAATGCGCACCGGAAAAGACAGGGTGCAGGTGGACGTGGAACAGGTCCCGGTGAACATCGGTGATGCCAGAGTACTGCCAGGTGACCTTATCAGGGGTGATGCAGATGGTGTGGTATGTATACCGGCTTCCCGTGAAGATGAGGTGCTCGACACTGCAGAGCAGATTGATGCCGCCGAAAATCAAATAAGGAAATATCTTGAAGAAGGTAAAACAATTGCAGAGGCGCGAGCTGAAATGAAATATCATTCATTGCAAACACCTGAGAAATAATCTTTCATGGTTGAAAGCGTTGATTTGTTCCAGGAAAGGCTTTTATGCAGGAAATGCATTTATGCAGGAAAGGCTTCAGTCCCAAAGAAAATGTGCCTTGTTCTTCGCGGTTGAAACCGCTCCTACAAAAAACAGCGAATCTATGTAGGAGGGACTTTAGTCCCGAAGAAAATGTATTTATTTTATAAATTAGACGAAAAATTTGAAGTTTAGCAAGGGGTAAAATTTTGATTATTGATTGTCATGCACATGTTTCATCGCCACCACAGCTGGCTGTTTATAAAGCAGGCCTGGTAAGTCATCGCGGTTCCCATGGTCGCGGTGCGGTGCGCTATACCGATGAGCAGCTTATTGCTGCCTGGAATAAAAAAGAAATGGCACCTTGCGGCCACCTGGAGCATATGTCGAATAATGGTCTGGACATGCAGCTCATTTCGCCGCGCCCATTCCAGACCATGCATTCTGAAAAGCCCGGCATTTTAGTGGAGTGGTATATCCATGAAGTCAATAAAATTATCGCTGACAGTGTGCGCCTGATGCCGGATAAGTTTTTCGGCGTTGGTGGTTTGCCCCAGCAGGGCGGTGAACCGGTCGATGTGGTTTTTGCAGAAATGGAACACTGTGTTAAAGAATATGGATTTAAAGGTTTTCTCCTTAATCCGGACCCTTACGAAAATGATGGCAACAAGGCACCCCCGATGGGTGATCGCTACTGGTATCCTTTGTATGAAAAAGCCTGTGAATATGATGTTCCTTTGCACATTCATACGGCAGGTTCCCGTAATCCGCAACGTGAACCTTACAGTCTGTATTTTGTAAATGAGGAAACCACCGCTGTTTATGGTTTTGTTAACTCAAGCGTGTTTGAGGATTTTCCGGAATTAAAAATTGTTGTCTCCCACGGCGGCGGTGCCATGCCTTATCAGATTGGTCGCTTTAATGCAGGTTCTGCGCGTTCAGGTGCACAAGGCTCTACCAGTAAAGGCTTGTTTGTTGATCGCATGCGTAAAATGTATTTCGACACAGTTCTGTATAGTAAGGAATCGTTGGAAATGCTTATCAATGTGGTCGGCGTTGATCAAGTGTTGTACGGCTCAGAATGTCCAGGCGTGGGTTCATCAATCAATGATGACACCGGTGAGTGCTATGACAAGACTGTTCCTGTTATTGACAGCATCGACTGGTTAAGCGCCGAAGATAAAGAGAAAATATTTTCGGGCAATGCGAAAAAGGTTTTTAATCTCGATATATAAAAATGCCGGACATCGCTGCGCTCTTCCGGCCTGCAGCTGATCACCAGGCGTAGGCCGGAAGAGCCTGCAAGGCGATGTCCGGCAAGAACAATACGCATAATTCAAATTTGAATACAATATTGGAACAATACTATGGCTGAAATGGTCCTGGGCATGTGGTCAACCCACGGTCCCATTCTTACTACCACTCCGGA
>Ga0115566_10003597_pt1 | contig 12466 bp, 5 predicted proteins | sample COGITO_mtgs_1204_3_FD_87173 | JGI IMG/M metagenome (GOLD analysis project Ga0115566, IMG submission 87173) | Pelagic marine microbial communities from North Sea - COGITO_mtgs_120405 | ecosystem: Environmental > Aquatic > Marine > Epipelagic | place: Germany:Helgoland, sampling site Kabeltonne...
ACAAATCCGCCATTTAACTGGGTAAGCCTGTCAGAACAAACAAACCTTCCTTCATCGAACGCAGTATTAATCGATCAACATACCGCAAAACGGACAGTTCCAAACCAACGCCGGGAAGTGAAACTTCTTCCAAAAAACAAACGCAACCTAACAATTCACCCCGCTCAATTGTGGTGTCAGTGGGCATCCCGGGTCATGTTTTTACCCCATTTGCTATTCCGCTGGCGTTTGGTACTTGCTGCATTAATCGATAGACTGCCTATCCTGGACACTTTTTGCCGGTGGCGTTTACCCCAAGAATGAGTTCTAAGTCCATTATTTCAAGTGCTTGCGAACCTCTTTCGCCAGTTCTGCAGCCAGAGGTTTGCTCTGTTGAAATTTAAATTTCGCCGACCGACCAAACCACCAATCGTCGTAGATCCCATTTGGATTTTGCTTAACAACATTCCACAAATCGCAAATCACGATTTCTGGATACTTCAATAAAACTTTCTTCGCTATTGAATTAAGATCACGCATCCGACCGGGCAACAGTGATGACGAGCCAGCCTCTTCAAATTCAAACTCTTCGCGTTTATCTAATGGTATTACGCTGTCTGGCAATAGGTTTGGATCGTTAAATCCATACGGTATCGGCGTTGATTGCACCCAAATCAACTTCGCCTTGGTCTTTAGCAGCCTCCGGATGACCAGCTCAAGATTCGCATGGTATACATCTCTATCGGTCTCTGAATCAGCATGCCCAAAATTGAAGGCAATGAGATCCCATTTACGATCAGGAAAGTCATATCCGCCAAGCCACCTGTGCAACTCGACATGATTTTCCGACCCCCGACAATTGGTATTCGGATGATGGACGTTGGCAATCCCGACCAGTTCGTTTTTTAAGGCCCGAAAATAGTTGATTGAAATCGTATCGCCAATAACCAAGACACGCGGGCGTTTTCTGGCTTCCCGTGTCAGGGGATCACCTATCGCAATAAAGTCTATATTGGTTGCTTCGATTTCGCTGGAATCTCCGTCGCGAACACCCTCTACGAAAACTTCGGTCGCAAATGGCACCATTTCGCGAATGCTAAACCCCTCCAATCGCACGGCTGACATGTCAATTCTCGCCTTCTTTTGAACTTCGCCAAAGTCGATACTAAAGACTCCAGGCTCATCCGTGACAGTCAATTCACCTCTTAGCTCGTTTTCACTGTTTTTACCGAGGCTCCGTTCAAAAGACTCCCCGCTTAACGTAATGTTTTTAAGTTCGAAGGGTTCTGTTCGAGTCACTTCAGCTTGCTGTATCTTGCTTTTGAATTTTGTTTTGATTGCTAAGCGCTGAGGCAACTGATAGGTGACAACATGGTTGTTTTTCGGAATGCCATCCAATGCAGACATTGGGATGGTGACGCTAACGGCCCTTTTCTTCCAATTGAATTCCGGGCGTATCAATCTCGCGTGAATCGTTGTCCGGTTGGTGAGCTTGACGTCATAATTGCGATCGGGACCGCGTAGCGTAAATGAATACTTTTTGCGGTCTTGAACCAATCCGTCGACTGCAAAATTAGGTCGTTTTGGTACATCAATTTTTTCAAGCGATCCACCCTCAGTTTCCGATTGGGCACTGCAGATGCATGGCAGATTTCCAATCGAAACAACGAATGTCATAATGACTGCGTAGTAGCAATTCATGGTTGCAAATATGAATGTAAAAATGGCCAATTGAATCATACAAAACGAACTTTGAATTTCATTATGTCGTACAACATTCAAACCAGGCCGGCCATTCGAACGGAAAAAAAGGAATAATCGATGCAAAACCAAGTACTTATCGAGCGAATGATCAACTTAATGGACCCTCAGTCCAACGCGATTTTCAACATGAGCGTTGATGAGGCGTGTGAACGGGTTGGTAGTGGCGATCCGAAAAAAGTTCGCGAGATCGATGGTCAATTTGCATTAGTGCACAAAAATGGCACAGTCGTTCGGCTTGCCCGATCTATTGGTCGTCCGATGCGCTACTTCCTGGCCAAACAAGCAAATGGTCCGGTATTGGTGATCGCCGAGCGAATCGATCAAATCCGTGATCACCTGAAAAGCGAAGGGCTCGACGATCAATTTCATCCGTCATACACCCGGATGGTTCCGGCTCATTACGTAACCGAGTTAGCATTGATTGGTTGCCCAGACCCCAATCCGATTTACACGCGATACCTTGAGTCAACACGCGATGCCCTGCCGACTGACTTGGATGTTATTGGTAAAACCTATATCGGTGCATTGGCGAAAGAGATTGATCGCTGGATCGATTCGATTGGTAAATCTGAACCGATTGGCGTTTTGTTTTCCGGAGGCATTGATAGCGGTGCCGTTTTGGCGGTCACCTATCATTTGCTTTTAAAGAAAGGGCAATCGCCATCACGATTAAAAGCGTTTACCCTCGCCGTCGACGGAAAAGGTAGCGACGTTGAACAGGCTTCATCGTTCCTCAAAGCCCTCGACATGGACATGCTGTTGGAGACCATCGAGGTCTCATCGAGTGATTTGGACTATGCCGACGCCATCCGCACGATCGAAGACTACAAACCGCTTGACGTTCAATCTGCGACGATGGCGATGGCGACATGCAAAGGAATTCGCCATCGTTATCCCGATTGGAAATATCTTTTGGACGGTGACGGCGGCGATGAGAATCTTCGCGATTATCCGATCGAAGAAAATACGGAACTGACAATTCGAAGTGTTCTCAACAATCCTTTCTTCTATCATGAGGGATGGGGTGTCGACAAAATCAAGCACTCGCTTACGTTCACAGGTGGTCAAAGCCGGGGACATGTGAGAACATATGCCACCGCAGAGAAATTTGGATTTTCTGGATTCAGCCCGTTTTCCACACCAAACGTGATCGATGTGGCAGAAGGCATTCCATTTATTGATCTGACGGAATGGTCCCATGAAAAACTCTATTCGCTGAAAGGGCAAGTGACTCAGCGAGGCGTTGAGGCTGTCACCGGAATGACAATGCCTGTTTACGAAAAGAATCGGTTTCAACGCGGTGCCGTCTCAGAAAGCAGTTTTGCTGAGGTTTTCCCCGATTCAGATCTGGTTTATCGAATGAAGTTCGCAGAATTGTTTGAATAATCGCGTCACAAGCTTCTTCGGTAAATTCGCAATGAAAGCCACCACGCTTTCCGATCAAATCGTATCACTCCGCGGACCCAAAAATCGCGTCGATCCGTATCGTCCCTATGCCTATCTGATTGAAAAAGAGGCAGTACGTTCGCGCGTGGTCGAACAAGTTGCCACCTTGTTTTTGACCAATCGCGAATGCCCATTCCGCTGTTTAATGTGCGACCTGTGGAAGAACACAACGGACGAGATGGTGCCTGTGGACGCGATTCCGGCTCAAATCAAATTCGCCCTAGAGCAGCTGAATTTGACGAAGTCGATCCAGCCTGAATCCGATCCATTGACAGAAAACACCGCTTCGCAAATCAAACTCTACAACAGCGGGAACTTCTTTGACAGCAAGGCGATTCCACCTGAGGCTTTACCTGCGATTGCGAACGGACTGAATGGTGAATTCGACGCAGGTTCTTTTAAAAACGTGGTTGTTGAAAACCACCCAAAGTTTTGCAATTCGAAAGTTGTCGAATTCGATCGTCGACTTGATGGAACGCTTGAAGTCGCGATTGGATTGGAGACAATTCATCCCACAGTCATTGGAAGACTCAACAAACAAATGACGCTTGATGACTTCCAAAGGGCGGTCGAATTCCTGGTTTCCAATCGAATCTTTGTCCGCTGCTTCATACTCTTGAGACCACCGTTTCTCTCGGAAGCTCAAGGAATCGAGTGGGCGATCAAATCCATTGACTTTGCTTATTCCGTTGGCGTCGAATGTTGTGCGGTGATTCCAACGCGAGCTGGTAATGGCGTGATGAATGCTTTGATGAAAGAGAATGAATTCGCAGAACCGAAACTTTCATCACTCGAAATCGTCATGGAGCAAGGATTGAAAATGTCTGGGCCAAACCATCGGCTTTTGGTAGATCTATGGGATGCCGAACGATTTTCACAGTGTGATCGATGCTGTCGTCGCCGAATCAACAGACTTCAGCAGATGAACCTCAGCCAAAAACTAATGCCGATCGTTGCCTGCGAATGCAGGGCCCTGGAGCAGTCCCAGTGAATCATGATTCAACATTTAAGCATTCAACCGATATCATTGTGATCGGCTCCGGTTTCTCCGGAAGCATCATGGCCCTGGTGTTGTCTAGCATTGGTTATCGAGTCACCGTAGTTGATCAATGCAAACATCCACGGTTCGCGATTGGTGAATCATCGACACCGATGGCCGATTCTTTCCTCAAAGAAATTTCGGAAACGTTTTCCATCCCGGAACTGTTGCCGTTGGTTACGTTTTCCTCCGCTCGGAAGGCCTACCCCGATTTAACGATTGGCAAAAAACGAGGCTTCAGTTATTTCTGGCATCAGCGTGGAAAAGAGTTTGATGCTGGAGACAATCATGAAAACGAAATGGTGGTCGCTGCAAATTCATCCGACGAGCTATCCGATTCACATTGGATGAGAAGCGAAATTGATGAATTCTTCGTTTCGCTCTTTCAAAAATATGACATCAAATTTTTTGATGAGTGTAGCGTTCAAAACATCTCTCGGATAAACGATCATTGGCTTCTTAGCTGCGATCGATCGAGTACGCTCGCGGAACCGTCGAAACAACTTTTGATTGATGCCGATTTCTTAATTGACGCATCCGGCGCATTTGGAGTCGTACTAAAGCAACTGGGTATTCCTCGTCGCACCTCTGAGTTAAGCACCAATACATCCGTATTGTATGCGCATTTTGAAGGAATGCTTCGCTGGAAAGATCTGGTCGATCCACTGTCCGCAAAAGATCATCCCTTTATATGCGATGACGCGGCAGTTCATCACGTGTTTGATTTTGGATGGATGTGGCAATTGCGATTTGAGAATGGTGTGACAAGCTGCGGATTCTCCATTCCAGCTAGTTCAGAAAACAAAATCGGCAATGATTTTTCTGACGGGAAAAGCATGGATTCGTTTTACACCATAATCAATAACTACCCAACTTTGAAGAAACAGTTCTCAAACGCGAATTGCGTTTCGCCAATTACAGGTCCTGTTAGTCGATCACGGATTCAATACCTGGCGGATGCGGGAAGCGGATTGGGCTGGTGCGCGTTACCGAACACCGTTGGCTTTATTGACCCATTACACTCCAAGGGTATCGCGCATTCCCTGAGTGGCATTGTGCGATTGGGAAAGCTGTTTCGAAAACGAACGCCGTTGAACGATGAAGCCCTCAATGTGGCATGCCACCGTCTTGCAGAACAATTTCGAAAAGAAGTCAGATTCATCGATCGGATCGTTTCAATCTGCTACCAATCCCTATTCGATTTTCGACTCTTTCGACTTGCGACATTCTGGTACTTTGCCGCCGTGACCAACTTTGAAAAAAACCGATCCAACAATGTTAATTGCGATACTAAAAGCGACCTCGAACCGATTTTATTTTCTGAAAACACACAGTTTGGTGATTCGTTATCGAAGTATGAAACGTTTCTCTCACGCCCGGATTTGAGGGCCTGCAATCGTGAACGTCTGGTGGTCGAAGCGTCAGAGCTAGTCAATAGACTTTTAGAGCCCTTCGATCACGTCAATTTGTTTTCCCCGGCAATTCACAACATGTACGCCCAAACAGCCTCACCGGAGAAGCAATAATACGCGGAATGTATTTACCGAAACGCTTTTTTACAGGTCGTTTCCAAGTTCAGCATTCCTGATTCGTTTCGCTAACTGAACTTCAGCTCCGAATCGACGTGCTTGAAAATGAAAAACTCAACGATCAACGAATTGTTCGGAGCATCTTCTCCATGTAATTCGAAATGATGGGCGACTCAATTTCACTTGGTTTGATTAAAAAAGATCACTAGGTTTTTCGTTTGACGAGCGGCGGCAACCAAATCGATCTTTCCGTCACCGTTCATATCTGCCGCTTTCATGTCTTCCACGGCTACGTCTTCTGCCGAGACCCGTGTTTCCCGCCATTTCGATCCAGCTTGGTCGAGTGGAGTGAACATCTTGATCCCCGGCACTCCGGGGTCATTCATTCCACGCCAACCCACCACCACTTGATCAGAACCGACGCCTAAAAAATCTGCACAAACGACAGCGTGACCATCTTTCAACGATCGATCGAGAACTTTGAGGGGTTGCCAAGTTTCACCTTCTTTTTCAGGCTCAACGTAAACAGCCGACGTGGCCCCATGCTTCGGCTCGATCGTCGCGATAAAACGTTTCCCATTTGGTAACTTGCCGTCGCGAACCTCTCCAGCAAATGGTTTGGACAATTGCGTCGCCGACCAAGAACCAGCTTTCCGATCAAAATGCCATACACCTTCCTTGCCTGCAACAATCAACTCTTCTTCTTCATCCGCATCCCAATTGACGACATGAAAATTATGAGAGAGATGCATAAAATCCGAGACGACATCGAACTTCCATTTATCATTGGGTTTTGCCGGAACCGAGTATTCCAATAACCGCAAACCATTCCCCATTCCATCAATGCTTCCTCGCCCCCGTAGCGGCTTCACCACCAAACGGAAATCATCTTCATTCTTTTTCAACCAGTGCATTCGATGCGTGCTTGGCTCATTGTACAGCCGAACGGGTTTCCAAAGTTGCTTTCGATCGGCAGGCGGAATCAAATAGAACACGGCACCATCTTTGACTGAATCCGAATAGTTCCACTGTCCACCGACGGCAATTTCGCACTTGCCGTCACCATCAATATCTCGGGCGGTCACGCAAACGTTATCACGTTTTGTCAGGTTCTTCGCAATCAAGTGCTTTGCCCAACTTGGATTTTCGTACCACTGAATCGTACTTTTGTCAGCAAGGACGATATCCAGTTTTTTATCGCCGTTAACATCGGCTAGTTGAACGCCATATCCAATTTCAATCTTGGCTATCTCCACCGCTTTCCATTTGAATTCGGGAATTGGATCCCCGGCAATCGCACGCGAAGGTATCCAATTGCAAATGGTTACACTAAAAGCAACAATGACAAGCGTTTCTATTCTGAAGCGGTTCATCGAAGGATTCCTTTTTTTCATTCTCTAAAAGCACTTTTCGTAACGAATTCAATTGGCAACATCGTGTCGCAAATGATTCGACACGGTTAAGCACTGATTATAGCCTCTCTTTAATCCCTTCGTTCGTACCTGACCAATAAAAAGACAACACAAGAGTTTTGCTTTGACTGATCTTGAAAGCGATTTTGAAACGCAGAAAGGGCGACTGACTTTGGGTAATGGACTGAAGAAATGAAAAACTCTGCCCGGGTTACTGGTCGTAGTTTGGGAGCTGCTGAATCTTCAAAATTTCGGGATCGGTCTACCGAGGACAATGGGTAACCGCAACTCGAGCAGAACAACATGCCGTTACACGATCGATTTCTGCATCGTTTATGAAATTCGCGATCCACTCCGACGAGCATCCACGCGAGGTGACCAGAAAAAGGGCCGCACAATCACTTATGCGGCCCATTAAGCTTGTTATTTGTTCCTTGCCTCGCAAGAGATTTATTGGAAACTAGTCCTCAACGTTCAACTTAATCTCATCCGAATTCCCCTTCAGCTCTGGAGCATACATAGCCGCCACCCGCGCCGGCAATGCACTGAAGCGTCCGGGCGTTTCGGCTCGTAGCCGATATTTGACACTGTGGTTGCCACGTGCCAGTCGCTGCACAAAGAAGTTCACTCGATCATCACGATACTCAACGTATGCTCGCATGCCAGATTTCGCATAGCCGCTCTGAACATTTACAGCCTCAAATCCTGCCGGCTTAAAGTCCTCGAACTGCAAATACTCATAGTCGTTTTTGCTGACAACACTCAACTCGACTTCGACCAAATCGCCGCTCTTCAGCGTCGCTAGATCTGTCAGCTCGGTACGATCAAACTTTTCGACTTTTTGCCCAACGACTTGGCCGCGTGAACCGGTAACGTCAATTTCTTTGTCGATTGGAAGCAGTTTGAAAAACTTACGTTCGATTTTGACCTCAAGCCCCGCCTTGGTAATGTAATCTTCGGTCGAGAAATTGGTCAGGTACGTATTCCAGTAAACTGGGCCGTCACCCTTTCGTCGAATTTCGATTTGATGTTTCCCATCGGACAGAGAATTGCCGGACATTTGAAATTTGTTGTCAAACGTGAACAGATTCTGTGCCGAAATCTGAACTTCTTTTTTCAGTTTCCCATCGACAAGAATCTCCACCGTCATCTCCGGCTTATTTTCACCAGTCGAGTTGATGTACTCAGCGAACGCCTCGATGCAAAGTGCCGTATCCCGAGTCGATTTCCAATACGTTGCGTGCTTCCGATTATTCAAAAGATACTTGACCAATCGTGGAGCAGTTTTGCCTTTTGGCTTCGTTCGTGAAAGAAGTTTTAAGTAATAGGCGTTCGCTTCGATTTCACTTCCGTACCAAAAGTACCAGTAATTCTGCGTAGGATTTTTGATGTACGCAGTTTCGTTCTCGGCATCTTGAACGACATACTGGTCGATATTTTTCATGACCATTTGAAGCTTTTCGTCGTCCCCTACTGTCTCTAATGCCAATCCAAAAACGGCCTTTGCATAAACGGACAATTCATTGCGGTCGCGGTAGAGAAAATCACGCATTTCGACATTGTCAATTTTTTCTTCCGTCAAAATCAAGTAAATCAACGCGTCAAGATTTCCCGCTGCCGATTTTGAAGGACGAACGTCCATCGCATAATTCTTAATCAGTTGCACTTGTTGTTTTTGGTAGTTCACGAGCCATTGGATACCACGCTTGAGTAACCCCAAGTCCATTTCTGCATCGTTGTCGCGAGCAATCTGCAAACCATGAACCACCACGGCGGTTGTATGCGGATAACTCCTTTCACCCAAGCCACTGAACCAACCCCAACCGCCATCCGAGACTTGCATCGCCGCAAGCCGTTCCAAGCCGGCTTGAACCATATCGGAAACTTCAGCCTTACTCCAAACGGCATCAACGCCTTTTTCTTTCCATTGGGTTGCACGCAACCGATCGTCACCAATCTCCTGTGCATTGAGATTCGTTTTTTTCTTGGCGATATCCTCCAAATCGATGCCCATTTCGATTAACACTTTTTGCGTCATCAGACTGGGGAGCCAACGATTTAAAGTTTGTTCCGTACAACCGTGCGGATAATCGTTTAGATACGGCAATGCATCGATCATTGCCATCGCCAGCGTTGGAGTGTATCGAATTTCCAATTGTGTTTTGTCCACCTGGCGATCAGCTGGAACGACCACATTGACCAACGACGACTTTTCACCAGGACGAACCGTACCGGCAAATGACTCCATTTTCAAAAAGCCATGTACCTTAACGGGAAATTTCATCTCCATTGCGTCAGACTCTGCATCGCTTAATGCCAGCATACGAACCGTTACCTCGCCCGGTTGGTTGACTCGACATTTCCAGTCGACTCTTGCTTCACCGTTTGCTTTAACTTTGACAGTGGTCGTCGGACTGTCGATACAGACAATTTGATTGCCAACCAACTCCAACGATACTTTGACGTCTTTGTTGGTGGGAAGATAGTTATTCACAACCGCGGAGAGGGTCACCAGATCCTTTTGCACAAAAAATCGCGGAGCCTGCAGCCGAACTAACAAGTCTTTGCGGGTAATAACCTCCGCGGTGCCGCTACCAACCCTTGTTCCATGCCCCATGCCCCAAACATTGATTTTCCAGGTGGTCAAATTTTCGGGCATCTCCAATTCGACTTCTGCGATACCATTTGCATTGGTTTTCAGATTGCCAACCCACAATGCCGTATCCGCAAAATTGGATCTAACGGTCGGTTGAATGAGGTCGCCGCCGGTACCACTATCAGCTGCCCCACCACCTGGCGCGAATCCGGCAGCAGCAGGACTATCCGCTGCGGCGTCCGCCATTTCCATAGATTTTTCCATTCGATTGCCTGGTGCGGCCATCCGTCGAGCGTTTCCACCGCCTCCACCAAAGCCTCCACCTCCACGACTGAAACCTTCGGCTTTCGCACCCAATTGCATTGCCGAGTTGACTTTCCCGTCACGACCTGTTTCGACCTCTTCGACAACATTTTCGCCGAAGATTCCGAGGTTCCCCATATTCGTTTGACCACGTGGAATCATATTGCCAAAGTATTTTTGTAGGGTATGGGTTTCAGACGGCTGATGCTGTCTTCGCCATTTCCAGAAGAAAGTTTTAATATCCGGCACGTTGCTTCCGCCGGAAATATACTCAACGGACTTGTCATAAATAGAGACAGCAAGGTCCCCGGCAAAATTCTCGCCGGTATGATCGGTTACATGGACCATTACTTTTGCCTTTTGGCCAGGGCGGTAAGTTTCGCTTGACGGCGAAACGGCAACATTCAAGATACGTTTTTCCGGTGGAACGACAATTTCTTTGGTTTCGCGAAAGACGTTGCCATTGGCGACGGTCACCGCTTCAACATAGAAATTTGGCATATCTTTTTTGGTAACATCGATTTCAATCACCGTACTTTTTCCATCCAGCTTCAAGAGCGTTGGTGGCAGATAGACGCCGCTCGACGGCCGAGTGAAAATCAAAACGGTTCCATCTTTTCGGTTGGTATTCAATTGCAACTTAACCGTTTCGCCCGCTCGATATTCCCGTTTTTCAGGAATCAACTCGAGGTTATTGAAACGGTATTTCTCACTTGCAAAAGACTTTCCAATCACCGTAAAAACGTAGCCCCCTTCGATCTTGTTCTTCTCTGAGTCAGTTAACTCATACGAAAGGCGGTATTGGCCAGCCTGATTGGGCTTGATTTGATGTGATGCAAAACCTGCTTCGTCAGTAACAACCTTCCATGACCCCACTTCTGTTTCAACTGGTTTTTGATCGGCGTCGTAGGTGATTTTCAGAAGCGAAAGTTGCCCGAGCCCCTGAACAGGTTTTTGATCAAGCGTCTGCGCCTGAAAGTTTGCCTTGATTACATCGCCCGTTTTGAAGAAGCCACGATCCAACCAAGTGAATACTTTAAATGGTTGCTGAGCGACTAACACCGAACCACTACCAACAATCGTTCTTCGTGACGAGTCACGAACCTCGGCTGTAATCGAATACTTTTGGCTTTGATCACCGTGGATCTCTTTTGCCAACGCGGTATCGATTTCAATTTCTACGGTGCCATCTTCACCAATCTTGACTTCGCGTTGTGCAATCACCTCCGGTGGAGCCTGATATTTCGGCCCCCACCAGGGAAACGGGCGGAAACATCCACACCAACGTCCAAAGCCTTTAAACCATGGTGTGTCGTAACCAAACCACCAGTACCCTGGTCCGTAACACCAATCCCAATCAGCTTCAGGAAACCATGTATTGTTGTATTCCTGCCGAGTGATCGTATATTTCACGGTCGCGTTGGTGACAGGCGCTCCGAAGTAATACTTGGCCTCAACTTTGGCGGCAATTTTTTCACCCAGCTTAATTGGGTCTGTGGGCGCTTCAATTTTGACCTCAAACTCCGGCTTCTTGTACTCTTCGACTCGAAAACGATTTCCACCAACCGAGCCGTTGGAACATTGGATGAAATACTGGCCCAACATCGCGTCCGTAGGAATCGTAAACTCGGCCGAGATCCCGCCAAATTCATCAGCCATCAACGATTTCTTCAGGACCGACTCGCCTTTTGGATTTCGAATTTCGTAAGTGATCGATTTGTTGGCGAATTGCGAAACGAATTCTTTATCGTATTGAGCGTGGCGAGTCCAAATCTTGAACTGCATTTTATTACCCGGACGATAGACAGGGCGATCCGTTACAACAAGCGTTCGAGTCGCGTTGTACTCGGGATCATAAATCTTGTTGTGCCAAAGATTGCGAAAGCCATCATATGCCCGGCGTCCGGTCTTTGTTGAGCCCCGCACCAACCATTGATATCCGTTTTCCAACTTCGATTGCGGCACGATAACCTGACCATTGGCATCGGCTTTTTGAACAAATTCCCTCGTCTCAATCTTTCGTGTGGACGTCCGACGACCGTTGACGGTTTTGTTTTGATAGGTCTGCTTGTAACCGAAGAACTTCAACGTCGCATTGGCAACCGGTGCACCGGAAACAGCATCTGCGACGAAGTAAAGGCTCTTCTCCGATAACGGTTTTCGTATGATCACCATGTCGCTTAGCCAAACAATAATTTTGCTGGTGTTACCGTCATCCATTTTCGCGGTAACGAGATAAGCACCCGGCTCGGAAAACGGCGTCTTTATCGTGACACGCGAGTCGTAATGACCTTTTTTGGGATCAAGCTTCTTCTTCCAGCTCGCGACTTGCTTGCCCAGATACTTGGCTCCGTCACCGTTAATGAGGCGATAACCAATATTGGTAATTGCTATTTTG
>Ga0115566_10003600_pt1 | contig 12465 bp, 7 predicted proteins | sample COGITO_mtgs_1204_3_FD_87173 | JGI IMG/M metagenome (GOLD analysis project Ga0115566, IMG submission 87173) | Pelagic marine microbial communities from North Sea - COGITO_mtgs_120405 | ecosystem: Environmental > Aquatic > Marine > Epipelagic | place: Germany:Helgoland, sampling site Kabeltonne...
ATTTATTTCTTCTTTTTTTCTCTCAACCAAAGTTTTACTTCCAAAACAAAAAGTATCTTCATCTTTCCAACTTTCTATTTTCCTCAAGGTGGGCAAAAACATATTGCTGAATGTTCTACCCCTTGCCGCGGTACTTGTAATTATATAGAGTTGATCGACAGCTCGGGTACAGACGACATAAAAAATATTGAGTTCATCCAACATGGCATTCTCATCTTCTTTTTCAATTTGCTTAGTAAAAGAAGTCAGAGCCATTTCTTTGTTTTTACTGACTCTAAAACTTGGTAATCCTTCTATTTCCCCATTAAATTTCACCCAAATAGTATTCTGAAAATTGACACGGTAATTTGCAAAAGAAAAAATGACAACAGGAAACTCTAAGCCCTTTGCTTTATGAGCTGTAAGTAATTTTACCGCATTTATTCCTTCTGGTAAATCAAGACTAAATTTAGCGCTATTTTCAGAGAAAAAATGTAAAAATCCTGAAAGTGAAACTAACTTTTTTGAAAAATAATCATGAGCCACATGTTGAAATGCAAACAAATAATCATCTGCGACTTCAGATAATTTTAATTCTGAAATTCCATTTTCAATAATTTCATAAGCGTTGCAATTTATTCTGGGCTTAAATGAAATTTGAAAACCCATTGAGGCTAAAGTCAATTCAAAACTCTCCCTGCTTGGGTCTTTCATTATGGATTGTGCAATGGTAAAAGAATCTGAATTTATTCCATGAACCCTTTTTATTAAAAACAAAAATCGAAGTTGCTCATGTTTGTCGGCAGGTTTTAAAATTAACTTGAGGTAGGTATTTAACAATCTAACCTTTGGTGATTTCTCAATTAATAGTACTTCAGAGCTTACAATTGGAACTCCTTTATCGGTAAGCTCATCGGCTAACATCAACAATTGCCGATTGTTTCTGGTTAAAATCGCTATTTCACCATGCTCGTAACCTTGTTCCCGGGCAGAATTAATCGAATTAATAGTTTCTTGAATACAAAAGTCATTAAAGGGAACATCTGCTGTTTTTTTCTCATCCTTAACCTTTACTTCAACATAACCTCCACCATTTTTAGGTAAGTGTTTTTGCTCTATTTCCTTATAAATGGATTGAGAAAGCTCCCCTTTTTCTTGAATAATTTTAGAGAAAAGCTGGTTGTTGAATTCTACAATATTCTTTTTGCTGCGGTAATTTGTGCCTAAATTAAATTCCTTTACAGCTGGTCGAATATTCTCGATTCGCTCTCGTAGTATTTTTGAATTTTCCATACCTCGGATATAAGGCAGGTTTACAAATTGATCAACTTCTCCTCCTCTCCATCGATAAATTGCCTGTTTACCGTCTCCAACTACTAAATTACTATTGCCCGTGGCTATGCTATTTTCGATTAAAGGCATCAGGTTTTGCCATTGTAAACGAGAAGTATCTTGAAATTCATCAATAAGAAAATGGGAATAATGATTTCCAATCCTCTCATAAATATAGGGCGCCTCCTGTTCATTTACCACATTACCAATCAGTCGATTAAAGTCAGAAATGGGCAAAACATTTCTTTCCTTTTTTAAATTTTCAAATTCTCGGTAAACTTCATTGATGAGTGAAGTAGAATAAAAGTTTTTCACTACTCCTAATTCAAGAATATATTTAGGGTAAGATTTCTCTAAAATCTGCTCGCTAGATTTATACAGTAGAAGCAATTCATCTTTAATAGATTCAATTTTACTTATTACATCAGGCAGGGTTTGTTTTGAGTACCAAACATCTTCATCAACTGTTTTCAATAGCCTATTGGAACTGCGCCTAAAATAATCTTTATTCAATACTTTTTTAAAATAAGACGGTAATCCACCTGAGGAACCACAATAAATATCTTTAATTTCTAAACCGGCATTACTAATAATAGAAAATGAATTTTCAGCTAATTGGTCTAATGATTTTTCGAATCCAGAAACACTTTTCTTAAGCTTTTTATTTATCTCGCTCAACTCAGATAGAGACAATTTAGAAAGCGGCTTTAAATACTCTTCAGCATTTTCATTTAAAATGAACTTACTTGAGTTAAAAATTTCATCTTCAATTCTCCAGGACTGATCATTCTCAATACGCGCCAATGAAAACGTGGTTAAAAATTTGGTCAATTCTTTATCTGACCCTGCCCTCGAAATCAAATTTTCGATAGCCTCTTTTAAAAGCTCGTTGGTTTCCAAACTGACTTCAAAGTTTTGAGCAAGCCCTAATTCATTTGAAAAGGTACGAATTACACCATGACTAAATCGATCAATGGTACTTACTGAAAAAGAAGAATACTGATGTAAAAGTTGCTTTAATAGAATTTCAGATCTTCTAATTAGTTCCTCAGCATCGTAATTCAGATACTTATCTGCTAATAAAATGTGGTAAATATCGCTTTTAGGTCGCAAATCATCATCACATAACTCTCCTAAATACTTAATAATTCGCTCTTTCATTTCAGCAGCAGCCTTATTAGTAAATGTTAAGGCCAAAATTGATTTAAGACCGGAGCCGTCAGCATTTTTAAGTGCAATTTTGAGGTATTCCTTTACTAATGTGAAAGTTTTACCCGATCCGGCAGACGATTTATAGACAGTTAAACTCAATTCTTTTTATTTAAAATAAAGATGAAATTTCGCGTTTAAAAAATTTTGATTCCGTACAGTAAAACAAATGTAAAGCTAGAAGTCAATTATTTACTTTAGCCACCTCACAAATGGGTTCTATTTATAAACACATAATCGCACTTTTTCTGATTGTAATATCGGCAATTTGTTTTGGACAAAAAAACGTGACTTCATTCGGGTTTACCTATAAGCCCATGATAGCCGGTAGCCTGATAAATGAGGGAAGCACAATTGAAAAAGAAAACAACATAGAATATAGTGTTACCAAACTGTTTGGGTATAATGCAGGAATGGTGATTAGGCACAATTTCACTAAAATGTTTGCCTTAGAGACCGGAATTAGTTTTACTAAGAGAAACTATAATATGTCGGTTAATGACTTTACCAACAATTATCTTTTTACCCAAGACTTTGGTGCAATTGCCTATGAAATTCCCATTCAAGGCTTAGTTTATGTTCAATTAAACAAACAAATATTCATGGATGTCTCATTTGGTTTTGTGGCCGATGTTTTACCAAGTGACATTGCAGTTTTTGACAAGGAAAAGAAACTCTTTATGGAAGGTCAACGAAAAAACTGGCTTCTAGGAGCACTAACAGCAAATATTGGTTGGGAATGGAGAACAGAAAAATATGGAGCGTTTTATATTGGAGGAACCTATCACAGAAGCTTTGGCGATATGTATGGTTTTCTAATGCAATATGAATATGACTCAAATGACCCAAATTCAACTGCCACAAGAATACTTAGTATTGGAAATGGAAATTATTTGACTTTGGATTTTCGATATTTCTTTCATGTTGATGCTAAAAAACAGGCTGAAGCCAGAAAAGAAAGAAAAAGTGGACGAAAAAAGAAATAACCAATTTGCGATTAAAACCTTGCTCTATTTCTTTTTTTATTGAATGAATGTCTCTTACCTGGTCTTCGTCGTTTTTTCTTTAAAGAAGCCAAATTATAGGTGACTGTACCCATAACCGTCAAAAAATGATCATTATTCTTCGGATTACCTCTTGGAGCTCCGGTGGAAGTCCAACCGGGGTTACTTCCATCTGATCTATCGGCCATATCAGCAGATAAATCGCCTTTTTCAGCTCGTAATTTATCATTGTCATAGTAAACTGTACTAGCATCATCAATATAATCAGTAAGCGTAACACGATAGGAAAACTCTAGTCCAAATTTAATGTTCTGGTAGTATACATAATTGAATGCCAAACCAAACGGGAAACTCACTGATAATGGTGAATAAGGTTTAGCACCTCCTTCAAGGCCTTGACCTTCGGTGCTTAATATAGCAAGTGCCACTCCATCAGCTTTTGAGTTGAAATAAAAACCACCAATACCAACAAAGGCTATAACATCCAGTGGCATTCCTTTCCGACCCTTTACCCCTCTTATATGGTAAACATGTCCAGGCTTTGATCTTAAAATGAAAAAATCTACCAATAAAGCTAGTTCATAAATGTTTGATTTAAAAGAAAGGTTCCTATATTGTCTTTGCGGATTACTCGTGAGTTGATCGCTTCCTCCAACTTTAACCCAGGCAAAGTTTAATCTAGATGCAAAACGGTAACTCATGTTATAGCGATAACCAAGTCCCCATGAAAACTTCATTTGACTCCACTCCATATCCAATAACCATGGTCGTTTTTCACCATCTCCACCACCAAGTTCACCTAAATAATTTCCAACTCCTGCCCCAAGCGTTAATTCATGGCGTGACTTCTTCCAAGCATTTACTCTATTATAATATTGCCCAAAACTATCTACAGAAAATAGAATTAAAAAGAGTAATATGGTTGTTAGACGAATCAACATTTTTGGTTGCTACTAAGTTAGAAAATGATTTCTATATGAAACCTAATTTGGGTTTGATTTTATAAAAAGACAAAATGAAAACTCATTTTAAACTACGTATTTAAGTTTAAAACCTTGCCCTTTTACGTTTTTTATTGAATGAATGTTTCCCCCCTGGCCTGCTCGTTTTTTTAATTAAAGAAGAAATATTATAAGTTGCGGTTACCATAATTGATAAGAAATGGTCTTTGTTTTTAGGGTTTCCTCTTGGCGAACCTGCAGATGTCCAACCCGGATTACTTCCATCGGATTTATCTGCCATATCTGCCGACAAATCTCCTTTTGCACCCCTTAATTTGTCATTGTCATAATAAACGGTACTGGCATCATCTATGTAATCAGTTAGGGTAAAACGATAGGAAAAATCCAAGCCAAACTTTATATTTTGGTAATAAACATAATTAAATGAAAGTCCAAATGGAAAGCTAACCGAATATGGAGAATAGGGTTTAGAGCCACCCTCAAGGCCTTGACCTTCGGTACCTAATTTTGCAAGAGCTATTCCATCAGATTTAGATTTAAAATAAAAGCCACCTACTCCAACAAATGCAATTACATCGAATGGCATTCCCTTCATACCCCTAGCTCCTTTTATATTATACAAATGCCCCGGTTTAGCTCTGAAAATGTAATAATCAACTAAAAAAGAAAATTCATAAATATTGGACTTAAAAGACAAATTTCTATATTGACGTTGAGGGTTAGAAGTTAACTGGTCACTTCCCCCAACCTTAACCCAAGCAAAATTTAACCTAGATGCAAATCGATAACTCATATTATAACGGTAACCTAATCCCCAAGAAAACTTCATTTGACTCCATTCCATATCCATGAGCCATGGTCTTTTTTCGCCTGAGCCTCCTCCAAGTTCGCCTAAGTAATTACCAACTCCAATTCCTCCAACTAATTCATGCCTAGTCTTTTTCCATGCTCGTGTCTTATCATAATATTGACCAAAGCCATCGATAGCAATAAAGCTCAAAAAAAGTAATATGACCACAAAGCGAATCAACATTTTTTTATTGCCCCTAAATTAGAGATTCATTTTTAAAAACAGCCCAACTTCCATTTTATTTATAAAATAAAAAACTGTAAACCAAATAAAACCAAGCTCTTAAGTATTAAAACCTAGCTCTTTTTCTCTTTTTATGGACTCCATGAGAACGTTGGAATGGAGTATATGTTATGTTTATGGACAATAAAAAATAACTGTCATTACTTTTGGAGCCCCCCCGTGGGGAACCACTAACAGTCGAACCTGGGTATGAGCCATCTGTTCTATTTGACATTTCTGCAGCCAAATCACCTTTTTTCTCTCTTATAGTTTCTTTATCGTAGTAAGTCCCACCAACGTCATCTATGTAATCTGTATTTGTAAATCTGTAAGTAAAATCCAATCCTAGTTTTAAATCTTTATTAAGCTGATATCCCACATTAAAACCAATAGGCCAAGAAATCGCAAATTTTTTATAGGGTTTAGGACCATTCTCCAACCCCTGGCCTTCGGTACTCAGCTGGCGAAGCGCCACGCTTCCATATTTTGGGTTATAATAGAAAAAACCAGCTCCTAAGTGGATAGAAGCGGCATATCGATTCCCTGCAGCTCCAATTACTCCTTTTCTGAAATATCGTTGGCCTCTGCTCGCCCGAAGTATATGGAATTCGCCCAAAACAGCGAATTCAAAGATTGAAGATGTAAAAGCTAAATTCCTATAACTTCTTTCAGGATTTTTTGTTTTGTTGTCGTTTCCAGATACTTTCCCATAAAATATTTGGGGTCTAACAGCTAAATATTGTCCAAAATTATATCGATATCCCAAATAAAAACCCAATTTAGTTTGACTGATTTCGGTATCTTTAAAAGAATATTGTTTGGCATCACCATCATTCCCTCCAAGATCACCATTATAATTAGAAGCACCTATACCGAACTCAATCTCATGGCGATAACTATCCCAGTTTTTATGAGTATAGTTACTCTTAGCAACATGCTTATGCTTTTTTTGGGCATTTGAAGTGCCAAAGAAAAAAAGGGCTAGTATTAAGAGTAGTAGTTTATTCATTAAGTATATTATTCATACTTGTTTGGTTTACAAATAAAACCAATTTAAACCCAATAAGACCTATAATGGATCAACATCAATCACAACCCTCAACGCACGAAATTGCTTTTGGTTGCAAAATTCACTGAGCACGGATGAAATTCTACTTTTAAGTTCTTTGTTTGATCCTGTTTTGGGAAGTTTTATAAGGATATTTTCAAGATATAGATTTCTTATTCGAGAAATACCCGGAGTTTCGGGTCCTAGAACTCTTCCTCCCAGTATTTTCCTTAAATCAAAAACTAAGTTTTGACTTGCATTTTTTACCGTTTGTTGCATTTTATGCTTCAAGGTAATCTTTATCATTCGGCTGTAAGGAGGGTAATCAAATTGTTTTCGATGAATAAGTTGATCCTTTACCATGCCAATATAATCACCTTCAACCACTTTATTAATGATGAAGTGATTGGGTTCGTAAGATTGAATAATTACATGTCCTCTTTTACTTTTGCGACCTGCCCTTCCGGCAACCTGTGTCATTAGTTGATATGATTTTTCAAAAGCCCTAAAATCTGGATAGCTCAGCATATTATCGGCGCTTAACACACCTACCAAACTCACATTATCAAAGTCCAACCCCTTGGATATCATTTGAGTGCCAACTAAAACATCTATTTCACCATCTTCAAAATCTTGGATAATTCGTTGGTAGGCATTTTTATTCCTTGTAGTATCCAAATCCATTCTTTTGATCTTGTGATCAGGAAAAAACACTTCAAGATCCTCTTCAACTTTTTCAGTTCCGAAACCGGCCAACCTTAACTTTTCAGAACCACACTTACCACACGATTTTGGAACAGGAATGGCATATCCACAATAATGACAACTCAATTGATTCCGAAATTTGTGATAAGTCAAAGTAATGTCACAACTTTTGCACTCTGGCATCCAACCACAAGTCTCACATCTCATTATGGGAGAAAAACCACGCCTATTTTGAAAGAGAATAACTTGTTCTTTTTTCTCCAAAACAATCTTCATCGCTTCATAAAGCTCTGGGCTTAAATCAGCTTTCATCATGCGTTGTTTCTGAGCTTCTTTTAAATCAGCTACATGAAATTCGGGTAAATCAACATCTCCATATCGCCTTGACATGGATACAAATCCTATTTTTTTATGCTTGGCATTATAATAAGACTCAATACTTGGTGTTGCCGAACCCAAAAGAACCTTAGCTCCGGTTTGCATTCCCAGAACAATAGCAGCGTCTTTCGCATGGTATCTTGGTTGAGGATCATGTTGTTTGTAAGAACTTTCATGTTCTTCATCGACAATGATTAACCCTAAATTTTCAAGAGGAACAAACAATGTTGACCTTGCCCCAATAATTATATCATACTTATCCTTGAAAATTGCATTATTCCAAATTTCAACACGTTCATTTTCATTAAACTTACTGTGGTATACCCCAAGTCGGTCTCCAAACCTAACCTTAAGCCTATTCACCAATTGAGTGGTCAATCCAATTTCTGGAACTAGGTAAATTACTTTTTTACCAAGCTTGATTTGCTCTTTGGCCAAATGAATATATAATTCAGTTTTACCCGAAGAGGTAATTCCATGAAGCAGAACTACAGGGAAAGTCGAAAATTGACTTTTTAGTTCTTTTAGCCCTTGTTCTTGTTGAGCATTTAATACGTTTTCTTGATCTATTTCTTTACTGAAAGAAGAAACCCTACCCTCCTCCTTTTCATAGATTTCAAAATAGTTCTTTTCAACCAAAGACTTTACTTGAGCTAATGAAGCATCAGCTTCTTTATATAGCTGAGTTTTCTTTATTTCTTTAGGAGTTGAAGTATGCCATCCACTCATTTTTACATAGGTCATCAAGACCTCTAATTGTTTAGGAGCTCTAGACAATTCATTAAAGCCATTTTTTAAGTTCTCCTCAATTCTGTAATTGGGAGTTAACCTTATATAATCTACAATTTTGGGCTTATACCTCAGTTTTAAATCTTCTGCAGATATGGCAACTCTTTTTTCAATAAGGTTTTTAATGATTGGCATTATTGTTTTTTGCCCCAGAATATCACTCACTTCTTGAAGTGTGAGTTGATCATTATTTTCTAATGCCTCAGCAACTAAATACTCTTTATCATTTAGAAGTTTAAAATCACCAAGAAACCCCGGATGAATGTGAAGTATGGTTTCGCTGTTCAACTTAAAGCCAGATGGCAATGCTGCATTTAGCACTTCGCCTAAAGAGCACAAGTAGTATTCAGCCAACCAATTCCAAAACTTTAGTTGGAATTCATGAACTATTGGTTTCTCATCAAGAATTTGATCGATATACTTGGCTTGGTAATTCTCTGGAGCTCTATAATGAATTTTCGCAACCAAGCCCGAATACATTTTAGACTTACCAAATTGTACTACAACTCTTACCCTAACTTGAATAGATTCCGTCATAGCTTGAGGAACTCTATAAGTGAAAAGTTGCGGCAAAGGCAATGGAAGAATTACATCAACAAAGAGTGTTTTCATTTAAAACAAAAGTAAGTTGAATTGATAAACACTATAGAGAATACCTCTTTAATTGAATCTCTTTTTTCACCATTCACAAACCCAATTCCCCAATTAAAAAACTTCTTTATTTATTGGCATATTTTTTGAGTTAACTTTAATTTTTGTTAATTGAATTAAACACCCCAAAGTTATGAAAAGTAGTATTTTTTTAATCGTAAGTTCCCTTTCATTTATACTTATTACTGGCTTTAGCTATAATTCTTTAGCAGGCATCAAGGGGTCTTCAACAATTGTTGAATCAAATTTTGAAATTGCCGACTTCAATGGTTTGGATGTCAGTCATGCGATTTCTGTTCAAATAATACAGGCAGATGAATACAAGGTTGTGGTTAAACATAACGATAATTTAAAAGATTATTTAGTAATTGAAAAATCAGGTTCAGTATTAAAACTTGGATTGCAAAATGGTCATTCATATAAAAACTTAAAAGTTTCTGTTATAATTCATACTCCGTCTTTAGAAACAATAGACCTGAGTGGCTCATCTCAAGTTTTTTGTCAATCCTTTAAATCAGAAAAACTAAACATTGAATCCTCTGGCGCTTCTTCTTTTAAAGGAGAGTTAAATTGCGAGTATCTATCCGTTGATGGCTCAGGTGCATCATCCTTCAATTTAATGGGCGAAATTCAATATATGTATTGCGAACTGAGTGGTGCTTCAAATCTTAAGGCTAAAACCTTAACCGTACAAAAAGAGCTCAAAGTACAAGCTTCTGGAGCCTCTTACATTTCAATATTTTGTAATGGAGAAATAACTACAAAACTGAGCGGCGCAAGTAGTATGCATTATTATGGATCGGGTTCTATGATCGATCAGTCTGTTAAAGGTGCTTCAACTATAAAGGCTTTAGAGTTATAGTTGATTTAAATTAAATTACAGTCAAAATTCTTCATTTTTCATTTGAGTTACTCTTATTGATTTTGATCAATTAGGACGACCAATAGATAGAAAACGAAACCCAAATACGTTTTGTGATTTGATATATCTTTGCGCGCTCAAAATTTTAGCGTTTAATTTTAAATAAAAAGATATGCCTAACGGAGTTTTTAATGTGCCTTATCCGGAAAACGAACCGGTACAAGGTTACGCCCCTGGTTCACCAGAAAAAGCAGAACTAGAAGCTGCTTATTTCGAAATGCGTAATAGCATTACTGATGTACCTATGTACATTGGAGGAAAAGAAATAACTACAAAAAATAAATTACCATTAAGTTCTCCTCACGACCACGCTCATGTTATTGGATATGGAAATATGGGAGATGCATCACATGTACAAGATGCCATTGATGCTGCATTAGCTGCTAAAGACAAATGGGCTAATTTGAGTTGGGAACATAGAGCCTCTATATTTTTAAAGGCTGCTGAATTATTAGCTGGGCCTTTCCGCGCTAGAATGAATGCTGCAACTATGTTGGCTCAAAGTAAAAATGCAATGCAAGCTGAAATTGACGCTTCTTGTGAATTGATTGACTTTTTTAGATTTAACGCTGCCTTCATGCAGCAGATATATACAGATCAACCTGAATCTGCTCCAGGCATTTGGAACCGATTAGAATATCGTCCATTAGAAGGATTTGTATTTGTAGTATCTCCATTTAACTTTACCTCAATTGCGGCTAACCTTTGTGCGGCACCAGCAATGATGGGAAATACAGTAGTATGGAAACCTGCCGATTCTCAGATTTATTCAGCTAAAGTAATCATGGAATTATTTAAAGCTGCTGGACTTCCTGACGGCGTTATCAATATGGTAACTGTTGATGGACCAGAAGCTGGTGAAGTTGTATTTAAACATAGAGATTTAGCCGGACTTCACTTTACTGGTTCTACTGGAGTTTTCCGTCACTTATGGAAAGAAATTGGAAACAACATTGAGAAGTATAGAACTTACCCAAGAATAGTTGGTGAAACTGGTGGAAAGGACTTTATTATGGTTCACAAAAGTGCTGATGTTGAAGAAGTTGCTACTGCAATTTCTAGAGGTTCTTTTGAATTTCAAGGACAAAAATGTTCTGCTTCTTCAAGAGCTTATTTACCAAAATCAATTGCTCAAAATGTAATTGATCGTGTTATTGAAGATGTAGCTTCAATTAAAATGGGCGATCCTTCAGATTATAGCAACTTCGTAAATGCAGTTATTGACGAACGAGCTTTTGACAAGATTGCTAGTTTTATTGACTTTGCTAAAAATGCAAGTGATGCTACTATAGTTGCTGGTGGCAACTATGATAAGTCGAAAGGATATTTCATTGAGCCTACAGTAATTGTAACGGACAACCCAAAATTCAAAACCCTTTGTGAAGAGATTTTTGGCCCTGTGATTACTATTTTCTCATACGATGACAACGAATTCGAGGCAACTCTAGAGTTGTTAGATGAAACTTCAGAATACGCTCTTACGGGATCGATTATGAGTGGAGATAGATATGCAATTGACTTAGCGATGAAAAAATTGGAAAACGCTGCAGGTAATTTCTATATCAATGACAAACCAACAGGTGCTGTTGTTGGTCAGCAACCATTTGGTGGTGCTCGTGGTTCTGGAACAAATGATAAGGCTGGTTCTTATTTGAATTTGGTTCGTTGGGCTTCTCCAAGAACTATTAAAGAGACTTTTGTTCCGGCTAAGGATTATCGTTATCCATTTTTAGGATAATTATAAAAGTTCATTTTTTGCCCAACTTCTGCGTTATCTTAAAAATTTAGCCTTGAATTTGAACAAAAACTAAACTTTTAGGTTTTCATAGTAAAAACTAAAAAAGCCCTGCTTCGTTTTCGTTGCAGGGCTTTTTGTTTGAGCAAGACTACAACTCTACCAATCCCAATCTTAGGGCAGACAACACCAATCCAATTCTAGTTTTTACATCTAATTTTTGAAAAGTTGACACTCGGTAATTATCGACTGTTTTGACACTTACATTCATTTTTTCCGCAATTTGCGAATAGCTAAGTTCACTTGAGGCTAAGTCTAAAAACTCTTGCTCACGATCGCTTAAATTGCAAATCGACAGCGACTTATCTTTATCTCCTTTGATTACACCTACTAATTTTCCAGCAACTTCTGAACTGAAATATTGCCCCTCTTGTGCAATAGAAATAATTGCTTTTGACAATTCATTGGGATCAACATCTTTGTTCAAAAATCCGTTTGAACCCAATTTTAATAATCTAATCAGAGTAAAGTCATCATCGAGCATAGTTAAAGAAAGCACTCCAGGTACTTTTTTATAAGTACTCAACTCTTCAAGAGTTTGAAAACCATCCAGAATGGGCATATTCACATCCATGATTACTACATCTATATGAATACCATTATCCAAATGATTTAGAAA
>Ga0115566_10003602_pt1 | contig 12462 bp, 10 predicted proteins | sample COGITO_mtgs_1204_3_FD_87173 | JGI IMG/M metagenome (GOLD analysis project Ga0115566, IMG submission 87173) | Pelagic marine microbial communities from North Sea - COGITO_mtgs_120405 | ecosystem: Environmental > Aquatic > Marine > Epipelagic | place: Germany:Helgoland, sampling site Kabeltonne...
TGTAATTGTGATTGCTGCTATTATTTATTATGTATCTAATAAATTCAAATTATAACGATATTATGTCTATTATATATAAAAATGAAAGCAATCAATATTACTGGAAAACATAATATTGATAAAATGAATGAAATTGGTAATGATTCTTATAAATCGGTTAGAAAACATATGATTAATTTAAGCGAAACTGATTTACTCTATAAAACCCAAAATGATTTGGTGAGAGATTTGTATATGAATATTGATGTAAAAATGAATCTAAATGGATGTGAAAATATGGATAAAAATACAATTAATTTAAAATCTCTCTTCAAAAGTGAACTGGTTCATAAAATACAAGGCTACAAGGGGCAAGATATAAAAAAAGAAATACATAATCAAGATACAATTATTAAGTTGGAAGATGTATTAGAAAAATTAGTAGAGAGAAAATTGACCTGTTTTTATTGTTCTAAACAACTATTTGTGCTTTATAAAAATGTTCGCGAACCATTGCAATGGACACTTGATAGAATTGACAATGATTTGAACCACAGCAAAGAAAATACATGTATTTCTTGTTTGAAATGTAATTTACAGCGTAGAGTCACTGATTCTGGTAAATTTATATTTACCAAAAAACTGAAGATTAATAAAGTATAAAGTTTTATATGTTATATGTAATATAATATATTATAACAGATGGAAGAACTTGTTTGGAGAAAGGAAGGAGAGAGATGTGAACGTTCTTATAGGCAATTACCACAGCAGCAAGAGCAGCAACAGCAAGCACAATCGGAGCAGCAACAGCCACAATTTAATGTTACAAATAATGAAGGATTTCATAAAGTCAGTAATAAACGCGAAGAAGCGAATGAAAAAATGAATGAACGTTATTTAATTGGACAAGCAACTCAGAATCCTTTCATGACAAATAATAATTATGTAAATGATTTAGAAGTACAAATGAATTTTTTAACGCCACAAGCAGGAAGTTAATAATAATAATAATAATAATAATAATAATAAAATTTTAACTATTATTATATTTAATAAAAAGTATTTTATTAAATAAAGAGTTTAAATGTATTGTTCTATTGTTTTTTAACAAATGTCTCAAAATTATTCATCGCAAAATACTTTATTAATGAACAATTTGATAACTTATTATAAAGCAAATAATTATCTTGATCGTATGTTACAAATTATAAATGGCGACGTGAATATCTCTCTACGCATCGTTGATTGGTTCACTACAAATTATGCAAAAAAGTTTTATACTGTCTATGATTTACCTACGAATGGGAATCGTTTTAAAGTCTATAATGATTATAAATTAAAATTGCGGTCGTATTCTAAGCGTCGTTTTGACCCTTTCTGTCGATGGGATCGTATCAGTATCCCCTATAAAAATGATACTCATCTACAGACAACCATCGGTCAATTGAATTTTTTTAAATGGGCTTTTGAGAATCATGTCATTGATTATATTGAGCAAAATTATTCAGCTATTGAAAAAGACATGAATAGTCGTAATAGCACATCTAAACGCAAAGTGCAAGCAGTTTGTAATCAAAAAACAAGGAAAAAACGCGAAGAACTTTCTATTTCGGCTTCAAAAACAATCAAAAAAGAAGATGTAGAGATTGTTATTAAATTTGATTAATTGTATGATTTATTAATTGTATGATTTATTAATTGTATGATTGATTAATTGTATGATTTATTAATTGTATGATTGAATGTTTTTTTTTGTAAAAAACTTTATAATATGTTAATATTTAAAAATAATAATTTTAACATAAAGTAATGGGTAATAGTATTAGTTCAATACGAAATATTAATTTTGAAGATATGCAATTTGCCATAAATGAAAAAGATAATAAAAATCAAATGTATGATTATAATGACCACAATCAAAAAACTTTAATTATTAATACATTAGATGCTTATCAACAACATTGTCTAATTGTAGGCACCTTAAATATTGAAATGGAAATTGAAATACTTAATATACAATTGAAAAAAAACAATGATGTTCGTATTATTATTTATGGTATGAATGCAACCGATAAAACATGTATTACAAAATATGAGCAATTATTAAAATTAGGGTTTTGGAATGTATATATTTATACAGGAGGGCTCTTTGAGTGGCTTTTACTGCAAGATGTTTATGGCAATGAATTATTTCCGACCACATCGACCAAAGTGGATTTACTGAAATATAAAGGACGACGGCAATTGAACATGAAGATGCTGGAAAATTAAAATAATTATATTAAAATAAATATATTAAATTAAATTAATAATCAGTCTTTATCCATATTTGAAATAGTGTGGTTGAATCTAGTTCAGTACTAAATAAACATTGATATGTTGGAGGAAAAATATAAGGTGATACATTTTTGGGGGAAATAAACGAAACGCTTTGTGCGAAATTACACGCAGCATCAATATATTCATCTACCTCATCTACTGGCGGAGAACCAATAACATGAATTTCATCAAACCAAAGTCCTGATAAAAATGTTTTATTAAATTTGTCAAAATCTAGATTCAAAAAATTTAATTGTTTTACATCTGGATGTATTGGTTCTTTATCATAAAATAAAGGAATTTTAACTAAATTATAAGCACTTTCTATAAATTCACCATATTTGGCCGTAAAATCAATGATAATATCTTTATCGTATGAAATATGTAAATGATCTTTTATATATTTAATACATTGTTCAGCGCGTTCTTTAGTTATTTTTAATGTCATGATATTTTGCTATCTTATTGTATATAGGTATTATAAGTTTAAATTATTATTATATATATTATTATAAGTTTTATATTATTATAAGTTTTATATTATTTAACACACCTTATCAATGTAAACAGCCTTGGATAATTTTTTAATGATTTTGTTCTCGCTGTCGAAGAAGTCACCTTTGCCACCCATCGACTGATTCATAATGCGCAAATAAACATCATTCAAGCGATGCCGGTTATTCATGCATTGCGGATTTTGGTCGCGCCAAGGAATCATGAGGTCGCCGTTCTTTTTCGTAATATGCTTTATGGCCTTTCGCAGTTTGTCATAAGTGCTATTTTCCTTCTCCCATATATCATCGTCGCGAACATACATGACTTCTCGCTTGTAGTCGCTACAATGAATCGGACGTTTATAAACATCCATTTCATTCAGTTTTCTTATAATGATTTTACTAATACCTTCTACATATCCGAGCTCGCCCACATCTTCCAAATCCGAGAGTTGTAGTGTCATCGAATTGACAAAGTCCATTATATTCATAGCATCCTTGCATTTCTCGTTCAAAAACACTTGCATATTGAAGGTTTTGTTATTGCTATTATTATTGTAAGTATTATTATTATTATTAGTACCGCTTGTTTTACAGACATCAATCATCTGTTTTTGTATATCTTGGGTTTGTTGTTGCATATCCAATGTTTGCTTTTGAAATTCATTTTGTTTTTTTTGAATTTCTTCATTATTAGTCATTAATTTAAATACCAAGTTTGTTAGGTGTACTACTTCGGATGAATTTTTTGTTAGATTATTATCTAATATAATATTTTCATCATGATTTTTACCAACACATTTTTTTTCATGATACCATAAACTATTACGAACATTATACCCTTTGTCGCAATATTTACATATAAATGGATATTCGGTGGTTTTTTGTTCTAAATATTCTAAATTATGATTATTTATATGTTTACTTGTCATTATATGTCTATTCCATTCACTTTTCTTACAGCATTTAAAGAAACATTTTTTACATTCATTCGTTTTGGCGTTTTTGGCGTTTTTTTTGTTCATTATGTTCTATATATATATAGAACAAAAAAAACGCCTAAATAGTTTTCAAAACATTTATAATTCCATGAAAAAAGTTTATCATAACAACATTTTACATAAAAAAACCGAAATGAGAGCATAATGGTCACAAGTCACTTTTTCACGTTTTTTCAGAAAAAGGAGGGTAGCCACTTTCACGAAATGGACATTTATAAATGTCCAAAACCCAAAACGGAACGCCAGACCCAGATTCGTGTTTTTTTACGTTTTCTGATTTTTTGATATATATGATTTTTTTTGTATTTATGAGCAAATAGTTTTAAACCATCCATATAATTTGGAGTCTTCATTCAAGTATAATTCGTGTCCTTTATTTGTTGTAATATTGTGCTTATAATCACCGAATTTGAAATCTCCTTGAAAATCATCATAAGTCATCCGAATGCTTTTGACAACTTGGACATCCGCTTGGTCGAATTCGGCTTCAGTATTGAATTCAGGTTCCACCGCATCCGCATCCGCATCCGCATCCGCCTTTCTAATTGCGCCATAATAAATGACGCCCATATTATGCCAATCTTGATGATCACATTCAGTCAAATGATTCATTTTGTAATTTTCTGGCGGAGAATCATAATAACCTTTTGTGATAGAACCATCGCTTTCGTCTTGGAAAGCATAACCTTTCATTGCTGTTCCAATATTATGCTTTGTACAATAGATAAAGGTATAGAAAGAATCTTCCATCTTCAAATTCTCCATAGTCAAATCGGTCATTGTGTGGGTTTGTAATACTTTTATCTTTTATAAAAAAGAATTCAATTTTTTTTATAAATGTATTAATTAATATTAATATTAATAGTCAAATTTACGAATAGAATATTTTTTCTTTCGTAATTGTTTTTTATGTTTTCTGGTATATTTTTTATTGCTTTTCTTGGTGTTCTTTCTTTTTTTATTATTTCGGGTAATACGTCTCTTTTTTGTAATATATTTTTTATTACGTAGTTTTCTTGTAGTGCGTCGTTTTTTTCCTCCTACCGATATTCCTTCAGGAAGAGAAGAAAACTTACGATAATGAGATGGGTTAAATCGAATGATTTGTGGTTGTGATTGTTTGGATTTATTACCATAAAGTAGTTCATAATATTCAACTTTATTTTGGGTTTCTTTATCTATTATTTTACCCCCGATAGCATTAACACGGGTTTTAAATGTCTCATACTCATTATTATAAAAATCCATAAATGTAGTAGTATCAAATTTCAATATTTCTTCGAATTCATTTTCATTATAACAATAAATTTCATCATAAATTTTTACACAACCATTAAAAAATAAATTTACAAATTTATCTAATGTAAATACATTATCAATCATTTCTTGATTAAATTTTTCTTTTTTTCCGTGAAGAATAGCATTAATATAACCAATATAATCAATAGTTGTTTTAACATCTTTATATTTATCTACCTCCCCCAACCAACTTTTCAACACCTCCCCCAACCAACTTTTCAACATATTCAAATTTTCTTCAATAAATTCCCAATTTGATTCATTTAATTTAATAATCTCAGCTTTAATATCATCTGTAGTTATTTCTCTATCATTAATTCTAAAATATGCTTCATCTTCTTCTTTTTCAAGAATAAATTGTTGATTATTTTTGTTTCTATAATAATCTTCTTCAGGTGTTTCAGGTGTTTCAGGTGTTTCAGGTGTTTCAGGTGTTCTTTTTGTACGTTTATTCATTGAATGTGATGAACTTCCTTGTGATGATGAACTTCTTGTTCTCTTACCAACACCACCAGCATAAGATTCTGTATTTATAGCTTCTGGCTTAAAACTAAAATTTTCATTAAACAATCTTGTGTTTAATGAGTTGCTTTTTATAGAAGCCTCTTTACTTTTGTCTTTGCCATAATTTAATGTGTATAAATATTCAAATATACTACTTTCGGCAGTTTTTTTATCAAATTGAATAGCATTAATGAGTGTTTGATATAATTTGTTATATTCTTTTATTTCCTTAGATTGAAAATTATAATTTGCAGTATCCATCCTTGTCGGTAATGGGAACTTATCACACATACTAGTCTTCATTGTTTTAAAAATTTTATTTAATTCAGATGTAATATTCAAAAACGGCATATTATTTAATCCCCATAAAATAGGTAATAGTGTTCTTATTATATTATAATTATCTTCACCTTCTTCTGGATTTTCTAAATTAAAATCCATTATAATCGAAACATTCCGTTCTAAATATTCATTTAAAAAAATGAGAGAATAATAAATAAAAGCAATAGAAATTATTCGTTCTCTTAAATTTTTTAATAAATGAAATCCTTCTATTTTTGTTAAATCATAACGTGCTTTTTTTTTCATATATATTCTACTACCATCATCTTCCTGATAATTTTTAAGAACTTCCGTATAAATTGTATTCATCGAATTTATTAGACTAAGACTTATGGAATCTACGTCAAAACTAACCATTTCATTCAATTGCTGAATTGATTTTGATATTTTACTATCAGGTTTATCTAATTTTTCTTTTATCTTTCTAATTTCTTCTATCATCCTGGCCTTCTCAATTTTTTTCTTTTCTTCTTCCCCTTTTCTTTTTTCAACTTCTATCTCTTCTCTCTCTTTGGGTGTCAATGGTTTATTATTTCCTGAATGAAATGTAAAATTATGAGGAGGTTTACGATAAATTGTTATCAAATTATTCGAAGCAAATGCATTAATCGCATTATAGCCATCACAGGTGCTTAATATGCCTTTTTTGCCTTTTTTATCTAATAAATATTGAATAAGTGCTGTATCCGCTAATCGATAAAAATCACCCATGGTTTTAATACGAAATAAACAACCCATTATGATTTTATCTCTTTCTTGTCCTAATGGTAATGGTAATGGTAATACAAATTCAAATGCATTTTTATATTTATTTAAAAAATCATTTGTTTTTTCCATTTTTTCCAGTTTTTTTCCATCTAATGTACCAAAACAACATTGAACTAGATTTTTCAATAAACTTTTTTGTTCAACGCCAAAGTATGAATAAATATATTTGATTGTTTCATTTACACCAGGACATTTATCGTGAGGTTCTATATCAACATTGTTTTCTCGTGTATCATCAATTTGAAAAGGACAACTTACGATAGTTGGCGCTCCCCAATTTAAAAATGACATAATCATCTTTCTTTCTTGTCCCTCTTTTTTATTAATTACAATTTTTTGCATGATTTCAGTAATAGTATTATCTGGTTTTTGTATACTTGCTTCTGGTAATAATATACATAACGCTTCTCCATCATCATACTCCAAATTATCCAACACATTATGTAAATGTGAAAATAAACCACCTTTATTTGTGCTTACACTAGAATCTAGGGCACCTGATACAATAGATGTTATATTATTATCATCATCATCATTAGTTTGTAAAATTTTTTTTAATTGTCTAGTTGAAGGTCCAGGACAATCTAATACTGCAAACCCATTACTATCACCGCCAACCATATTTGTTTTGGTTTGAATTGCCGTATAAAATGTACTATCCAAAGGGTCTTCTTTATCATCATCATCATCATCATCGTCTTTTTTACTATTACTACCTACAATAGAAATATAGTTTTCATTAGTTTTATTATTATCCTTGTTAAAGTCTTCAAGAGTATCAAAATGTTTTGCAACTGGTATGATAACATTCGCGACTTTTCTTTCGCTTATCTCATTATATGCCATTATATCATGTGCTTGTTTTGTGGACATAGTTTTCCAAGCGTCCCCCAAAAATGGTCGGGTAATATCATCACACCATGTATTAGGAGGCTCAACAGATGTACCAATAATAGCCTCTTCCAAATATTTTTTATTTCTAAAATTTTTATTTTTCAATAAACTATTCCAAAATGTTTTAATATCGGTTCTTGGTGTTGCGTCGTGAATACCATCTGGACAAATAAACGCGCGATGAAATGGGAAAAAAAATGGATTTAAAAAAAGAGTATTCATTTCCATGAGATCATGTATGTATTTTGCATAAAGCACGCAATAAAAAGCGGATTGTATATTTGTTGGTTGGGTATTCATTTCTATGTTTATAACATTAAAATTTTCATCTGTATCTGTATCTTTTATAAATTTTTGATTTGAATATGCTTTTATATAGCTTAACGTTTTAAAATCAAATTCAGGTTTAATATTAGATAAATTTCGTTCACTATAAATATGGGTTAATACTTCCTGAGCATTATCTTTGTTTATCTTTTTAAATAATTCTAAGAATTCTCCTGTATACAAAAACATTTTATTTAATGAAATGTTCTTATACCATGCTTCTACTTCCATATCTCTATTATTTGGTTCTGGTTCGGGTGATGCTGATGCTGATGCTGATTTATCAACCTCCATCTTCTCTATTAATATATTAAAATATAAATATATTAATCAATTTACATTAACATTAATAAAAGGTTTATTATTAAACCATAATGCCTTTAATATTTTCAATCCATGTTGTTAATTTTTCGGAAATGTCCGAATTGGCATTCAAAACCAAGAGCGGTTCATAACTAGAATTGTATGCATTCGATTTCATTAACCAGTTTTCATGATAATCGTGGCATTGTTTCATGTATTCCAAAGGAATTGTTTCTCCTTGCCGAGCACGTTTCACAACACGTTCTAAAGAAATATCAGGGTTCGTTCGTAGATAGACAAAGCGAATTGGCGGCAAATCCTCAATAAATTCGTAAAACCATTTCATGTAAATGCTGTATTCAATTTCTTCAATTTTCTTATCATCATATAACATTTTGGCGAAAACGGCTACATCAGTATAAACACTTCGTTCAATAAAGATTATTTTATACTTTTTATTTTTTAAAGCCTGCCGTAAAATAGAAAGCCGCGAGATGTAAGCCATCATTTGAAAAGGAAAAGCGTATTTATATTGATCGGCATAATATTTTTCTAAAATAGTCACGCCGGCATTATCTTTGATGGTATTCCAAATATGGACGGGTTCTTCTACAAAACAAATACTATCGTCGCCTTGATATTTCTGACGTAAATGTTCAAGCAATGTTGATTTACCTGACCCAATATTGCCTTCAATCGAAATAACAATCGGCTGCTTATCCATTTCCATTCTTAATTATGATATGTTATAATAAAATAATATGTTTAATACAATTCAATTTATTATTAAAATAAATAATACATTTATATGAATATTTTATTGTTTTTAAAATTGAAATAAAGATAGACTACGAAACTATATAATATACCAACCCCCCTCACTTTTATCATGACGGAATTCATTACACAACAAAGCAAACTTACCAAAGAAGAATGGACTAGTATTGAAGTGCCCTGCGTTGATTCAGAAAAGCGAATCTTATCTCTTATTAATGATGGATACAATGATGTAAATATCTCGCGGAATTATACTTCTTCATTAGCACATCATATGAAAATGACAGATTCGAAAAAGTTTGATAGTTATATTTATAAGAATTATTTTCACGATACAATGTCAAAAATATATAAAAAATTCAATATTGTTCCGGCATCGGCATCCGCATCGGCATCCGCATCGGCATCAACGCCGACAAAAAAAGAGAAACCAATTGTCCTGAAGAAAGCAGATATAATTCGTATGGAAAATACAACAAAAAATATTGAAGAGCATAAACATATGATATTTGAATATATACTGATTGACCTGTTGGAGAAATTACTACACCATCAAGCAGAAGAAAATGAAAATAAGAGCAAAAATCGTGTCAAAAAGAGCGAAGCCAATAAAACCAAATGGATGTATTATTATTTTACACTTTACAAATTAATGAAGTATAAGATTGAAGGGGTTAACAATGAATTGCGTGAGAAAATACTCTCAATTCTTAGTCAAAAGTTTGTAGAATGTTATACGGATAATGGGAATTATGTGAATTTAATAACCGATATGGTCGAGCATGGATATGAATTGATTGAAAAGAATGAATATCTTTTGAAATACGCAGATGAAACATTGTATGACCATCAAAAACAGCTTTTCACTCTATGTAAAAACCCAGCACCGAAATTGATTTTATACATTGCGCCGACGGGCACTGGAAAAACCATGTCTCCATTAGGTTTGTCAACAACCCATCGCGTGATTTTTGTTTGCGCCGCACGGCACGTTGGTTTATCGTTGGCAAAAGCGGCGATTTCAATGCAAAAGAAAATAGCCTTTGCATTTGGTTGTAATGATGCGGAAGATATTCGCTTACATTATTTTGCGGCGAAAGAATACACCAAACATACGAAAAGCGGAGGCATTGGTAAGGTAGATAATTCGCAAGGTGAAAAAGTAGAATTAATGATTAGTGATGTTCAATCCTATATACCAGCAATGCTTTATATGTTAGCATTTAATCCAAAAGAAAAGATAATTACTTACTGGGACGAACCGACGATGACGATGGACTATAAAGAACATGACCTACATAAGTTAATTAACAAGAACTGGTGTGAAAATCTGATACCTAACATGGTCTTATCGTCTGCGACCCTGCCACAACAAAAAGAGATAACCGATACAATTATGGATTTCTGCTCACGTTTTAATGACGTGGATGTTCATGAAGTCATTAGTTATGATTGTAAGAAAACAATTCCATTGATAAATCGTGAAGGGTTTGCCGAAATGCCACATTATTTATATGATGACTATGCTAAAATTCTTGATGTTGTTGAACATTGCAAAGAACACAAGACATTGTTGCGGTATATTGATTTACGCGAAGCAATACGATTTATAATGCTTATCCATAAGGGTGGTAAAAAATATATGAAAACAGACCGCTATAATTTGAATACATATTTTACCGAGATAGATATGGTGAATATGGGTTCAATTAAAGTATTTTACTTGGAATTGTTAGGAAATTTAAAGCCAGAGTTGTATAGTGAAATTTATACTGAATTGACGAATACACGTAAAAAGTATCATGAATCAAATGTGAATATTGTGACAACAGACGCACATACATTGACAGATGGGCCAACTATATTCTTGGCTGATGATATTAATAAAATCGCGCAATTTTACATACAAAATGCAAAAATACCAGACTATGTATTGAAAGAAATAATGGAAAAGATTCAATACAATCGAAAATTGAATGAACAAATTAAATCATTAGAAAAAGAATTGGAAGACGCACGGAATTCGTTATCTGATAAATCGACAAGTGATGATAAATTATCACCGGAAATGAAAGAAAAGAAACAAAAGTTAGCTACATTGAAAACAAGCATTCAAACGATTGTATTGCCGCCGACATTTGTTCCGAATACTCGGGATCATTTATATAAGTATGCGTCGAAAATGAATCCAGGCGAAATTACAAACGCATTTACATCTAATGTATCAGAGGAAAATGTCGAACAAATTATGCGGATTACGGATGTAATGGATTATTGGAAGCTATTGCTTTTGATGGGAATCGGTGTGTTTTCGGAACATAAAAGTCCGCGCTATATTGAAATTATGAAACGAATGGCACAAGAACATAAATTGTTTATGATTATTGCGTCAACCGATTATATTTATGGCACGAATTATCAGTTCTGTCACGGGTATATTGGAAAAGATTTGGGTGAAATGAGCCAAGAGAAATGTATTCAAGCGATGGGAAGAGTAGGGCGCAATAAACTCCAACAGAATTATAGCGTCCGCTTTCGCGATAATGCATTGATTCATAAATTGTTTAATAAAGATGATGATAAGCCGGAAGTGATGAATATGAATCGGCTCTTTAATGAGATGTAAAAAATGAAAGCATAATATATTGTTAAATAGACTTAAATTTAATTTAGTATAGTTATTAGTAGTGAATAACAAAACATGTCGCCTGAATATTTTGTTATTCCATTAATCATGGGTCAAGCATCCGGCATTATAGATGCAATGAAAACAGGAATTATATTTTTAGATTTTTCTATTCTCCTCTTTTTTTTATTTCTCTTCTACACGTCCGATGCTAATTATATTTTTAAGTATATTACACAATGGAATGAAAATAAGAAAAATACGATTGTAATTAAGTCGGAATTACGAACGCGGTCTATTCGGTTTCGGGCAATTATGCATTTTTTGGCCAAACATAATGAAACAATTTATCGTTTGCGTGAAGATGCTGATTTTGATTGGGATGATATGGAAAAACGAAGTGAATATTTAGTGGATCAGGTCAAAGAGTTTAAATTAACAGAGTATATTCATGGTAAAATAAAGAATGAAGAGAAAGAAAAGAGCCGAAATATTGAATCAAATAATATGGTTGTGGTTGAATACAATACATTGATTATTTTTTCATATAAACACTCGCTGTCCTATTTACAAAAATGGATAGATGAAAAAGTGAAAGAATACAAAGAATATTTGAAACATATTTCGAATGAAAAACAATTATTTATAAATGTTGTAAGTGAATCCACAGAAACAAATAAGAATAATACCAAGAAAAAAAATAATGGATTAACTATAGATTCCGTTGAATGGGATTCATCTATTCGGTTTGAAAATAGTTATTTTCAGGATATGGATACTATCATTAAAAAGATAGATTTTTTCTTGAAGAATAAAGAATGGTACTTAA
>Ga0115566_10003609_pt1 | contig 12454 bp, 13 predicted proteins | sample COGITO_mtgs_1204_3_FD_87173 | JGI IMG/M metagenome (GOLD analysis project Ga0115566, IMG submission 87173) | Pelagic marine microbial communities from North Sea - COGITO_mtgs_120405 | ecosystem: Environmental > Aquatic > Marine > Epipelagic | place: Germany:Helgoland, sampling site Kabeltonne...
AATTTCGAACTAACGGGCTACAACTCTAGTATAAAGCCTCAAAATTGGGCAACCAACCAATTACCATCAGGCGAAATTCTTATTGCTAATGATGCGGGACTTCTTGTTTATAATGGAAGGCAGTGGAAACTTTATGAGGAGGAAGTCATGTTTGTGTCTCATTCATTATTGACTATTGATAACAAGTGTTATGTAGGAGGGGAGTCTTCGGTGTATGAAATTCAGAGCGATTCTCTTGGAGGTTTATTATTCAATTCTGTTTTGCCTCTACTTCCAGACTCAATGAAGGAAATTGGCGCAATTGAAGGCATAATACCTCAAGACAACGGATTAGTATTTCATTCTGATAATTATCTCTTTAGTCTAAAGAATGATCAGTTAACTTACATATACTCCGGGGCGAAAATTAGAAAAATCTTCATTTTAAATAATCAGATTTATGCCAGTGTCGACGACAGAGGATTATTGAGATTAGAAAATGAGACTTTAGTGCCTACTTTGGGTTACAAGAATTTTGTAGATAATAGCCCAATAAGTATGTCAGCTATTGAGGGTGGCATTAAAGTATTGACTGAAAAAGGGGGATTCTTTTTTATTGAAATTGATGTTTACGGATATGAACGAAAAGTGACTCATTTAGACTCTGAGTTAGATTCTTTTTTTGAAAGTCATAACCTTGATGACTTTGTTCCATTAGACAACAATAGTTTTGGAGTTGCAACTGAGAATAACGGTTTTTATATCCTTAACTCGAATGGTCAAATTGAAAATCATTTAGATATTAGTAAGGGTCTCCAAGATGAAACCGTTAATGGAGTATTTGAAGATAATTACGGCTCTCTGTGGCTGGCATTAAGTAATGGAATATCTAGAGTTGACATTTCCTACCCGGTAGATGTTATTGACGGAAGGGAGGGGCTAGAAGGTATTGTGGAAAGCATGACAATTCATAATAATGAACTTTTTGCAGCTACTCATACTGGTGTTTATTCCATTCCTTCTGAGGGTGAGTCGGTTAAAGAGGTAGTTCCAATTCAGGCATGGGACATTTTAAGCTATAAAACAGATGAGGATTCAAGATTGCTAATTGCAACGAATGAGAATGTGTCAGAATTAACCGCCGATGGTCAAATTAATAGCATCTTAGAGTGTTACCCTTGGAAACTGTTCCAACCAACTAATTCTACTAACACTGTTATTGTTGGGCAGGATCCCGGTGTATCGGCAATAAAAATGGAAGAGGGCAAATGGGTTGTTGGGCAGCCAAATAGAGACGTTAGTTCAGTTATTGGGAACTTTACAGAGAGCAATGAGAAAATCTGGCTGGGAACAAGGTTTAGTGAGATTTATAGCGTAAATGAAATTAACTGGCAATTAGATTCTACCATTTATAAAGGTCTACAACGTTATGAATGGGATATGGGTCTTCCCGAAGGAGATATAAACACGGTAAGCTGGAAAGGTGAAGAGCTGTTTGGTACTAATCATGGTTTTTTCAAATACGAGAATGGAAAATTCCGACAGGAAAAGTCTTTTATTGGGTTGGATTCTTTGAATTTGATCCACCGCGCTTATAATTGGCAGGATAAAGATTTGTGGGCAATTACACTAAAAAATGATGAGTTTCAATTTGGTTATATCGACGAGGAAAACAAATGGAACTATCGACTTTTAAACCCAATCACAAATGACGTGGTTCATTCAATAATGGCCGACCAAGAGAACAATATATTACTAGGAGGCGCTAGCGGAATTTTAAGATACAAAAGACAACATAATTTTGATATAGAAACCCCCTATTTCTGTAAACTCACAAAAGTTTATGTAATGGAAGATTCTTTGATTCATGGTGGTTATTGGCAAGATTCTCTTGGTATGTTTACAACGAGTCAACCCATTTCTTCTGTTCCCTATTTCCGTTATAAAACCGATGCCATTTCGTTCGAATATGCAAGCTTAACTTTTGGTGAAGAAAGTGATGTAAAGTATGCCTATTGGCTTGAAGGAAACGGTAAGGCATGGAGTAAATGGACCAGAGTGCACAAAAAGGAGTACACGAACCTTCCGCCAGGAGATTATGTTTTTAAAGTGAAGGCTTTAAATGTATTTGAAACCGAAAGTGAAGTTGCTGAATATCATTTTACAGTAAATAAACCTTGGTTTCAAAGTCCGTGGTATTATGCTGGTCAAACTGCAGTTTTGGCCCTGCTGGTTTTTCTTACTGTTTTCTTAAATCACAGTGAAAACCCTAGCCCTTACTCTAGTGTAATTGCATTCGTAACTATTATTACCGTATTCGAATTTTTGATAATGATAGTCGAGCCATATCTCATTGAATACACTGGCGAAATTCCAGTCTTTAATTTAATCATGAATATACTTCTGGCAATGTCTTTGGCACCGGCAGAAAGAATAATCAAAAAATATTTAGCACGGAAAAATCATGTTTAGAATATCAATTTTATTTCTTCTAATATTTCCTCTATTCGTTTTTGGGCAACGAGCAAAAAAAATGAAGAAAAAGGAGGTTTTACTGATTGAATCAGGTGCTCCAAATGATACCTTAAGGGTACTAATTATTACCAACGAAAAGGACTCCACATTTTTAAGAAAAACGTGTAAGGATATAAACATCGACAAGAATGAGGGGGAAGTTAGGTATTTCGCAAAAAGATTGATTAAAACCATGACGCACCCTAAAAATATGGGTGTGGGCATAGCAGCTCCACAAGTGGGCTTGCGGCGAAATATTATTTGCGTTCAGCGATTTGATAAGAAAGATACTCCTAACGAAATATTTGTCAATCCTGTGGTTGTGAGTTGTTCTGATTCTACTCAATTGGGTACTGAAGGTTGTCTTTCCATTCCAAATGCGAAAGGGGAAGTAAAACGGGCTTCACTTATTACCATTGAATACTTGGATCTAGACGGCAGAAAACATATTGAAGAAGTAGAAGGATTTACGGCTGTGATATTTCAGCACGAAATTGATCATTTACGCGGAATTCTATTTATTGATCATCTAACAGAGCATGGTCTTAAAAACGAAAAACAGAATTAACCTTTCAGCTTTAAATAGTCAGAAATAGCAGTCACATATTCTTCAAAAGCTTTTTTACCTATGGGTGTCATTGAACAAGTGGTTAACGGGTAATTGTTCTTAAACGATTTGTCTACTTTTAAATAACCCTTGTCCTTTAGTTTACTAATTTGAACACTTAAATTACCCCTTGTTGACTGTGTTTTTTCAAGAAGCCAACTAAATTCCGCACTTTCTAAACCAACCAAAAGGCTCATTATGGCTAGTCGAAGTTCGTTATGAAGTAATGGGTCTAGCTTTTTAAGCATTGCTTTAATTCTCTTGGTTGTACAAAATGTATCCAGGCACTAAATAGCCCAAAATTATTGCGGTACTAAATAATAAACCCGTGTACATATTCGGAATGTTAAACGCAATAATTCCAGCAATCCAAAATACAATTCCACCTAAAATTAGCGGTTTAAATTTTATTATCCCTCCAGATACAAAGGTGGGTATTCCAGTAAGTAAGAGAATAAATGGAGTTGGATTTTGCTTATTTATAACTGTTAAAACAATAGTAAGAAACAAAGTTATTCCCATTGCTCCCCATAAGTAGCCGTAAAGCGTATCGTAGTAGTTTTTTACTTGTTGATTTTTACTATCCTTTTTAGAATAAAACATGGAGAGTATTCCACCTAAAACGCCCATAATCATCCAAACTAAGAAGCCTTCTTTTTTCTCGAGTTGATATACGATTATATGTTCTGCAATACCGGATATGGAAAGTAAGACGCCCCAAATTAGAAAATAAGGACTTATTTTATGAAACGAATGTTTCGCTTCAGCCATCATAGACTGAATTATTTCTAAACTTTGTTCAGGCTTCATCTTCTTCGTCTTTTAAATTAAATGAAATTTGAACAACTGCAAGACCGACTAAGCCTAAACCAATCCCCATGAACATAAAGGCTTTCATGTTTCCGAAAAAATGACCTAAACCCATTCCCAACATGGTACAACCAGCAATTATATACCCCGAATTTACGTAACCTGATTTATTGTTTTTCTTTTTCATAATTAAGTAATTATTCGGCAAATGTAAATAAGTTTATAAAATAAACTAGAATTACTTAATTTAATTTTGTGGCATTAGAAATTGTAATAAGTAAATAGGGATGAGTTAGATGAAGGAGGAGTTATTCTATTCCTGCCAGTTTTTCTTTTTCTTCTCCCATATAAGGAATGGCGTCAAGTTCTTTTTTGAGACTATCCTTCACCATTTCAAATTTTGGCAACAGTTTTTTGTCAACCGGAAGTGAAGGGGGTAATTTTTCTTGTCGATGATTTACTTGTTTTCCGTTTTTCCAAAATCGAAAACATACATGTGGGCCTGTTGCCAATCCTGTAGATCCTACATAGCCTATTACTTGGCCTTGTCTCACAAATTTGCCTCTTTTTATTCCTTTTGCCAAACCAGTCATGTGGAGGTATTGAGTTGTATAGGTAGAGTTATGTTTAATCTTCACATAATTTCCATTAAACTTTTTATAACGAGCATCACTTACCGTTCCGTCACCAACAGCCAAAATTGGAGTTCCTTTTGGTGCAGCATAGTCAGTTCCCAAATGAGCTTTCCAACGCTTTTGAACTGGGTGATATCTTCTTCTTGTAAAACTGCTACTTATACGGCCATATTTAAGAGGAGACTTTAAAAAAGCTTTACGTAAACTTTTGGCATTTTCATCAAAATAATCTACATGGTCTTTTTGCTCAAAGGGGAAGGCGTAAAACAACTCTCCATGATGTTCAAATAAAGCAGTTTCAACTCCTCCCACCCCAACGCGGGTATCTTGAACGTATTGCTCCTTAAAAATAACCTTAAAACGATCTCCTTTTTGAATACGGTAAAAATCGATACTCCAAGCATATATCTCAGATAGTTCCATGGCTAAAGCAGGACTCACTTTAATATCCATAAGTGTTTGGTAAAGCGAAGAATTAATAACACCCGCTACCTCACGTCTTACCTCACGAATTTCTCTCTTTTTAATTTCAACGGCCATATCTCCTCGCAAGTCATAAACAACATAAGAGATTGAATTGGGCTCATAAATGAAATACTGTGCTTTTTCGGTTGAGTCTTTCTTACACAAAACCGTGTAATTTTTACCGCTATTAAGCTTTCTTAAACTAAAAATGGGTTTGGCTTTTTTATCTAGTTTATCAATTTCTGGCCAAGGTACATGGTGCTTTAATAATATTTGAGAAAGTACTTGGTTTTTCTTTATTCGACCTTCAACAACAATAAAGGAGTCTAAATTTAAACCATATTCTATATTCAATTTTGGAGGTGGTAAGGTGTCCTCTGGAATAGACACATCGGCTAATGTTTCGTCAGTATAAGAGCATTGAAATACTAGTACAACAATCAATAAGATCACGCCTGCAAAGAGCGCCGGTTTTTTCCAATTAAAATTCACACTTCAAAAATGGCACAAATGCTACGTACAGCCTGTTGAAAATGGACATCTTGTAAACAGAGATGTGTTTATGTACTCTATTGAAATATTAATATTCTGTTTCAATTAGAATTAGTAATTCACCCGACTATTTTTGCAACTTGAATCAAATGATTAAAATACTCATCATTATTGTCCTTTTTCTTGGAATATCCAATTTTGCGAATTCTCAAAGGCTAGAGTATAAATTAAAAGCTGGCGGAGTCAAATTGGGCGATTTTAAACTTGAAAAACACGTTTTTAATGATACTACGATTTATTTACTTAAAAGTAAAGTGACGCTTAACTTTCTGTTTACTAAGCATATTGTGGACTATTCTAGTCTAACGATATACTACAAAGGCATACTTATTGACGCCAGAGTAAAGGCGGTTGAAAACGGTGAACTGGATAAAAGTTCCATTACTACCAAAACGAAAAAGGGGTATCACGTTAGCATCTATGACGATGAAGAAAAGAAGGAATATAATTTTTCACATTCTGGAATTAAGTATTCGTCAACACGTTTGTTTTTTGAGCAGCCAGTATTAACGGACTCTAGTTATGCAGAGTTGTATGGTAACTTTGGGGACTTTGAACAAAAGGAGCCTAATAGGTTGGTAATCACTAATCAAAAATCAGGTTCGGAGACAGAATATTTTTATGAAAATAGTACTCCTGTAAAACGAAAAATAGAATACCCAATTGTGGATTTTGTAATGTATTTGATATCAAATACAACGGTTAGAAGAAGTAAAGAGAGCATTTATTTGGAGTATTATGGTAAGAAGACTTCTAACCCATAATAATTTCTAAAGCACTATCTGGTATTTCCATTGCTGCAATGAAAAGCCCTGCAGCAAACATTTTGTCCTTAGTTGAAGCATTTGATATAGCCAGAGGAAATCCAGTTACGGATAAGGCAGCTAGGCAAGGAATTAGAATAGATATTCCTAAAAATGAAAATACTCCAGGTAGCAGGTAAAAGCTAAAAAGAGCCATAAGCGATCCGAAAAAGGAGATAAGAAGGAGCTTAGGCTTTTCATATTGACCAATTCTTTTTGCAATAAAAAAGGCGCAAATGGCCGTTAGTGCTAAAACTATTGAAATCGATAATTCAATATGGAAGTCAAAAGACGAACCCACCATTTTAGACTCAAGAATTACTGGATATACATTAATGAGGTAGGCCATTATAAAACCAAGTGCAGCTCCAGCAAGTAATACCATGTGAAAGCTACTTTTGGTGTCTTTTACTTCGAAATGTTCACTATCCATTTCATCTGTTTTAGAGTAAAATTTTTGGAACATAAAACCTGAAACGCCAATTAGAACGCCTCCAGTAATGAAAGTAAGTGGAGCGCCAAGAAAATCAACAAGTAAGATAATGGCAGGCTCTAATGCAAACGCCATATCACTGGTTAAAATATATACTCCCATAACCGCGGTAAATTGACCAGCCGGAACAAATTCTTCTAGTGTTGCTAATGCCGGAGCGTAAAACAAATTCATTGAAATGAGCCACAAGACTATCATAACTGGAAGCACATTTTGCATTGGTAAAAGGGCTTGAGGCGAAATTGTGGCAGCAACAGTCATAAATATCAAAGCTGTTATGCCTACACCAGCTGTTAATAATGGAAGCTTTTTACTGCCTCTTGACCTCAAACGATCAGCTAAATATCCAGCCAAAGGAGGAACAGTGGCCATAACTAATAATTTACTATAACCTAACAAAGGTTCAAGCTCCATAAAACCAAAACGCTCAAGAAGTACAGGTTGATAATTATGGTAAGCAATCCAAGAAATTATTATTGCTGTATTGAGCGAAACTAGACTCCAAATTAAGGGCCATTTAGGTTTAATGATTGTTGTTTTCAAAATAGTGACTTATTTGTTTTTGGTAAAATTAGGTTTTTTATTGAAGTTTAAGTTAATCACTATTAAGTATTAGATATTAAGTCGGTTACAGTTGAATCTAGAGCAAAAAAAGCAGCTATTAAGAAAATAATAGCCGCTTTTATATTGCTGAAATATTTAAAAGGTATTAAAAAATTCCCAGCCATTTGCTTTTTTCTTCCACTTTAGGAAGTATAGTTTTTACATTTTTATAGTCAACTAATTCTGCTTTTGCAGAGCCAACAAACAAGTTCGCCTTTACCAATACAGGAACCTTAGCATCATCATCAGTAACCCAGATTTCAAGGTCATCTTCACTTTTAAAAACTCTCCCTTCTTGTACAACCGGAATAAATTTGATGCATTTATATTTTCCAAGCCCAACTTTTACGTCATCTTTTCCGACATATTTAACATAGAAGGGATACATTTTATAATCCATAAAGGCATTGATTTTGAAAATTTCACCTGGTTTGGCATTTGAAAAATCTTTTGCTCTCAAGTAATAAAATGAAGACAACATATCTTGAACATCTTGGGGTGTTTTAATTTCACCTTTCCTTAGAGTATTTACTTTTTCCTCTTCAGGCACGAAATGATAATCACGGTCAATTATATAACCACCTTCATTAACTCTTCTTCTAAATTTTCTTGGCTCCAAAGTTTTTTCATCTAAGTAAGTTTCATAAACATCTCTAACGGTATAAAACCACTCAAAAACACTTAAGGTTTTTCCTTCGCCATACATGTGAAATACAGATTTTCCGTCAATGGTTGTATCTTGATTTTTCACAGTCAATTTTGCTTCACCTGCATCAATTAGTCCGTAATGAACCAAATAAGTTAGTTGCTCACCTTTTTGAAAAGGAGTGACTTTGGCTTTTTCTAATTTTGGATAATTATCTGGAACTGCATCATAAATAATTGCTTTGCCAAAACCAAAAAGTAAAAAAAGTCCTGCGAGAATGGTAATATTCTTTAATGCTTTCATAATGAAAAATTTAATAATTCAATAGCATTTAACAAAAAAACGTGCCAAGATTAATCTTGAAAGATTTTAGTTCAGAAAGGCGCTCGAAAACAATTCGTAAATCTCAAGGAAGTTTTAATCTTGAATGTAAACTCGCTTTACTCTTTTGGAGATGTTGGTTAAAACCTCATAATGAATCGTCTTTAGAATTTTTGCCATTCTGTAAATTTCCTCCTGACTATCAAAGATTATTAATTCATCCCCAATTGTGGGATTTACATCAGTAACATCAACCATACAAAGGTCCATACAAATATCCCCAACAATGGGAACTAACTTTCCGTTTAGTTTCATTGACCATTTTTCATTACCAAGTCCTCGGTTAAGGCCATCTCCATAGCCAATAAAAAGGGTGGCAATAACCGAATCTCTTTTAGCAATCCATGACCGATTGTAGCTAACAGATTCGCCTTTTTTTATGGTTTTAAGTTGTGATATTTGGGTTTTCCATGAATACACATTTTCAAGATTGACATTGTTTGATGACATTCCGTATAGCCCTATTCCCAGCCTAACCATTTCAAATTGCGCTTCAGGAAACCGTTGTATGCCGCTTGAGTTTAAAATATGTCGAAATATTGGATAGCCTAGTACAACTGACAAGTTGAGTGCCATGTCAGAAAACATTGTTATTTGAGACTTGGAGTAGATATCAAATTTTTCGTTATCACTACCAACTAAATGAGAAAATACTGATTTGACCTTAATGGGTTCTGCATCTAAAAGAATTTTAAGTAAGTCAGGCAATTGTTCTTGAGTAAACCCTAGTCGGTGCATTCCAGTATCTAATTTTATGTGAACAGGATAAGGCTTATGATAGGATCTAAAAGTTTTTAAGGCTGTCAAAAAATTGCTCAAGCTTTCAAAATCATAAATAGTTGGCTCTAAACCATATTCAATTAACTTCTGTAGTCCGTCTAATTCAGGGTTAAAGATGATTATGCGGTGTTCAATTCCGGCATCTTTAAGCTCTATACCTTCATCAATGCAAGCGACGGCTAAGTATTCAACTTTCTCATTCTCAAATAATTTAGCGACGTTTCTAATTCCAGCACCGTAAGCAAAGGCTTTTATAACCATAACAAACTTGGTGCTGTCTTTTACTAAGCTTTTGAAATATTGATAATTATGGAGAACTGCTGATAAATTAACTTCAAGAACAGCTTGTCTAGTTTTATTTGGTAAAAATTCCACTATTGGTTACTTTCTTTTTTTTCAGCTTCTAACCTTTGAGCCTCATTATATGCCTCTCTAGATAAAGGCAGGTAAGACTCCGTTGCACCTAATTCAACTATTTTTTCGCTCTCATTTAATCGGTGTGAATACTGGGCTAAACCTCCAGTTCGAACACAGATAGCGTGAACCTTGGTAACATATTCGGCAATTGCCATTAAATGAGGCATGGGTCCAAAAGGTCGCCCTTGAAAATCCATATCCAGCCCAGCCACAATGACTCGAACACCTTGATTGGCAAGCTGATTACAAACATGAGGTAAATTGTCATCAAAAAACTGGGCCTCATCAATACCAACTACCTCAACATCATCAGCAAGTATTAAAATATTGTTTGAAGACGGAACAGGTGTGCTTTGAATAGCGTTTGAATCATGAGAAACAACTTCCTCCTCATCATATCGTGTATCTATTGTTGGTTTGAATATTTCTACTTTTTGTTTAGCAAATTGAGCGCGTTTCAGCCTTCTAATTAGCTCTTCCGTTTTTCCAGAAAACATGGATCCGCATACAACCTCGATCCAGCCGACTTTATTTTCTTTCGTTATTTTATTTTCTAAAAACACAGGTAAAATGTAAAGGCACAAATCTAAGAAAATGCCTTCTCTATTGGTGATAAAATATGGGGTAAGATTTTTGTTTTAGGTTGTTAAAGTTTAGGATATTAAAATAAATTTGTGAAGCATTATGAATGAAGAAACTCTAAAGATTGCCAAAAAGATTGAAAAACTCAAACGTGAGTTTTCAATGTTGCCTCCACTTACTGAAAGATACAGTAACTTAGAGGTGGAAGAGTATCAACATTATTTGTTAGAACTAGAAGAGTTGATCATCGTTTTTAAATACTTGAGCCAACGAAAACCTGCTCAAAATCAAACTCTTGTAGAACCAATTAGGGATGAGCCTTTAGTACCTGAAGTTGAAGACATAAATACTGAGAACGAACCGCAAATTGAGGGGGAAGTAATTGATATTCAAGATGAAAAAGAAGAGGCGGAAGGTGAAGATAAAGTTGAATTAGAAAGTGGAGTTGATGAAGTATTAGATCAAGATTTGGTGGAGCCTGAATTAATTCAAGAGCCGGAAGAATTGGATTTAGTTGAAATTAATGAGCAAGACGTTGAAGATAATTTGGATTCAGAAGAAATAGAAAAAAACGCTATAGAAGAACCAAAAAAAGAAATGATAGCCACTGGGTCATCAGTTAACGACCAAATTGATTCTTCTGATAACACAGTAGCATCTAAATTAGCAAGGCAACCAATTGGTGATTTACGAAACGCATTTGGTTTAAACGAAAGGTTTTTGTTTTCTAACGAACTTTTTGGAGGGGATGGACAAGAGTTTATGAGAGCATTAAACGAACTCAATCATCTTGATAGTTTTGAAGATGCTAAAAGAATGTTAGAAGCTCGTTACGAAAACAATTTTGGATGGGATAAAGACAGTGAATCTGTAATAGCCTTTGTGGAAGTTATTGAGAGACGTTACCTTTAATATATGCTAACTCTTGTACCAACTCCTATTGGCAACCTGGAAGACATTACTTTACGGGCCTTAAGAATATTAAAAGAGAGTGATGCGATTTTGGCTGAAGATACCAGACAAAGCATTAAGCTCCTTAAGCATTATGAAATAAACAAACCTTTAATTGCTTTTCATGCTCATAATGAACATAAAGCACTTGCACTAATAATACAACGACTAAAAAGTGGAGAAGAAATGGCAATGGTAAGCGATGCTGGAACTCCAGGTATTTCTGATCCAGGGTTTTTATTGGTTAGAGAATGCATTAAAAATGACATAAAAGTAGAGTCTCTACCCGGTGCTACTGCGTTTGTTCCGGCCTTGGTTAATAGCGGATTACCCAGTGACCGTTTTGTATTTGAGGGTTTTTTGCCTCATAAAAAAGGAAGGCATACCCGAATTGAAAAACTCAAAGAAGAAGAGCGAACCATTATTTTTTATGAATCACCTTACAGACTTGTCAAATTACTTGGGCAATTGTCAGAAGCATTTGGTGGAGAACGACAAGCCTGTGTAGCTAGAGAATTAACCAAACTATTTGAAGAAACTCAACGAGGTACTTTAGATGAACTCGCCCAACATTACTCTAAGGGAACCGTAAAAGGGGAAATTGTAGTCGTAGTTGCCGGAGTTTAATTTCGGTAATTAAGATTATTTAAGAACATCGAAGGCAACCGAATTGCTCGAAATCTATTTTCACAATTCCAATTGGTGCATTAATGAATTTCCGCTTGACAATGCAATTCCGATGACCCTACATTTACTTCGAATTGAAAATTAACAATTATGAAAAACCATTTGCTCATTTCCGCTCTCGTATTTTTCACCTTTTCTTTTATAAACCCCATTCATGCTTCTCACGAAGCTGGTGGTAATATTAAGTACAAGGCTTTAGGAGGTAATAAATATTATGTTGAGGCAGAAGCTTATCGCGATTGTGCAGGTATTCAGCTATCAGTGAGTTCGGTTACAGTATCTGCTCTATGCAGCTCATCAAGTTCTAATACGACTTACACACTTAATTTAAAACCGTATGTGGCGCCGAGCAAAAATATTTATGGGCTTTCGTATTCGGCAATTACATTTACATCAGGAACGACAGCTTTTAGCGTAGAGGAGATTTCTGATGTATGTGACAGTGTATTAAACCCTTCTATAAACCCTGATTCAAGATGTAGGAATAGGACTGGGTTAATTAGCGGTTTTACCCGCTTTAAATATTCAGGAATAATTACCCTTACTGCT
>Ga0115566_10003627_pt1 | contig 12423 bp, 8 predicted proteins | sample COGITO_mtgs_1204_3_FD_87173 | JGI IMG/M metagenome (GOLD analysis project Ga0115566, IMG submission 87173) | Pelagic marine microbial communities from North Sea - COGITO_mtgs_120405 | ecosystem: Environmental > Aquatic > Marine > Epipelagic | place: Germany:Helgoland, sampling site Kabeltonne...
GGCTATGTGGTGATCATGGATAAACGAGGAGGCCCGATTAGTGGTCAACCAAATTATTCAGCCGGTTTCATGCCGGCACAGTATCAGGGGACGTTATTTCGACCGACCGGGGATCCTGTTTTGGATTTGTCTGGCCCCGAGCACATGACCGCGAAAACACAGCTTCAGCAGCTTGAGTTCCTTAAAAAAATAAATCGGGCGCATGCCAAGTCACGGCAAAACGATGACCAACTATTAGCAAGGATCAAGAGCTATGAGTTAGCCTATCGGATGCAGTCAGAAGCACCTGAAGCTGTCTCGTTCGCTGATGAAACTCAAGAGACACTTGATCTCTACGGTGTTGGGAAAGAACCGACTGATGAATACGGGCGTAATTGCCTGATCGGTCGACGTTTGGTTGAGCGTGGCGTTCGCTTTGTCCAGCTATATTCCGGTGGCGGCCATTTGGAGGACACATGGGATGCACATGCGGGAATCGAATCCAACCATGGGAAGCATTCCGCAGAAGTTGATCAGCCAATCGCTGGTTTGTTAACCGATCTTGAGCGGAGAGGTTTATTGGACGAGACGCTCGTTGTTTGGGGTGGTGAATTCGGCCGGATGCCGTTTAGCGAAGGAAAAAATCAACCCGGGCGGAATCACAACCCCTACGGTTTTACGATGTGGTTTGCCGGCGGTGGCGTGAAAGGTGGAATCAATTACGGCGCGACGGATGAACTTGGCTTTGCGGCGGTCGACAACAAAGCCCATGTCCATGACATCCATGCCACGATCCTTCACTTACTCGGCTTGGATCACGAACGGTTGTCTTACTTTTACCAAGGAAGAAAAGAAACGTTGACTGATGTACATGGGCAGGTTCTTCGCGGCGTTCTTGCGTAGCAGATTGACCAACAGTTCGCATTTCAGCAGAAACCCAAACGAACCTGAGGGGAACGTCCAGCGATTCGCCTTGCTCGCGGGGGATTGGTAAACCTTGCTCGCGGGGGATTGGTAAACTAGCAGTCGCCTTGGTTAGGTTCCGCAAAAATTGATCGCTTCCAAGACCTTTGCTGTCGATTTCGATTTATTCAACACATAAAAATGCAGCCCGCAAACACCGTGCGTTTTGAGTTCATCAACTTGCTGCGTTGCAAATTCGATTCCGACATCCAATTGAGCTTCATCCGAGTTCGCCGCATCCAATTGGCTTGTTAGACCAGATGGTAATTTGGAATCACACAATTTGGCGATTCGCTGAATCTGCTTCAGGCTAACAACCGGCAAGATTCCGGGAACGATGGGAACGTTAATTTGCCGATCGGCGCACAAATCCTGAAATCGAAAAAAGTCTTGGTTATCGTAGAACAACTGCGTAATGATAATGTCGGCGCCAGCGTCGACTTTTCGCTTTAGGTTGTCCAGATCGATATCCATTGAAACGGCTTCGCGATGTTTCTCTGGATACCCCGCAACTGCGATTCCCAGCTGATTAAATTCAGACCGAATCAGCTCGACCAATTCATTGGCATATGAAAGTCCACCTGCATGCGATTGAAATTCGGTTTCACCCTGCGGCGGATCGCCACGGAGGGCAACGATGTAATCGACATTCCGATCACATGCTTTCTGCAGGTAAATCCGTAGTTGATCAACCGTCGAACCCACAACCGTTAAATGTGAAGCGACTGGAACATCAAAATCATTTTTTACTTTTGAAATAATGTCGAGGGTCTTGTCTTGTTCCGATCCACCTGCACCGTAAGTACAAGTCACATAGTCAGGAGAAAATTCCATCAACTTTTTGAGTTGCGAGTAAAGCTGTGTTTCGCCTTTTTCTGTTTTTGGCGGAAAAAGCTCAAACGATAAGCCGGTACGATCAGAGCGATAGTGATTAGTGAGTGTCATAGAGATTCAAAGAAAAAATTAGAACAACATCGATATTCTAGTTGGAAAACTAGATTTCAATAAGCGGCAAAACAGCGCCAAATGATTGATTTTCGAACAGCTTGCTAGGTAAACCGTAGCATTCTACCAATTATCAACGATTTCGTTTTTACGAAGCGGACTTTCAGAACCATTCGAATCACCTGGAATAAATCGCGGTTTAGTTAAAGACGGTGGATTCACTCCGTTTTCACAAGTCCTATTTTCGGCAATCGTTTCTTTCCGAAAACTTTTGGCATGTGTGGAATCCTTGGAATTGTTACTTCGACAGATCAAACCGTATCGCTTTGTGATTCGGAAATTGCCGTCATGCGCGATCAGATGCGTGCCCGCGGGCCGGATGATGCGACTTTGCTTCGACGAGATCATTTTGTTTTCGCGCACCGGCGTTTGGCAATTCGCGATTTGGCCGGTGGCCGACAACCGATCGTTTCGGCGAACCAACGTTTTGTCCTTGTCTACAATGGTGAAATCTATAACGACGGCACCTTGCGGCGAGATCTAAAGCGACTGGGGCATCGATTTAACACGCGGTGCGATTCGGAAGTCCTTGCCGCGGCATGGCAAGAGTGGCAAGACGGTTGCATTGAAAAGCTACGCGGCATGTTCTCGTTTGCTGTCTATGATTCGCGAACCCATCAGCTAACGTTGGTACGTGATCGATTTGGCATCAAACCGCTTTTCTATGCGAAGATCGATCGCGATTTCGTGTTTGCAAGTTCGATTCCCGCCATCTTAAAACATCCAAAATTTTCAGCGAAGCCAAATTTGGCAACGGTAAGCCACTACCTTTCGACGCTGCGAATCACGCTGGATGACATGACACTTTTTGATGGAATTAACACAGTCCGACCGGCCGAAAAGATTCAAGTCGCTGATTCCAAAATAGATCGAGCCTATTATTGGCAACCGCCAATCGCTGACGAGCAACCACAAATGACGTTTGACGAAGCGGTTGCTCAACTGGAAAAAAACCTCCGTGAATCCGTTTCAATGCGAATGGTTAGCGATGTTCCAATTGGCATGATGTTAAGCGGCGGTGTTGATTCGAACACGTTATCCAGCTTGATCAAGGACGAAACTCATTCGTCCTTTCATGCGGTTTGCGGAGGTGGAGTTGATGAGACTTTCCCAATAGACAATAGCGATTTTAAATTCGCAGAAGAATGCGCAACTCATAATCGCCTTGATTTTGAAACCGTCGAACTTGACTCTGATTCCTATCTTGACGGTTGGCAGAATTTGGTGGATCAATATCAAACACCGGTGTCTACGCCAACGGACGTCATCATCAACCGAATTGCACAAAACTTGAAACGCACGGTAGGGGTTGCCATTGGCGGTGAAGGGGCTGACGAAGCGTGTTGTGGATATCAGATTCCGCATTGGGCAGGGAACGACTTCGATCTTTTGAATTCGCTGGATCAAATTGGTTCAAATCAGTCAGCCACGGCATTCACAAGCTTGCGATCACAATATGGCGATCAGTTTTTTGGCTCTGCAGGCGACCACTATTTGGCCTGCAACGGCCTGATACCTCGTGAAATCCAAAAAACCCTTTTCCGTGAACAAGCTTGGGAAAACGCGTTTGCCGATCATGCGGTCGAAAACTATTACGATAACCTGTTCGCATCGCTTGGAGAGATGGCCAACGTTGAAAAGACCGCTCACGTTTTATTGCGAACCAATCTCGAAAGTCTCCTTTCAAGGCTTGATAGCGCAACGATGTTAGCCAGCCTTGAATCTCGGGTCCCCTACACGGACCATGTTTTTGTCGAAGACCTTTTCCGACTACCACGTTCCTACCGAATTGATATTGATCCCAGTGAAGCATCCCCGTGGCGAGCATCGCTGGATCTTGCGGGTCGAGGGAGCTTACGATCCAAGCGATTGATTCATTCGTTTGCCGAAAAGATCTTGCCGAAGAATTTGGCCAAGCGTCCCAAATCAAGCTTTGCTACGCCTGTCCCCACTTGGTTGCAGTCGAAATGGAAAAACGAGATTCAAGAAAAGGTACAGCAGAGTGAGTTTTTACAAAGTCTCTTTCGTAGTGAATCCTTGGAGCAGGTGAACCAATTGCCTGCTCAGCTTTCCATGTGGAATTGGCCAATCGCAAACTTGGCGATGTGGGGCGACAAAGTTTTCAATTAAGTGATCTGATCAGCACATTGCCGATTAAAAAAGGGCGACCGATCACGATCGCCCCACTGTGTTGCTCATTGCGTCCATCGAATCACTGTTAAGCCTAAGGCGTGGCTTCAACAATGCGAATCGTTCGAATGACGGTTCCTTCCGAAATGGAATCTAGCAGTTCAATTCCGCTGGAAATTTCTCCAAAAATCGTATGTTTCTGATTCAAATGCTGAACGTTCGCATCGTAGTTGAAGAAAAACTGGCTGCCATTTGTTGATGTGCCAACGCCACTATTCGCCATCGCCAACAAGCCGCCACGATCGAAATCCAGATCGGGATCAATCTCGTCAGCAAACCGGTACCCTGGCCCCCCAGTTCCATCTCCCGCCGGATCACCACCTTGTGCAATGAATCCGGCCGTTTCAGATCCGACTAATGAAAGAACTCGATGAAAGGTTAAACCGTCGTAATACCCGTCTTGGGCTAAATTGACAAAGTTGTTCACCGTATCGGGTGCAGCATCGTCAAACAGAAGAACCTCAATTTCACCGGCATCGGTACCAAAGGTCGCCGTGTAAGTATTTGCAGTGTCGATACTCATTTCCGGAGCCAAGGGATACAAATCATTGCGGAAGGCCGGAAAGACATTAGAAAGCTGGCCGTTACCTGAAAACGCATCAAAATCCTCTGGAACAGGGGCATTCAAGAGTGCATCGACTGAATAAACTTCTGTTGATTCGGCACCCTCTGTATCGGTCGCCGTTACCGTGATCTCGGCTGTACCAGATTGCAGTGGTTTCCAAGTGACACGCCCGTTTGCGTTAATCGACGGCTGTGGATCCCCGGTACCAAACGCTGTTCCGGTTCCAGAAACCGTGAAAGTGATATCAGATCCTTCAGCGTCGGTCGCTATAACATCGAATGCATGAAGCGTGTTGACCGTCACCGATGAATCAGCGATCGATTCAATCGTTGGAGCATCATTGGTTTCCGTTATTGCCAAGTTCACTCGCGAGGTCATGCTGAACGCTGAGTTGTAATCTACGGAAAATCTAATCGTTCGATTTGTCAAATCTGGGGTGTTGGACAGATTATCGTAAGTCACAGTCCGCAACACAGATCGGTAGTTTTCCATGGAACTTCGACCGAACAATCGTAGCCGTCCTGTGGTCGCATCGTAACTGGATTGAATCCCTGTTTCGCCCGTATCCACGGCTAAAAACTCTTGATTCGTATCGAGCAGATTGTTGATTCCCACAACCGCACCGGTCAGCTCCGAAGTGGCCGAGTTATTAACCGTAAGAAGCTCGGTGGTGAGTGCCGTTGGCCCATCATCTTCGACAAAAGTTGCGTCTGAATTCAAACCGTTTTCGCCACCGTTCAAATCAACCAATAACGAATCAGATCCAGGTGCAACGCTGTAAATCCGAACGTTGTCGATAAGGGGTCCCGAACCGTCACCAGCCCCCGATTCATTGGTCCCTGATTCGCGAAAAACCAGTTTTGTCTGATCGGAATCGACCGTCATTACAAATCCAAACGACTGCCAGTTATCTTGTCCGACAAAAACGCCCGCAAATTGGTTGTTGAATCGGATTCTGACTTCATCATCGACGGCGTCCACCTCCGCCCCGCCCGATCGCAAATCGAAAGCCACGTAATACTGACGTCCAGCAACGGTATCAACCGTTTGATGAACTCGATCCAGTCGTTCGGCTGAACTGTCAAGATTTAGGTACCGATCACCGTCCGCGCTGATTGCTGGGTCGTTGACCACATCAAGAAACCGCTCACCTGGTGTGCCCACCGAGTTCCAACCGGGAACGTCGGCTGCTGCCAGAAGTCCTGTCGCCTCACTGTTCACCAGTTCAAAACTGGCGTTTCTGACTTCGGCATCCTCAATATGAACCAATCGAACATCATCAATGAAGCTTCCGGAAGAATCGTTGCCTTCCTGAATTTCACAGATCACCAAGCGTGATGTCGGGTCAGCTCCACCATTGACTTCCAAAACAATCGTTTGCCAAAACTGCTCGGGACGAAAGACTCCAAGGCTTGTGCCTTCCCACAGAACCTCAATATCGTTCGTAGAAGCATCCGCACCGCTTTGAACCGTATTACCGCGAAAATCAATAGAAAGCAGGTAACGCTCGTTCTCCTGTGTCGCGACATCTTGAGCAACGATATCAAAATCATTGGTCGCATCCAGTTTCAAAACGTAACCGCGATTAACGTCTCCTTTGAATTCTTGCACTCGGAGTGAATCGTTGGTGACCGTGTCAGCAACTTCCCAGTTTGGAAAGTCAGCCTGATTCACGAAGCCGTTAACCTCATTTGAGAAGTCCTCGAATTCGCCATTTTCAATCAAGTTGGCTCCCGCGACTAAATCGCCCGCCAATAGCTCTCGAGATTCCAGGTGTTCAAATTTAAAAGATTTGGTTTGTTTCATTTGTCTCACATTTGAATTTGAAAATCGGACGGCAGCTCAGCTGGATGAAAACCTCACCTACCGTCGAGTGCAACTGCCGTTCCTAATTGCCGACGTAGAATAAAAGTTTTGCAGATCTAAACGGAATCAGGATCAACTCAACCCGATGTCATTGGGTTGCGATTTTCGACCGGATTGCATTGAATGGCAATTCGCCGAATCGCATTTCAATCGAACCATCGAAAGAATCAGCTGCTTTTTTTAGAGATCTAACCTGTTGATTTTGCCCTCGTCAGCCCCACTGATGTCTACTTTTAGCAACAAGCCTGTTTAAAATCGGAAACACAACGAGTTATTTTGACGATTCAACTGCCTTGTGGTTCCACTTCAATTCTTTTTTTCAATCAGATCCGAAGTCGAATTTGCGCAAAACCACCGATCGTAAATCGAAGAGGTTTCGGACTACTGACAACATGAACCCCATAGTAGCGTGGAATCGACGGGGACAAGTTAGGATCTTGGCGATACAATGAAAAAATCTTTTTTTGGGTGTCGATATAACGAAGACGAAACGGGTTCAAACCGCGTCTTTTATCCAGGTTATCAATTTGAACATTTCTGCGAAAACTGAATATGCTTGCATCGCCGTATTGGAATTGGCGAGAAGTGTCGGCAACTCGGAGCCACTCCGAATCCGCGATATCGCTGACAAACACGGTATTCCATCTCGGTTCTTGGTACAGATTCTACTGCAACTCAAGGGGGCTGGAATTGTGACCAGCACACGTGGGGCAGCCGGTGGATATCGTCTTGCATCTCAACCCAACGAGATCAGTCTGTTCAAAGTGATGAGTGTGATCGATGGATGCCAAGCAAATGAAAGCAGCCTCAAGGAAAATACCGCCGGCTCGCGAGTCCTAAATCAAGTTTGGAAATCGATCACGGAAAAGAATGACGAACTGCTTAGCTCGATCGATTTCGCTGAATTGGTAAAGAGAGCAAGTAGCCAACCGGAAAATATGTACTACATCTAATTCGAATTATGGTGGCGATTCGATTCGCCTCTTAACAACGCCCCATCAAAATCACTGTCAAAAATGAAAACGATACGCAAGTCATCCGGAATGACATTTTTCGTTTTGAAGACAGGTTTGACCTGCTGTTTCTTACTACTGCTCAACGCCGTACTTGTTCAAATGTGCTGCGTTGTCCTGCGCGATTTTGCCCCGGACATATTCTCGGATCCACGGGTGATTCAGGCCGCTCTATTCTTTGGCCCCATCATGTTGATCTTCATCGAATTCTGGATTTACGACCGACGCGTTGATTCACGATCGAGAACCGCGGGAACCAAAAACTAACTCGATCCTCATTTAAACGAGTGCTCTTTTGCCGGAAATGTACCATCGCGAACTTCATCGATATACTCACTTGCGGCATCATGAATCACTGTTTTTAGGTTTGCAAATTGCTTCACAAATCGCGGAACATAATCGCTTGGCATTCCTAACAGATCGTTTACGACAAGAACCTGACCATCACAATGTGGGCCAGCACCAATCCCAATCGTTGGAATCGTAAGTGCCTCGGATACCTTCTTTGCCAAATCGTTCGGAATACACTCGAGAACAATGCCGTAAGCACCGGCGGATTCTGCTGATTGAGCATCCTCCAACAAGACCTCTTCATTCCGTTGAACTTTATATCCACCCATCGTGTGGACACTCTGTGGTCGTAAACCCACGTGAGCCATCACCGGAATTCCCGCGGAAACCAATGCCTGGATCACGTCCGCCTGCTCGGCGCCTCCCTCCAGTTTGACCGATTGACAGCCGGTCTCCTTCAAAACGCGTCCCGCCATTTCGATTGTTTTGTGCACGCCAAGATGATTCGTGGGAAAGGGCAGATCGACGATGGTCAATGCACGCTTAACGGCTCGGCCGACCATTTCAGCATGGTAAATCATCTCATCAAGAGTCACCGGCAGCGTGGTATCGTGCCCTTGGACAACCATCGCCATACTATCGCCAACCAAAATCGAATCCACTCCGGCGTCGTCAAGCATCGACGCCATGGTGTAGTCGTAGGCAGTCAACATTGTGATCTTCTTTTTGTCCGTTTTCATTTTCATGAATTTCGGAACAGTCATCCGGTTCGATTGGTTCGCCATGAATTTCGTGAGTCGTAACAAATTAATATTTGGTGGAAGTTTCAATCCTTGATTTTATCGGATGCGTGTCGCTTCGACAGGCAGGAGTGCTGATCAAACCCCTGTAACAGTCCCGGGATTCTACGAGGCAATATCATCATGCTCCGTTAATTCCCTTTCTTTTGACAAATTCTTATTCCGCTAATGTGCTCGTTCTACCGTCGATTCCGCCAACCGCATCGAACAGCCGGATCGCATCACAAACAACTTTCACATCATGCACGCGGATCACTTGCACCCCTTTCCTTGTCAGCTCGATGGCAACGCCGGCACTTGCTGCAGCGCGATCTGCTGACTTATCACCCAAGACTCTCGCGATAAATCCCTTTCGTGAGTGGCCAACCAAAATGGGGCAATCAAGGTCATGAAACCGCTCCATACCTGCAATCAAATCGAGATTATGCTGGTGTGTTTTCCCAAACCCAATCCCTGGATCAAGACAAATCCGATCTCGGTCAATGCCGATATCCAACAATGCTTGGCGGCGTTGTTTCAAGTAAACAAAAATATCTTCGACGATATTGTCGTAGGCGGGATCATCCTGCATCGTTTGCGGTGTGCCCTGCATATGCATCGCGCAGACACCAGCTTTGGTGTCGGCCGCAATCGCAGGCATGTTTCCGTCACCCTCCAGCCCGGTTACGTCATTGATGATTTCCGCACCGGCGGCGATACATTCGCTTGCCACTTTGGATTTGGTTGTATCGATGGAAATTGGCGTCGACGTTTGTTCGTGGATTCCCTGAACAACTTTCACGGTTCGCTTCAATTCCTCGGTTTCGGAAATTGCGGCAGAATAAGGACGCGTACTTTCCCCGCCGATATCAATAATCCCCGCGCCGTCCGTAATCAGCTGCAAAGCGTGATCAACCGCGGCGTTTACATCGGTGAATTTGCCTCCATCGGAAAAGCTGTCGGGCGTGACGTTGACGATGCCCATCAGCACCGGCAACCGACCAAAATCAATTTGTCCCGTACGAAGTTGCCAACGGTCCGATGTTTTTGAGTACTGGTTTTGGATAGGTCGATCCATGATATTTTGGCCTCAACACTCGAGAATATTTTGAATAGGAGTGAATAGCGATGCAGAAAGAAAAGACGCACATTACCTTGACATTAAATCACATGCCCATCGTTAACACTGTTGTGATGAGCATTGAATTCGTGCCCCACTTTTAGTGCCGTGAGTGAATTCAACGGCTTCAACCGGCTGGTGGACGTGCAAAGTGATTAAGAAGAATCATTGCAGCAAGCATCATCCAACCAATCCACGGCGTAACTGAAACCCACGTTTCCGTCCGTTTCACTTTTGGCGGAGCCAACCCGATAAACAGGTCAAACGGTTTCCAAAGCAGAATCAACGAACACGGGATGATGATCACCAACGCGTAGCCAATCACTTGCCAAAGTGGGATCCCCTTCATTTGAATCATGATGTAAACCGAATACACGGCGATTGGTACACATAAATATGGAAGTATCTTCTTCAACATGTTCACCGTCTATTGAATCAATTCGGTCAAGAATTTTGTTGCCAATGAAATATCATTCGACTGCAATGCCTTGCTCGCACTTGAGACAAGATCAAATTGTCGTGTCGTAAAAAGGATGGGCGATGAGGACGCTGGAAGATTCGCAAATTTCGAATCAGCGATCGCTTGCATCAAGCGCTCTACCGAGCCGGGATCAATGGCATTGGTCATTACAGCAGTTGGAAAACGTGAGTTCAACAGTTCGTTTTGCTTTTGAGAAATGAGATCCCTTTTATTGATCACAATCAAATCTGGACGCCGCAATCCGACTGCATACGAATTTGCTTCTTCTTCGATCCAATCTTTATCACTGGGTTTAACTTCGTCCGACGCCAATTGTTCGACGACAACTTCGGCACTTGAAACCCAAATCCATACGTCAGCGGCACGAATTCGCCCAATCGCCAGTTCAACCCCGGTCATTTCGACCTCATCTTCAGAAGTTCGCAAACCGGCTGTATCAGAAACCTCGAACAACCAACCATTGATGGATGTCACCGCCGTCACGACGTCACGGGTGGTTCCCGGTTGATCCAACACGATACTGCGTTCGAAACCGAGAATCGCGTTCGACAAACTGCTTTTGCCAACGTTTGGCTTACCAGAAAAAACGACTTCGACCGGCTTGGTCAAAAATTTACCGAACTCAAACGAATCGGACAGCGCTTTTAACTCAGTGACAACCGCCTCCGAGTCGGATTCCACTCTTCTACACATTTCGTGCACGCATTTCACCAATTTGCTGTTTGCGTGAACTAGCAAACGATCGGCTGATTGTATCGTTCGAGCATTTGAGATGGCGTGGGACACTTCCGATGCGTAACCCACGTTTAGTTCGCTTCCATCTTTTTGATCGTCGTCGCGAATCACCTGAAACTGAATCACTCCCAGCGAACCCATGATCGCCTCAACCGCTGCTCTTCCGCCATGGCATTGGATTTCGACGTGATTCATTGAACGTGGAACGACAATCAGTTCCTCTTGCGAGCCCGAGTCGTTTGTCCAGGTTCCAAACGCAATCCTGTTGAACTCGAAATCAACGATCGAACTTCGAAATTTTGGCTTGAAAAAACGATCCAGTTCCGAAAGCGACTCGAAGCCTTTCGCATCGACGACGGCAATAGCGCTTCGTCCGGGTGGGGTTATGCAGCAAGCGATTCTTTTCATCCTGAGATCTAATTCGCTGCTCAATGAACGTTTCGAGAATAGAAAACTTGCAAGGTCGTTTTTAGCTACCGTGATAACGCTTTAAGAAAAAGAACGAGATGCTTCTTATCATCCTCGGACAAATTGACCGCAGTCATGTTTCGATCCAAAGCTTTATCGTCCGGCGCTCCACCTTTGGAGTAAAACTCTACGACTTCTTCCAAAGTTTTCGCACTACCATCGTGGAAGTAGGGAGCGGTTAGAGCAACTCCACGTAACGTCGGTGTCTTGAACTTGAATTTATCGAACTGCTCACCAGTCGTTTCAAATAAACCGATGTCTCGATTCTCCTTGCCGTAACTTACGCCCGTGTTGTGGAAGTCCTCGTCTGAATAATTACCACCCGAGTGGCACTTCCAGCATCCGCCACGACTTTCGTAAATCCACAAGCCTTGGCGTTCGCCATCGGTCAACGCGCCGTAATCTGCACTTTGAAATTGATCAACTGGCGAATTACCCATCAGCAGAACGCGTTGGAAAGACGCGAGTGCCTTTGCCAGGTTTTTCTCCGAGACGGACTGTTCTCCCCCAAATGCGTTTTTGAAATCAGCCACGTAATCTTTGCTTTCGCTGATCCGCTTGAGTGCCGCATCAATGCTGCTGCCAAGTTCATGTTCGCTGGAGATCGGCTTGAGCGCCTGGTCTTCTAAACTTTCTGACCGACCGTCCCAAAAAAACTTTGCACCAAATGCCCGATTTAGCAACGTCGGTGAATTCCGCGTGCCCACTTTGCCGTTGATCCCAATCGCCAACTCATTGTTTGACGCAAAACCCAGTTCAGGTTGGTGGCAACTGGCACACGAAACTGAATTGTTTTCCGAGAGGATTGGGTCAAAGAAAAGTTTGCGTCCTAGTTCAACCTTCTCCTTCGTGAGCGGGTTGTCTTGCGGCACACGAAGTTCAGAACCAAGTCCATCGGGAACAGAATCGAATTTCAGCTCGCGGGGTAACGTGTCTTTGGGAAGGACAGGAAGCTTCTTATCATCCAC
>Ga0115566_10003628_pt1 | contig 12419 bp, 6 predicted proteins | sample COGITO_mtgs_1204_3_FD_87173 | JGI IMG/M metagenome (GOLD analysis project Ga0115566, IMG submission 87173) | Pelagic marine microbial communities from North Sea - COGITO_mtgs_120405 | ecosystem: Environmental > Aquatic > Marine > Epipelagic | place: Germany:Helgoland, sampling site Kabeltonne...
ATTGCCTTCCATGGAGGGCCTGCAGTTTGTTGCTTTGGATGACGTGATCTATTGCGAGTCTCAAGACAATTACACCCAATTTTTTCTAGTGGACGGCAAAAAGATAATGGTTTCAAAAACGATCAAATTTTTTGAAGATGCATTGGATGACTCGAAATTTTTCAGGGTTCATAGATCCAATATAATTAACCTCAAGTACATCGATAAATACGTTAAAGGTGAAGGGGGTTATGTAGTCTTAAAGCAAGGGGCTAGAATACCAGTTTCTAGGCGGAGGAAAGAATCGTTTCTCCAACTATTTCAATATCAATAAGGTAAACAAGCTACCGAAGTTTCGATGTACCTGACCGTTTTCTAAAATGAGATTGTAATGAATGTTAATTCTCCTCAACTTTGAGGAAGTTAAAATGACAAATGAATTGAAAAAAATGAGGTAGAACAAGGGGTGCAGATACTTTAAAAAAATGTTAACCGTGTTATTACTTTTTTATCTTTACCCGCCATTTTGCAGGCTTATTTAATATCCTGCTAACCTATCAAACGACAGCAGCAATGAGAAAACTTTTACTTCTAACCTTCGGAATTTTTCTAGCCTCATTAAGTCTCCAAGCCCAAGTTGGTCAAGGAGCAATTAAAGCTACGATAACAGACGATAACGGAGATCCATTACCCTTCGCCAACGTATTGGTGAAACAGAATGGAGCACAAATTACGGGAGGACAGTCAGATTTTGATGGAAACGTAAGCATCAAGCCGATCACGCCTGGTACATACGACATCGAAATTTCGTCACTCGGATTTGGAACAAAAGGTATTAACGGAGTGCGAGTCACAACGGGAGTAACAACCCAGCTGCCAAAGAACCAGACTCAATTATCAACTGCTGCAGAAATGCTTGACATAGTTGAAGTTGTTGAATATGTAGTTCCTCTATTCGAAAAAGGAAGTTCCAAACAAGAAACGATCACAGCTGATGATATCAAAAAGATGTCTGCTCGAAGTCCAGCTGAATTGGCTGCAACTGCTGGGGGTACATATTCTTCGGATAATGGAAACAACTCTCTGAACATTCGTGGTAGCCGTTCGGATGCCAACTATTACTTTATTGATGGTGTTAAGGTTAGGGGAAGCTCTTCGATTCCGAGAGCCTCTATTGATCAAATCACCGTTATTACTGGAGGACTTCCAGCTAGATATGGAGATGTAACAGGTGGTGTTGTAAGCATTACCACAAGAGGTGTGTCAAGCGAATACCACGGTGGAGTCGAGTATTTAACTTCAGGTGTTAAGCTTTCTGATAACACATATATTGGTACTGACCCTTACGGCTATAACCTAGTTGAACTTAGCCTTTCAGGTCCGTTTTTAAGTCGAACAGACTCAAATAATATTAAAAAGCCATTGCTAGGTTTCTTTCTTTCTGGAAACTATACGAGCAATTTAGATCCACGACCTTCGGCTGTAGGTGCATGGAAAATAAAGGATGATCAGCTAGCGATGCTTAAGGCTGATCCGTTACGTCAAGGTTTTACTGATAACTCGGTTATTCCTAATACGGACTATTATCGACTAAATAATTTTGAGCGAGTTAAAGTCAGACCAAATACAAATAATCAAGGAGCCAACCTTTCTGGGAAAGTCACTGTTGCAACAACTTCTAGCACAGATTTGACTTTTGGTGGTAGCTTAAATTACAGTAAAGGTCAGCGATACGACTACGATCATTCCCTGTTGGATTTCGAGAGTTATCCTGAAGAAACAAATCTAGATTGGCGTGTCTATGGGCGTTTTACTCAAAGATTTGATAATGGAGGACAAGCTGGCGATGAATCCTCTGCCAGTTTAATTAAAAATGCATTCTATTCCATTCAGGCGGATTACAGTCAGGAGTACTTCAAACGTCAAAACCCAGATCTAAAGGATGATATTTTTAAGTACGGATACATTGGTAAGTTTCAAACTTTTCAAACTGAAGACTATGCCATTGGTCAGGATAGTATAACTGGTTTATTCGGGCAAATACAACAAACCTATCGAGATACGTTAATAACGTTCACTCCGGGAGATGCGAACCCTGAATTGGCAACTTTCACCCAGCGATACTATGAATTGAATGGTTGGGGCGGATTTGATGAAGAAGGTAATCCGATTTTTGATCCTGAAAAAGTTGCAGCTTTAGCTAATACAAATAACATCCAAAGTGGGGGCGGTCTGATCAATGGTGATAACCTAGACGGACGCTCACGAAGTGTTTATGGAATGTGGGCTTATAATAATGACGTAACCAATGCACGAGGTGGGGCAACGGATAATTACAGTGAGAACATTACAAATCAGTTTCGAGTCACAGCCCAGGGTTCAGCCGATATCAAGAACCACGCGTTTATGTTGGGTTTCGAGTATGAGCAACGAATAGATAGGGCGTATTCTGTTAGTCCTAGAAGCCTTTGGCAAGTGGCACGTTTACGTTCCAATTCGCATATTTCAGAATTGGATTTCCAAAATCCTCAAATATCTTATCCAGGACCCTACATTACTTATCCACGATTGAATGCTTCTCCAGGTGAATATGATGGTTCCAATCCAGATGAATCTCAGGCTTTTATAGATTATAATCTAAGAAAGGCCATCGGTCTTAACCCTGATGGGGTTGATTATTTGGACATCAATGCCATTGATCCAGACCTTTATGAAATAGAGTATTTCTCAGCCGATGAATTGTATAACGGAGGTAGTTCTTTAGTGTCATATTATGGATATGATCCTTATGGAAATAGAACCAAGCAAACTCCAACCTTTGATGATTTCTTCAATGCAAGAGATGAGTATGGGAACTACACAAGACCGATAGCTCCGTTTCAGCCAATTTATGTAGCCGGTTATATTGAAGATAAATTTGAGTTTGAAGATTTGATTTTTAACATTGGATTGCGCGTGGATCGTTACGATGCGAATCAACAGGTATTAAAGGATAGATACGTTTTATTCCCTACTGTGAAGGCAGGCGAGGACGAGGCAGCCTCACTTTTAGAAGAAGGAACAGTTCGCCCTTCCAATATTGGTGCAGACTATGTTGTATATGTTGATAATGTCCAAAATCCAAGTGAAATTTTAGGATACCGAAACGGAGATACTTGGTTTAACTCTCAAGGAGCTGAACTAAGTGACGCAAGTGCTCTTCGCGTTTCAAACGGATTACCGGCACCTTTATTAGTAGACAAGGATGCAACAGGAAGTGTCGATATTACTTCTGCTTCATTTGAGGATTATTCTCCTCAGACTAACTTTATGCCTAGGGTGGCCTTTAATTTTCCTATTTCCGATGTGGCAAAGTTCTTTGCTCATTATGATATCTTGACTAAGCGTCCGACTGTAGGAAATAGACTAGATCCTTCGGATTACTATTTTCTAGAAAGTCGAGCTAGCAGTGCACAACTAGATAATCCTGCTTTACAACCAGAAAAAACAATTGATTACGAAATTGGATTTCAGCAAGCATTGACCACTTCAATGGCGCTTACTATTTCTGCTTTCTATAGAGAATCAAGAAACTTGGTTTCCTCTACCAGAGTATTTGACGCTTATCCAATTGAGTATGTAAGTTATGCCAATTTGGACTTTGCGACTGTTAAGGGAATGACAGTTGCCTACGACCTACGCCAGACAAAAAACCTGACTGTTAGAGCTTCTTACACATTACAATTTGCCGAAGGAACAGGTTCTAGCGCAACGACAGGATTAAACCTCGCTCGCTCTGGACAACCAAATTTGAGAGCTCCAATTCGTTTGTCGTATGACCAACGTCATCAAATTGTTGCCAATGTTGATTATCGTTATGGAGCGGGGAAAGATTACGATGGTCCTGTAATCGGGAATAATCAGATTTTCAAAAACACCGGAGCGAATATTCAAATTCGCGGTGGTTCGGGAGTTCCTTACAATCCTCAAAGCAATTTTACTTCATCAGTACTCTTTACAAATAGTCCTTCTTCGTTGCAAAAAGGCGCTATCAACAGTGCTAGTCTTCCATGGTCATTCCGATTCGACCTGAATCTTGACCGAGACTTTACCTACAAAAAAGAGGGGGGAAAGCAGGAATACTATTTTAATGTTTACCTACAAGTTTTGAATTTGCTAAATACTCGAAATATCAATGGTGTTTATAGAGCCACAGGTAATCCAGATGATGATGGTTATTTAAACTCAGCGTTCGGATTGCAGTTTGCTGGGGAGCAAAACAGCCCAATGGCATTTCAAGAGTATTATACAATGAAACTGTGGGATCCCACCCAATGGCAGTTACCAAGAAGATTTAGAATAGGAGTAAGGGTTAACTTCTAAAAGTATTTGAAGAATGAAAACAATGAAAACACTTTTAACTAGCGCACTCGTCCTTTTTGTTGCATTAAGTGCAACAGCAGAACGATATAAATACGAGCAGAATAAGCGTGGCAATGATGCACCTCCGGGCACCGCTGCCAATTGTACGCCTGCCACTTCTTCCACAGAGCTCAACATTAACAATACGAAGGCACTGATTCAAAGTGGTGGAGATATGTGGTGGGATTTTAATCGTGCTCGATATGAAATTCCTCAAGGTTCTGGGAAAACCAGTTTGTTTGCTGGATCACTTTGGTTAGCAGGGCAAGATGTTTCTGGACAGTTTAAAGTTGCCGCACTTCGATTCCGTCAGGTTGGTAATGATTATTGGACTGGTCCGTTAAGCACTGTTGATGCGGAAATTGATCCGGCTACTTGTAAAGAATATGATAAGCATTATGAAACCACTAGATCGATGGTTTCTGAATATGCTGCATGGTGGACAGCTGGTGCAAATGACGCTGCGAATGGGACAAACACTCAAGAAGAACTATATCCAGGTTATACGATTCCTTCAGTTATTACAAACTGGCCTGCGCATGGAAGAAACTTTGAGCCGTATAACGAAGATTACTACCTAGCTCCATTTTACGACAGAAATGGTGATGGTGATTACAATCCTGCTGATGGTGATTATCCCGGTTATGTGCTTTCAGGTAAGAGTGATTGCAGTCGAAGGGTGCGAGACATTTATGGTGATCAAAATATTTGGTGGGTGTTCAACGATAAAGGAAACATTCACAGTGAATCAGGTGGTCAGTCCATTGGAATGGAAATTAGAGCCCAAGCGTTCGCATTCGCTACTACCGATGAGGTTAATAATATGACCTTTTATAATTATGAACTTATTAATCGGTCAACATTCAATTTAACGGATACATACTTTGGTCAGTGGGTTGATGGAGACTTAGGAAATGCTCAAGATGATTATGTCGGCTGTGATGTGAAAAGAGGTTTGGGTTATTTCTATAATGGAGATGATGAAGATCAAGATGCTGGTGGAAATATTGGCTATGGTGTGAATCCTCCGGCTATCGGTCTAGATTTCTTCCAAGGCCCTTTCCAAGCGAATGATAATCAAGACAATTGTTTATGTGCGGATGATTACGCAGCAGCCATTCAGGAAGATGGTATCATCTATCCAGGTCAAGGTGCTGGTTACGGTGATGGAATTGTCGATAATGAGCGTTATGGAATGAGGAAATTCTTATATCACAACAACCAACCTGGCCCTACGGGAGATCCAAATATCGCAACGGATTATTACAATATGTTACGTGGCATTTGGAGAGATGGTACACCAATGACATACGGTGGAAACGGTTATGATCCCTCAAATCCAAACGCAATTCCAGCGAACTATATGTTCCCTGGTGATACAGATCCACAGAATTGGGGTACCAATGGTATTGACCCAGGACCGGGATCATGGACAGAAGTTTCTGCAGGTAACCCTGCAGGAGATAGAAGGTTTGTTCAATCATCTGGACCGTTTGAATTAGGCCCAGGAGCTGTGAATAATATTACGGTTGGAGTTGTTTGGATGCAAGCTGCATCTGGTGGACGACTACAATCTGTAGAAGATATGCGAAAAGCGGATGATAAGACTCAAGCGCTCTTTGATTCATGCTTTGAAATTTTAGATGGCCCTCATGCTCCAGACATTACGGTGCAGGAATTGGATAGAGAAATCATCTTAATGCTATCAAATCCTATTAATTCGAATAATTACCAAGAGGCTTATTCGACCATTGATCCCTTCCTTCCAGCTCCGGATTCTATAGATACAGACGAAGACGGTAAAAGTGATACGCCACTTACTGATAAAGAAAAACAGCTTTTTTCTACCTATGTGTTCGAGGGTTATCAAGTCTATCAGTTAGCCGATCAGTCGGTTGGAACAAATGATCTTACTGACCCAGATAAGGCTCGATTGGTTGCACAAGTTGATATTTCTAACAATATCACGAAGTTGATTAATTACGAATACGACTCTCAAATTGACGCAGATGTACCTAAACTTAAGGTAAGTGGCGAAAATGTTGGCATTAAACATTCATTTCAGTTTAAAAATGATGCATTTGCTACAGGGGATGCTAGGTTAATTAATCACAAGACCTACTACTACATGACCGTGGCATACGCTTATAACCAATACGGTGACGGATTTGGAAACCTTTCCTACATAGATGGTATTTATGATCCATCTGCTGATCCACCCCGATTGGATGGTCAAAAGCTTCCATACCTCGCGAGTAGAACCTCGCCAAACGGTCCTGTTAAAGTATATGAGGCAATACCACATCGCATAGAATTAGAAATGGATGGTATTCAATTAAATGCGGAGTATGGAGATGGAGTTGAATTGACTCGAATTGAAGGTCGAGGAAATGGTGGAAACTTCGCTGTGATCAAGGAAGATTATATGGATACGGCTCGAACGAGTGAATCACTGGAAAGAGTGAAGTACGAAGCAGGATCTGGTCCTGTTGAAATTAAGGTGGTTGATCCACTAATGATTCAGCCAGGAACTTTTACACTAGCATTTAAAGATTCATCACGAACCCACGATTTACAGAATATGTATTGGGAAATATCTGGTGAGGGAATCGAAACGGTTAGTTCTGATCAAGTTATTAAGCAACTGAATGAACAAGTGTTATTTGAATTGGGTATTTCAGTTTCCATTGGTTATGGTTATCCTGCACATACTGAAGGGGCGGCAAATAATGGCTACATCGGGTTTGATGTTATCTATACAGATGAAACGGATCAGTGGCTCTCCGGAATTGTAGATATTGACGCTGATAGTCGATTCAATTGGATTAAGAGTGGAACTTACATTGCTCCAGCCGCATTAGGTGGAGGAAAAGATTGGGCTGAAGATGATCACTACGACAATTATATAGCTGATGATCCAGCTGCAACCAATGCACAGCCTCTTGACGAATTTCAAATTTGGGAGAATATTGCAGGAAGAACCTGGTCTCCGTTTTCGTTGGCTAGTTATGATACGACACACCCAATTCCACTTTTTGCAATTAGTGGTGCACCTACGGTGAATTTCTCCGAGAAAATCTTAAAAGTATCAGGCATTCATAATACACCAAGCGTTGATGTCATTATTACAGGGGATACAAGCAAATGGACGAGATGTCCTGTCTTTGAGGCAGGTGATAATGGTGAATTGACAAAAGGTAAAGCTGTTCGTGGTGAATTAAGAAGAGGATTGTCTGTTGATAAAATGGGTAGAAATTACCTCGATCCTGATTTTAACGAAAAAGATGGGAATATGAAGCGCAACGGCACAGCTCAAGTGTTGGGTGATAAAGTATTGCGTCAAACAGACAAGGACTATTTATTCTCGTTGGGGATTGAAGAGGCCGAATTTCCGAAAATTTCCATGGGAATGGGTTGGTTCCCTGGTTATGCTGTGAATATTGAAACAGGGGAGCGTTTGAATATGGCATTTTCTGAGAATTCATGGTTAGGAAAAGAAAACGGTGCGGATATGCAGTGGAATCCTACGAGTCGGATTGTCGAAGATTTATTTGGCGAAGTGAGGTTTGGAGGAATGCATATGATATACGTTTTCAGGCATAACACAGAGGACGGATCGACTCTTGATGATGAGCTTTTAATGCCGGCATACGATGGCGGAGATTTCGCTTTCAATAAGCTGATAGGTTTTAATTCTCAGATTAGCACGCATATTTTGAATCCGAATGAAGAGGCAAACAAGAATTACTTGGCAGTGATGCGAGCAGGTGCATGGACGGGCTATCCGCTTCTAAGTGATAATTCTTCTCTTTTTGGAAAGAATGCAAATCCTGAGGATGCAAGCTCACTGAATGATCTCACAATTCGTCTTCGTTCGACACGGCCTTACGCTCCTTATGCGGCAGGTGAAGGGTTTGAGCTCACATCTACTGGTACTTTGGCAGCTGGAAAGTCATACTATGTGAAAAGCGGAAAAATAACAGTGATGCGGGCCAATTCGGCCGGTGATACGGTCGACATGACGCTTGGAGCTGGTGATAACTTTACGGCAATCACATCTGACTTTACATTGGTTACAGACGTAGCTCAATTGATTGAAACGGTAAATGACGCGCTTCCACTATATAGGTTTAATACAGATGCGTTGGCCCCAACAATTGATAAAGCCATTGGAACTGAAATGTTGGAGGAAATAACTGTTGTGCCAAATCCATATTACGCTTATTCGTCCTATGAGGCTGGTAGGCTTGATTATGTGGTCAAGGTGATTAACTTACCTAAAGAGTGTACGATTAACATTTTTACCGTCAATGGCATTTTAGTTAGAACATTCGAAAAGGATGATGCGACTAAATCTAGCATTGACTGGGATTTAAAGAATCAAGACAGAATTCCAATTGCTAGTGGCCTTTATATAATTCATATAAACTCCCCTGGGCTTGGTGAAAAAGTAATAAAGTGGTTTGGAGTGTTAAGACCTATAGATCTAAACTCATTCTAATCAGAAAACTATTGGAGATATGAAAATGTATAATAAGATATTAACGCTCGGAATTCTTTTGTCTGCAACCATTGCATACGGAGGAAATAAGGAGCGGATTGGTCAAGCTGGATCTAGTCAATTGTTGATTAATCCTTGGGCAAGTAGTGGAGGAGTTGGAGGTGCGAATAGCGCGTACTTGAATGGCGTTGAAAGCTTCAACTGGAACATTTCTGGACTTAGTGGGATTAATAGCACGGAGTTGTATTATTCAAACGTGGTTTTGTTCTCGGGATCGGATATTACCGTAAACTCCCTTGGATTTGGTCAGCGTGTTGGTGAGTCTGCGGTTATGGGTATTTCGGTTAATTCAATGTCATTTGGAGATATTCCAATTACTACTACGGCAAATCCAGATGGAGGCCAGGGTACATTTAGTCCACAGTTTTTGAATTTAGCCATTGGTTATTCTAGAACCTTCTCGAATAGCATTCAAGGTGGTGGCGCCATACGCATCGTGAGCGAATCCATAAATAATGTCGGAGCTCAAGGAGTAGCTCTTGATGCAGGTATTCGTTATGTAACAGGTCAGTATGATCGAGCTAAATTTGGTATTTCATTGAGAAATGTTGGACCAAAATTGAAATATTCGGGAGATGGTTTGGCTACCACAGTCCTGCTTCAGGATGCTGAGTTTACTGTGAATCAAAGAGCGGAAGGATTTGAAATGCCGGCCTTGTTAAATATTGGAGCTTCTTATGATTTATACCTCTTCGCAGCGACCACTACAGAAGAAAGCACTGAAGAAGTATCAGAGGATGACCGACCGTCAGATTATCGATTGACATTGTCTGGAACCTATACATCCAATTCCTTTTCACCAGATCAAATCCGATTTGGTGCGGAATTCGCTTTTTTAAAGTATCTCGCGGTGAGAGGTGGTCTTGTTTATGAGGAAAATGGATTTTCACCACTTTCTGAGGGACGCGTTAATTCCAATACGGGACCTACCATGGGTATGTCTTTGATGCTGCCATTTAAGAAAAAGAAAGACACAGGGCTTAACTTCGACTATGCATATCGATTTGCTAACCCATTAGGAGGTACGCATAGTATTGGTTTGCGACTTAGCATCTAAAGGTCCTAATACATACATTTGAAAAATGGAATCGTTCGAAAGGCGATTCCATTCTTATTTATAGAAAGCGATCAAATCACATCATATGTCTCAAGTAACATATTACACACAGGAAGGGCTTAAGAGATTGCAAGAAGAATTGCAAGAACTAACAAGCGTTCAAAGACCTTCAATTTCTGCGCAAATTGCAGAAGCAAGAGATAAGGGTGACCTGTCGGAAAATGCGGAATACGATGCAGCAAAGGAGGCTCAAGGTCTTTTGGAAATGCGTATTGCCAAACTTCAAGATCTCGTTCGAAACGCTCGAATTGTGGATGAAAGTCAATTAGATAACAGCAAGGTGCTCATTCTGTCCACGGTAAAATTGAAACACCTTGGTTTAAATAAGGAGTTGATTTATACCATTGTGGCTGAAAACGAAGCTAATCTTAAAGAAGGCAAGATCAGTGTGGAGTCTCCAATTGGTAAGGGATTGCTTGGAAAGCGTGTAGGAGATATTGCCGAAATTTCTGTGCCGAATGGAGTAATGAAGTTGGAAGTTATTGATATTTCACGCTGATGAGCTCCGTCTTCACAAAAATTCTCAATGGCGATATTCTTGGCTACATCGTAGCAGAGGATGACGACCATTTTGCTCTTTTGGATATTAATCCACTAGCAAATGGGCATACCTTGGTCATACCAAAGCAGGAGGTAGATTACATTTTTGAAATTGAAGATGAACGTTTAGCTAATTATTTTCTTTTCGCTAAGAAAGTTGCGGCAGCCATAAAAGAGAATGTGAATTGTAAGCGAATCGGTATGTCGGTTATTGGTCTAGAAGTTCCGCACACGCATATTCACTTGGTTCCGCTAAATACAATGGACGATATAAACTTTTCCAAACAACGGGTCGAAATGAACCAAGAGGAGTTTATTGTACTGGCAAATGCGATTCAGAAAAGCTTTACCGGACTCGATCCGGATTCTGACGAATAAAACTATCCCAGCCTTTTTTTCCTGTACTAGGAATTTTACTTGAAGTTTGGAAATAGTGGCAAATTGCTACTGCTAATCCGTCCGTGGCATCCAATTGACTTGGTAATTCCTGAATCCCAACCAAAGTCTTGATCATTTGAGCAACCTGTTCTTTTGACGCTGCTCCACTTCCGGTAATAGACTGCTTGATTTTACGTGGACTGTATTCAGCGATTGGGATATTGCGAATCAAAGCTGCAGCCATCGAAACTCCCTGTGCGCGGCCTAGTTTAAGCATCGATTGAACGTTTTTACCGAAAAACGGAGCCTCAACAGCGAATTCATCTGGATTGAATTGATCAACAAGGCTGAGAGTACTTTCAAAAATTCGCTTCAATTTTAGCCCAGGATCCTTCTCTTTAATCTGAACGACACCAAGGCCCTTCGTACTTAAAATATTGTTAGAAATACTCAGAACTCCGTAACCCATAACGTTGGTTCCAGGATCAATACCAAGTATTATTTTTTCTTTCACCACTTTTGCGACTCTTACTATTTAAATGACCAACAGAATTTCGAAATTAATTCATGCGTATGCCCAGACTGTAATTACGGGTAAAAGTTCTGAACATCCTACACAGCGAAGTATTCAGTTCATTATTTCTTGGATACTAAAAATTGGGATTTCTGGGTTGGCATTAGGATATATTTTTCAAAAGCTTCAAGGCGAAACTGTGATTATTGAATCAACGCTGAATGTGTTTTTTGGACTTACGAATATTCAGGTAATGACATATACTTTTTTGGCTGCTTTTCTAATTGCCGCCAATTGGGGGCTAGAAATGGTAAAATGGAATCTACTGATTGCTCCAAATTTTGATTCTCGGTGGACAACTGCTGTGAAAGGTGTCTTAAGCGGGGCTACATTTGGCATTTTCACACCGAATCGAATAGGTGAATTTGTTGGAAGGATTTTAGCGCTCAATCCTAAGCAACGCATTTCAGGTTCCGTTTTAAGTTTTGTCAATGGTTTGTCGCAGACACTTGCCACATTGACTTTTGGTGTTATCGGATGTCTTTTTTTACTTGAATCCTTGGCGGTAGAATCGCTCGGAGATTTAGCAGTACGGTTGATCCAAGTAACCCTAATTGCATTTTGGGTTCTATGTATGATTCTTTATTTAAACTTGAATTTCATCGGGGTTTTGTTTGAGCGGTCGAGCAAGCTGGCATTGTTTACAAAATATTTAGCCCCTGTTTCAAGTCTATCAACTGGGTTGCTCCATAAACTCTTTGTGCTTTCCATTATTCGATTTGCGACCTTTTTAGGCCAATACTTTCTCCTTTTTAGTTTAATGTTGAGTGAGCCTGATTGGATTATTATTGGCGGGGCTTCCATGCTTAGTCTGTTCTCGTCAACGGTTTTTTCCTTAGTTCCTGTGCCTGATTTGATTCTCCGAGAGG
>Ga0115566_10003631_pt1 | contig 12415 bp, 12 predicted proteins | sample COGITO_mtgs_1204_3_FD_87173 | JGI IMG/M metagenome (GOLD analysis project Ga0115566, IMG submission 87173) | Pelagic marine microbial communities from North Sea - COGITO_mtgs_120405 | ecosystem: Environmental > Aquatic > Marine > Epipelagic | place: Germany:Helgoland, sampling site Kabeltonne...
GGAAATTCCAAGCACAATTATTTTTGGTGGATCTCGTCCAGTGGGATGTTTTGGGTATGAGCAAAATAATAATCTGATTAACACTCCGGAATGCAGTCCATGTTGGATTCACGAAGGTTATGAGACTTGTAATAACAATTTGAAATGCATGACAAAATTTTCAGTTTTAGAAGTTATTGACTCAATCATAATTAAAAATTAAATAAATCTTTTTGTTAAACTACCTACAAACTATCAAAAATCTTACAACTTCCTGGATATCAGGAAAAGATGAGTTCTCCAAAGTCATGCATAACATTGGTCTTAGGCAAAACTTAAATATTTTTGATGTGGGTGCCCACAAAGGACAAACAAGTTCATATTTCTGTAAAGTATTCCCCAATTGTTTTATTTACGCTTTCGAACCATCTTCCGTTTTGTTTAAAATTCTAGAGCAGAACCTTAAATATCGTAATAATATAGAATGCAGCAATTTTGCTTTTGGGGAGTCAGAAAAAAATGCATACCTTACCCACCCGACATCAGACCTATGCGGTCAAGTTACTTCAATTGAAGATCTGAACTCCTCTAGGATTAAGGTTAAACGAATCGATAAATTTTGCCTAAAAAAAGACATATCTCAAATCGATTTGTTAAAAATTGACGTTGAGGGATATGAGCTTTCAGTTTTAGAGGGAAGTGGGAATCTGATACAACAAAACTCCATAAAAGCAATATTATTAGAGTGTGATTTCAACAAAGAAGACACTCAACATTCCTATTTTTTTGATATTTACGAATACCTAGTTCCTCAAAATTTTTCATTCCATGGATTATTTGACGTGGTAAGATATAGTCCCAAATATGGCATTGGTTTTTGCAATGCACTTTTTATAAACCGGTCTGCTTTCAATTAAAATAATTCACTCGATCATTTTCACTGCACATTCAGATGTAAAATTTCTGCCTCAAACATTGCCTAGACTTATTAAAATGGGAAGAAAAGCTAATTGTGAAACCACAGTTATTGCAGATCTTAAAAAACCATCGGGTGTTTTATCTGAGAGATTATTACAATCAGATACTAAAAGTTTTCTCAAATCCTTGAACAAACTTCAAAAATCAATTAATTTTAGTGTCAATCATCGTGAATATACTACATGAAATATTCGTTCAGTAAATAAAACCCATTTTGGCTACCCCTACAAAGAAACTCATTGTTTTCGTGGTTATCCAATCTATGGAAGCTTTAAACAGTTTATCGATACAGATTCGAAATATATTCTTCACTTGGATTGCGATATGATCTTCTATGAAGAACCTAAATATTCGTGGATCCAAGAAGGAATGAAGATCATGGAAGAGAACGAAGATATCTTGTGCGTACTTCCTAAAGGCGGCCCACCAACAAAAGATGGTACTTTGCATCAAGGTACAACCCAGTACCAAGTTGATGAAAGAAGAAGTCTTTATTTATTTAAAAATTTCACCAGCAGGCATTACCTGATACATCGGGAAAGGTTTCTCAGTCTAATGCCAATGAAGCCTATCTGGTTATCTTGGAGAGAACCCATTAAAAGTAGATTACTTGGAGCTGGCAAAATGCTTTGCTGGGAAACTATGGTTGAGCATGCTCTCAAGAAATCTAAAATGTGGAGGGCCGACCTTATGAGTGATCAAGCATGGTCACTTCACCCGGGTGATAGATCCGAAAAATTCTATAACTTACTTCCAGGAATCATAGAAAGCGTAAATCGCAACGAATTTCCGGAGGAACAAAGAGGCCACTTTGATCTTAGGCTTAACGCTTGGGAACAGTACCTAAATTAATTTTATTAAAGCTAGCTATCCCCTAATCCTGATTCTCGTAGTTTTCTCGATTTCAGTCCTTTATCTACAGGGTTTAAAGGCTCCATGGGTCGATGAGTGCTACACATACTACGGCGTTTGGCATGATTCATTGGGCGAATTCTATTCTTCTATGCTTACAGGAATAAATTTCTCTCCGCCGCTTTACTTTTTATTTAACTTTTTCATTCAACTTATCTACCCAACTTCTATTGAGAATCTGCGTGTGCAGAGCTTAGTTTGGACATTAATTGGAGTGATCCTGTCCTTTTTATTATCTCGAAAAGTATTTGGCTCATTACCGGCGTTTCTAGGAACAATTTTAGTTTTGTCCCAATCAAGTCACCTCCTCTCCCAATCTCAAGAGGCTCGACACTACACTATGTTTTTTGCCTGTGCTGCTTGGGTGCTGCTTATGCAATCGTCTAAAAATGAGCATTCAAAAAAACTGCTATTACTTACCTTTTTGGCTCATTTTTGTCTCTGCCAAACTCATTACCTAGGAATCATTTTTTCAGGACTTGCTGGACTGTCACTCTTAATTTCAAACAAGAAGAAAAAAATTATCAATAGAATTCCATGCCATATATTGTTTTCATGGTTATTAACAATTCCTACCCATGTTTTTTTACTAAGTAATCAATCATCCCATCTCAGTACTTGGCCTAAGCCAAATGGCCTGGCGGATCTACTAGCGAGCTACAATGATTCAATTTTTTTCATAAGCATAATCATTCCTATAGCCAGTTTCTTAATGATGAGAAGTTATATGGATAAGAATCAGCCATTTCCTAAAGATACAACAACTAAGAATCCAACAGTCATCACAACATCGATTCTTTGGCTTGTAGCACCTATTTTGTTTTGGATTTTGTCCCATATATCAGACTTTAATCTTTTCGTTGATCGATACTTTATACCTAAAGAGGTAGCGGTTATTGTGCTGAGTGCTTGGATGGTGAGTATTTTATTAACAGCCATACCGAAAATCTCATCTGCAAATATTGTAAAATATACCACTACTTGCATTTGCTCTGCATTGATTTTAGTCAGCACTAAAAGAGCATCATTTGGTTTACGAAAAGAAACAAACTATCATCACTCGTTAATAATTGAAGATTCTCTTCCCTTAGAAAACCAACCAATAGTCCTGAGAGGTGACCCTAGTTACTTCCCCAATGCATACTTAGGAAAGAATGATTACATTTTCTATTTACAAAACAATAGTTTAAATAAAACATACAAATCTTTTTCAAAAAAAATTAAGTTAAACTAAAAAGAATTTATGTTATCATTTGTTATACCCGCCTATAATTCTGAAAAAGCCTTAAGAGAACTTTGCTTAAGGATAAACTCTACCTTTTCGGATTTTGAAAAATTTGAATTAATTATCGTTGATGATTATAGTTCAGATAATACATGGGACGAAATTTCTGCTCTTTGCTTAGAGTATAATTTTATTATTGGAGTTAAATTAAGTCGAAATTTTGGTCAGCACAATGCTCTGCTGTGTGGAATTAGGAAAGCAAAAGGTTCATTAATTATTACAATGGACGATGATTTACAACATCCTCCTGAAGAAATTCCCCAATTAATTGAAAAACTTAGAAAAGGTTTTGATGTTGTATATGGTTCACCTAAATCACCATCGCATAATTTAGGCAGAATTATGGCATCTAAGCTAACCAAGCTCGTATTACAAAAAACAATGGGAGCTAAAGTAGCTTCACACATTAGTGCACTAAGAATTTTTAAGACTGAATTAAGGGAAGCTTTTGCCTACTACCATGCCCCTTCTGTTAATATTGATGTTTTGCTTACATGGGGTACTTTAAATTTTGGTATGCTCAAAGTAGATCATCAACCTAGGAGAATCGGTTCAAGTGGGTACACCACCATTAAACTAATTAAACATGCACTTAATATGATGACTGGTTTTACAACTAGGCCATTAAAATTCGCAAGTGTTCTTGGCTTCCTGTTTTCATTTTTTGGAATAATCGTATTTTGTTATGTTATGATTATTTGGCTACAAAAAGGCAGCACTGTCCCAGGATTCCCATTTCTTGCTTCGTTAATTTCTATTTTTTCAGGGGCTCAACTAATCTCTCTTGGCATAATTGGTGAATACTTGGGAAGAATTCACATAAAAGGTACAGACCGACCCTCTTACAACATTTCGAAAATTCTTAATTAAAAAAGTGTTAAACTTTCAATTTGAAAAGTGCGAAAAGTGCACAATTATTTATGTGCTAGACTGTAGATGAAAAATAACAGTGTTTATACACTAGGAATCTGTAATGATGAGACTTCTTCGGCATGCTTGTTTGTAGATGGTCGATTAATCTCTGCTGCTAGCGAGGAAAGGTTTTCTAGAAAAAAACTTGATGATGCTTTTCCACAAAATGCTATTAATTTTGTTTTAGCCAATTCGAGTATTAGCTTTAGTGACCTAACCCACATAGCGTATTCTTGGGCAAAGCACTTTGATCAAGATCTTTTGTTAAAATACATCAATCGCTCTTCCCTCGCTCTTCAGAATGGTACAGAATCACACCATATTTTTTTAGAAAGAATAAAGTGGGATATTCAAAGGGATACTGCAGGAAGGGATAAATATAATGCATGGCTACTCAATCAAGATCTTCAAAATATTGTTGTACAAGAATTTTATCATCACGAGTCACATGCTGCTAGTGCAGCGTTGTTAAGTCCCTTTAATGACGGGATAGTATTAACTTCAGATGGAAGGGGGGATTTTGAATCCACTACAATATGGAAATTTGATAGAAAAGAAAAAAATTGTATTACAAAAGTATACTCAGCTCCATCATGTGACTCTTTAGGCTATTTTTATGGCAGGATTACTGGTCTTCTCGGGTTCAAGCCTATGCGACATGAAGGCAAAATCACTGGATTGGCAGCTCTTGGAGATCCCTCCAAAGCATTGTCTCTAATGGAAAAAATGATTGATGTTAAAAATGGAAACCTCGTTTCAAACCTTGGTCCTTATTACAAACCATTTTTCGCACCTTACAGTGAAAAGTTATTAAATGCAGTCGGAAAATTCTCAAAAGAGGACATAGCAGCAGCAGCGCAACTCCATCTTGAAAATTGTTTATGCAAATTGCTAATGTTCCAACTTAATCACCTTAATATTACAAAAACCAATTTAATGCTTGCTGGTGGAACTTTTGGTAATGTGAAAGTTACAGAAGCATTAAAAAAACTTGATCCAATAAATAAGCTATTTGTTCAACCCCAAATGGGGGATGGTGGATTATGTTTAGGTTCAGCCGCGTTGTCGGTACATTCCTTAGGTTTCTCCATCAAACCATTAAAAAGCTTATTCCTTGGACCATCTATTAATGATAATAGGCTAAGTTTTACCACTGATTCTGATTTATTTATTGAAAAATTAATTGATCCTGTTGAACAGTTCTGTAAAGACCTGTCTGAAGAAATGGTCATTGGCTTGGCTCGAGGTCGGATGGAGTTTGGTCCTAGAGCTTTATGCAACAGAAGTATTATTTATAAAACATCTGACCATTCAATCAATGAGTGGCTAAATAAAAGAATGAATCGAACTGAATTTATGCCATTTGCTCCTGTAATCAGAGCAGAAACTGCTGCATTAGCCTTTAAAGATTTTTCTATTAACGACAACACATTGAAATATATGACCTCAACAATTAGTTGCTCTGATATATTTGCTAATGCATGCCCTGCCGTGACTCATGTAGACCAAAGTGCTCGTCCCCAAGTGATACAGAAAGAAGACGACCCTTTTATGTGGAATGTGCTAAAAAAGTGGGAGGAGCTTTCAGGAGAAATGGCATTGGTCAACACCTCGTTCAATGCTCACGAGGAACCGATTGTATGCTCGGCAGAAGATTGCATTGCGTCATTAAAAGCGGGGATGATAGATGTTTTGTATCTTGGTAATGAGCGAATTATGTTAAGGAAATAAATACTTTTTTTCTTTTTTAATCTCCAAAGCTTAAATAAAAAATTTGTCAATTAAGATATCAATTACTACAACTGCTAGTTTTTCAAAGAAAAGCTTGTTTGATTTTTCAGGCGAAGCACCAAATTCATTTAATTTTGCCGTGTATATTTATGACCAAATTAAACTTTATAATAAACTAATATTGCTTTAAAGTTGTCTATAAAACCTTACCCTAAACACTTTTACAGTGATCTTTATCACCTTGAAAAAACTCACTGGTGGTTTACTAGCAGACTCAAATTGATACTTTGGTCCTTAAATAAAAAAGTACCTAATTTTTCTACCTTTTTGGACATTGGTTGTGGTACAGGTTTCGTGCTCAAAGGAATAAGCTCGAGATTTCCTAGTGCTAAACTATTCGGAACTGAATATTATGAAGAAGGATTATTGTTTGCTCGTAAAAATATAATATCAGCTAACTTTTCTCAACTTGATGCCAAAAAAATGACTGATTATTCGATTTACGATGTTATAGGTGCTTTTGATGTGCTCGAGCATATCGATGAAGACCAGAAAGTTATTAATAACTTAGCTAAAGCGCTTCGACCAAATGGATCGCTCATTATTACGGTTCCACAACACAAATGGTTATGGTCGGTAACAGATGAATATGCTTGTCACCAAAGAAGGTACAACCGTAAGGAAATCCTAGATAAGATAAAAGAATCGGGGTTATGCGTTTCCTACTGCAGTTCCTTCGTTTTTCTTTTATTCCCCTTGATGATGCTTCAAAGGTTCAGAAATTCACGCAAAAATTATAACCCACTCAGCGAATTTCAAATCTCAAAACCAATAAATACTGTACTGCGTTATATTATGATAGTTGAATTCGTATTTATAAAACTCGGACTTCGTTTTCCAATTGGAGGGTCGTTACTGATTGTCGCACAAAAATAATATGATTCCTTTTAATAAACCTTCTCTGACAGGTAAGGAAATTGAGTATATACTAGATGCTTCCAATACAGGTCAACTTGCAGGAGATGGTAAATATACGTTATTATGCCAAGAGATTTTAAAAAATTACACAGGTTGTAAAAATTCGCTTCTCACTCACTCTTGCACTGCAGCATTGGAAATGTGTGCTCTTTTAGCTGATCTCCAACCCGGTGATGAGGTTATAATGCCATCATACACTTTTGTATCTACAGCAAATGCTTTTTGCTTAAGAGGTGCAACGCCAGTTTTTGTAGATATTAGAAAGGATACTCTTAATTTAGATGAAAAACTTGTTAAAGATGCAATTACTTCCAAAACAAAGGCAGTAGTTGCTGTTCACTATGCAGGAATTGCTTGTGAGATGGATTTCTTAGCTAATTTATGCCAAAAATATAATATTCTTTTTATCGAAGATGCTGCTCAAGCATTAGGCAGTAAATACAATGGAAAATCACTTGGATCTTTTGGTGACTTGGCTACATTAAGCTTTCATGAGACAAAAAATATCATTTCAGGAGAAGGTGGTTCTTTGCTCATAAATAATGAGTCATTTACGAAACAGGCTGAAATAATTAGGGCGAAAGGCACTAATCGAACAAGTTTTGATAGAGGTGAAACGAAAAAGTATACATGGCATTCACTGGGATCTTCATTTCTACCTGGAGAATTGATTGCTGCTTTCTTATATGCTCAATTAGAGCATATAGATTCAATAACCAAAAAAAAATTAGACATATGGAAAAAATACTATGATGGACTGAGGTGTATTGAAGAAAAAGGGTTTGTGAAGCTTCCAATAGTTCCAAAAAATTGTGAGCATAACGGTCATCTCTTTTTTATTTTAGTTGAAAACCAAAAGAAAAGAAATGAACTAATTGATTTTCTCAAATCCAATTCAATACATAGTGTATTTCATTATGTTCCTCTACATTCTTCTCCGGCTGGAATTCGATATGGTAGGTGTCACGGGTCTCTATCGATAACGGAAGATGTAAGCTCACGATTGATTAGGCTGCCCTCTTGGATTGGAATGAACAAAACAAATAAGATTATCAGCTCAATCCTACACTTCTATAACTAATGAAAAAAACAAATCTAAAAATCTTGGTTTTATTAATTCCGCTTTCTTTTTCATTCACTTTTGTTTGCTTTAAGTACTCAACACTTAATTTTCAAGACGAATGGGTAGGAAGAGGTTTGTATCCCGGATTAGCTTTTTTTCATGGGTTGGACTTTTATGAACCACAAACTGGACCTCATGTATCTCTTTATGGGTGGTCAACTGGATTATTCTATTCGATGTGCGGTTTTGCAAATACTCCAAATCAAGCTATCAGCTTAGCTTTTATGATAAATTTATTTTTCTTAATAAGTCTAATTGTATTACTTTTTTGGAAGTCCATAAACCTAACTATTAAGTGTAATATTTTATCAGTCTCAATAATAAGTTCTCTTACATGTCTCTTAACTTTTATCTCGCTCATGGATGGGACTACCGATGCGATATTTAAGATTCATGCCGACATGCCTGCCATGTCATTTCTTGTCCTTTCAATTATTTTTTTCAGGTCATACATTGTAAAGAAAACCAAGTTCTTTCTTTTTCTAACTGTGTTAAACCTCATCCTTTCTGTCTGGGCCAAATTACCTACATTGCCAGCTCTTGTTTTTCCTATTTTGTATCTAGTTTCGGAAAAGAAATTCAAAGATATTATTTTCTACATATTTTTTTGTATTGGAACGCTCTTATTAAGCATATTGTTCATAACTTTAGCCTACGGATTAGATGATACAAAATTCATTCTTTTTGACCATATTGCTGCAAATCAATGGAGTGATAGAAATCTTTTGTTTAACGGAGAAAAGGCCACCCTTGTTACCATGACTTATTTCGAGGCAATACCTTTACTATTTAGGTTTTTAGCAATGTACATTACAGATTACTGGTTTTTTGGAATATCAGCAATTCTTTGCTTAGTTATTTCATTTTCGAATAAATTTGATATCCAAGAAAAGTTTCTTTTTAAGTCGTTGGGTCTAATCTACTCACTGACATTACCTTCATGCTTAGCTGCACTTTCTCATTTTGGTAGTGTCGAAAATGCTCTATTCTTTGCTAATTTCACAGGCATTCTTTGCATGCTAGCACTTTTAATAACTATGTTAAAATATTTAACTAGCCCAATTGTATTCGCTTATGTTATTGGAACAATTTCTTTATTCTGTGCACTTCCTATTCTCAGACAAGCTAATGGAATTGAGGTTTCATCTAATCTTTCTGCACATCAACAAGCCTACGAATACTTAAAAGCAGGAAACAATGATATTTACTTTGGTTGGTACCCAATCGCACATCTTATGGTTGACGGTGAGTCTTTTACCTCGATTGAATCTCCTACATGGGTGGGTATGACAAAACCTGAAATGATTGATTTCTCTACCGACCATTTTCCCAAAGATGCAAAATATCTCGCCACCTGCAAAATCGGTTATGGGAGAACCATTTTGCAAAGATACCTTGGCGTACTAGATGAAGTTGACGCTCCAGAATCAATATCATCTTGGCGAATATTTTTACCGGTTGAAAAGATAATTCCATCTGATTAAAATGAGACTATTAATAACTGGAATTTGTGGGTTTGCAGGCTTCGCTATTTGTAAAGAAATACTCTCCAATTTAACAAATGTTCAGATAATCGGAATCGATAATCTATCGCGAAAGGGTTCAGAATTTAATGCAAAGAAGTTAGATCAACATGGTGTTCAATTTATCCGCGCTGATATTCGGTCTCAATCCGATATAGATTCCTTACCAACAGTCGACTGGGTAATCGATTGTGCTGCAAATCCTTCCGTTTTGGCCGGGCTAGACGGTCAATCATCAAGTAGGCAGGTGATGGAGCACAACCTTCTGGGAACGATTAATCTTTTAGAATACTGCAAAAAGCACAAAGCTGGTTTGATTTTGCTTAGTACCAGTCGTGTATACTCGGCTTCGGAACTTGCTTTTTTACCGATGCAATTATCGAATGATCGCTTTGAGCTCAAACCCTCTGAAAGAGAAGATATCTCCTCAAACGGTATTACCGAGAATTTCCCAACTACTGCCCCTATCTCTCTTTATGGGGCATCTAAATTAGCCTCTGAAACACTGATTCTAGAGTACGGTGAATGTTTTGATTTCCCTGTTTGGATCAACCGATGCGGGGTATTAGCTGGAGCAGGTCAATTTGGCAAGGCAGACCAAGGGATCTTCTCTTTTTGGATACACTCCTTTCGTGAAAAGAATCCTCTCAAATATATTGGCTTTGATGGCACCGGACATCAGGTAAGAGATGCGATGCACACAAAAGATTTAGTTCCTGTACTTACTCGACAAATGATGGAACCTGACATGGATGTCCCCAAGGTTATCAATTTGGGGGGGGGAATTGACAATTCTATGTCTCTTAAAGAATTAAGTATTTGGTGTGAAGAACGCTTTGGCAGTAATAAAGTAACCTCCTCAGATGAAGTACGACCGATGGATGCTCCTTGGATTGTGATGGATTCGAAAGTTGCCAAAAACGTCTGGAATTGGAATATTCAGACGAGTCTTGATCAAATCCTAGATGAAATTGCCGATCACGCAGATAAAAATCCAAATTGGTTAAAACTGTGCAATTGAGATGGTAGAAAATAATATAAATTTTTGCGATTTAAAGCTTCCTGAAATCCAAGAAAAAGAGATATGGGATAGAGCCAAATCTCTTGTTAGCCGCAGTGGATATATTTTAGACAAGGAGGTAGAAGATTTTGAAAAATCTTTCGCTTCTTATTGCGATTCCTCAAATTGCATTGGTGTTGCTACTGGATGCGATGCCCTTCTATGGGTAATGGAAGCATTGGGCATTGGCAAGGGCGACGAAGTCATTACGGTGGCAAACACCTTTATTGGTACTATTTTGCCAATCATTAGGGCTGGTGCAACTCCTGTTCTCGTTGACTGCGACCCGATAACACAACAAATCGATCCCGAACAAGTTGAGGCTGCGGTAACGACCCGAACCGCTGCAATCGTCCCAGTTCATCTATACGGACGTCTCGCACCGATGGATGAGCTGCTTGTTATAGCAAAAAAACATGGCCTAGCTGTGCTTGAGGATTCTGCCCAAGCACACGGAGCACGATATCAGGGTAGGCGTGCAGGCAGCATAGGCACCGCATCCGGATTCAGTTTCTATCCCGCGAAAAATCTTGGTGCATGGGGAGATGGAGGTGCGGTAACAACCAATGATGCTAACCTCGCGGCAAAGATTAAAAAAATTCGGAATTACGGACAGGAAAAAAAATACATCCACGAAACCATGGGCTGGAATAGTCGTTTAGATTCAATCCAGGCAATTGTTTTATCCGAGAAATTGAAATTACTCGATCAATGGAACGAAAAACGCAGAGTTGCCGCCTCTTGGTACTATGAACGACTCAAAGATTCTGAATTTTGCCTGTATCACGAAACGCCAGAAAATGAAGCGGTCCACCACCTTTTTGTCATTACACACAAAGACCGCGATTTGATCCAAGATAAACTCAATTTGGCAAATATTCCTTCCGGAATCCATTATCCAATCCCCATTCACAAACACAAATGCTTTGTCGATCTGACTTTTACCAATAATGCTTCATTTCCTCATGCTGAGCAACAAGGAAGGGAACTTCTCTCACTACCCATGCATCCAAACTTAACAGAATGCGAAATTGAGCAAGTTTGTAATTGTCTGAATAATTTATGAATTCGTTAAATACCCCACAATTAATCAAAAGTCAGATTATTGATGTCACCTGCGGAAAAGGGGTTAGAATTATAGAACCTAGCAACTTATATGGATGTACAATTGGCGATGGGTCATTCATCGGCCCTTTTGTGGAAATACAATCAAAAGCGAACATTGGTAAAAACTGTAAAATCCAATCCCATTCGTTCATTTGTTCATTAGTAAATATTAGTGATTTTTGTTTTATCGGTCACGGTGTTTCTTTCACAAATGATGTCTTTAAAAATGGAGCATCCTCTTGTAACGAGAAAGACTGGTTGCCAACTTACATTGAAGACCATGTATCGATTGGCTCAGGTTCTACGATCTTGCCCGTTAGAATTGCATCAGGCTGTGTTATTGGTGCCGGTTCAGCAGTCACCAAAGATTTGAATATTAAAGGAGTCTATGCAGGCAATCCTGCCAAGTTAATTAGAGAGCTTTGACTGAGATAAAACATTATTCAAGCAGAGAAAATATTGATAAATTGATAGGTTCAATTAAATCAAAACCTATTGATGAAAGAATTTCCTATAGGGGCTATACCTTATTTGTCACTATGCCGTGTTGGAATGAAGAGGGAAAGGTAGGTCCAGGTGTAAAAGCCGTCCCAAGGGACTTAGTTGATACAGTTTGTGTGGTTGATAACGGCTCTAATGATGCTACCGCAAAGGAAGCAAAAGACGCTGGAGCATTAGTAATATCCCATCCTCAAAATCTCGGGGCAGGTGGAGGAATCAGATCAGGACTAGAGTATGGAAGACAAAATAATTACGATTTTTTGGCCGTACTAGCTGGAGATAATCAAGATGACCCCAATGATCTCTACAAAGCGATCGACAAACTA
>Ga0115566_10003639_pt1 | contig 12405 bp, 8 predicted proteins | sample COGITO_mtgs_1204_3_FD_87173 | JGI IMG/M metagenome (GOLD analysis project Ga0115566, IMG submission 87173) | Pelagic marine microbial communities from North Sea - COGITO_mtgs_120405 | ecosystem: Environmental > Aquatic > Marine > Epipelagic | place: Germany:Helgoland, sampling site Kabeltonne...
ATAGCGGGGGTGGGACTTAGCGGGCGGGTCCAACTAGAAAATCCGGTTTGGTTAATGTCAACGAGAGGCGACGAACACGTGACGAATCGTTCTCCAAAACGCATGTATGGATTCAAACGAGTGGGCTAATATTAATCAGTAGGGTACACGAGACGCGTATGGGATCCACGCCGTCTCACAACCGTCCCGGCGTCCGCTCTCGTATCGGTCGCTCCGCAGCGCCATTCGGCGTTTTAAAGTGGAGCGTCGTCACGTGAGTGCGAACAAGCCGGGCGGGTGATCGGTGGATCCCTTTCGATGGTTTCCTAGAACGCGCGCTTCTTGAGGGGCTCACCCGCGAGCGCGCGCTTCACGTCGTCCTCCATGCCCTGCTCCAGTGGATCCGCCGGGGAGTACCGCCTGAGCACGCGCCCGTCGCGGCCGACGAGAAATTTGGTATAGTTCCACGGAATCTCCCCGTCGAAGGGTGCCTGCTTGAGGAAGGAATACACGGGCGCGATCGGGGAGCTGCTCGTGACGTCGTCGATGAGCGGGGCGGTGAGCATGGCGTCGGGATCGTCCTTGAACTCCTCGTAGGACTTCGGGTCGATGCCCTTGCATCGGCCCGGTTTATCCTTGACGGCGATCTTGTCCATCACCGGAAACTCAAACCCGAACTTGCGCCACGCGTACGCCCGTTCCTGCTCGCTCGTGCCGGGCGCCTGGCACCCGAACTGGTTCGCCGGGAACGCCACCAGCTCGAACCCTTGGTCGTGGTACTTGTTGTACAGCGACCGGAGGCCCGGGTAGTTGGCGTTCTGCAGAGGTCATTCGGACGCTACGTTGAGGACGACGGTGACGCCGCCCTTGAACGCGGCGAGATCGAAGGGTTTGCCGTACTGGGAGACGGTGTAGTCGTAAAACGACTCCTTCAGGGGCTCGGCGGCGAGCGCGCGGGCGGCGGGGGTCACGGCGGCGAGAGCGGCGGCGGAGAGCAGCGCCTCGCGTCGGCCCCGGCTGTTCATCTGCTGCGTGGGCACCACGGGAGCGTCTCCATCTTCGCACGGGCACGCCGCGCGGGTCACGCGGGCGACGCGCGCGGCGGGGTGGACCCGGCGCGACGCGACGCCGATGCGCTTAGTTCCCACCACGGACGCCGTGGACGACATCAGAGCGGACGACATCGCTCCCGAGTGTGGTCGCGAGAGTCGCTGTGCTGGGGCCCGAAGCCCACGTGGCAGCTTTATCCGAGATCCGGGAACCTGGGCGGCCGTGAGGGGTCCAAGATTCTGTGCGACGTTTCCGTGACACTCTCGCAGGCGCGTGGCCACACCGGCAACATGTCGGCCCCAGCCGGTGCCGTCGGCGTGATGCCGTCGGCGCGATTAGACGTCTCGTGCACGCGCGGCGCGCGCGTGCCCCGAGGGATCCGCGGAGGGTTCGTGTCACCAACGGGAATTTCGAGTCGGCCGCGCGCGAATTCTTCCTCCGCGACGCGGCGACACCGACGCGGTCTCGTGGTGGTCAACTACCACGGCGACAGGCAGCAGTACAGCGGCAAGGACAAGGACTACGGCGCGGCGGATGCGCCGTGGAAGAAGAAGGTCAAGTGAAGGCTCGACGACGAGGAGGACGAGGAGAACCAGCGACGCGGCGTCGGGTCGAACGGCTGGAAGCCCCCGCCTCCGCCCGTGGACACCAACCAGGGCTCCACCATGAACTTCGTCAAGCCCAAGCGCGCCGCGGACAAGCCCTACACGCCCCCGCCCAAGCCGCCCGGGAGCACCTATCAGTCCCCGCCCAAGCCGACCGTCAACGCGTGGGAGGTTGCCTCGCAGATCGGCCGGCACGGCGTTCGGCCGTCGTGGCTCGACGAGACGTCCCTCCGCCTGCTCAAAAACGCGGGGGTTGACCTGCGACAGGCGGATTTCGACGAGATGGAGGCCCGGGCGGATGAGTATCACATGGAAGAAGCCGCGCGCAACGAGGCGCGATTGAACTCGTCAAAGGAGGCGTCCTTCTCATGGGACGACGGTAGTAGCTCATCATCCACCACTAGCTCGAGCGGCTCATCGGACCGCCCGTATCGCGTCACCGACGAGTTTCCCCTGAACGGCGCTCAGGTTGCCGACTCTGACGAGACCTACGCGGAGTGGGTCAAATCCTTCTCGTTCCAGGTGGCCGTCAGGCTGCGCGCGCACGGGGTCCACCCTAGTGCCCTCGACGAGAGCGCGCGGTACGTCCTGGAGATGGCGGGGGTATCGCCGGACTGGGTGGAGTACTACTACGCCACCCAGGACGCGCAGGAAACCGACGTCGAGTTTGGTAATAGTACTTCTTCATCCTCTTACTCGGCCGATGACTCGTGGGAACGGTGGGATCAACGCGCGACCGACCGATCCTCCTGGGCCACCGCGGACCTGGAGCGAGATAGGGCGGACACGCAAGGCACGCGCGCGTCGGCGAGTGAGAACGAACGCGTCGTCATGGCCTCGATACAACCCTCTCAGTTTGACACCCGCTCGCCGGCTCGGGTAGACGGCATGACCGTGCTGGACGAGTACCCGTCAGACTTTGGCCTTCTCGAAGTCATGCGCGTAGACGACGACCACGCCGATAAGACGTTCGCGGGAGCCACGCTGCTGATGCGCGCGTCCAATCGCAACGCGGTGCTGTCGGAGTACCGACCGGGAAACTCGCCGGCCACCGGCGGCATATTCGACCTCTTCGCGATGCTCCCGCCGCTTCTCGTGGGGCAGCCGGGGTGGCACCCGATCGGCATTCTGGGTCTCGGCGCGGGGACGTGCGCCAGGGAGCTGGCGCTGTTCTACCCGGATGAGACCAGGCGCATGGTCGGGTGGGAGCTGGAACCCAGCATACTTCACTTGGGTCGCAAATGGTTCGGCATGGACGAGCTGGAGCGAAGCGGACGGCTCACCGCGCAGTGCGGCGACGCGTTCGAGGAGCTCAGGCGCGTGAATCAGGGCGGCGGGAAATGCGCGGGGATCATCGTGGACGTCTTCGATGAGGACAGCGCCGTTTTACCCCAGCTGACCAGGATGGAGACGTGGGAAGAAATTGCTCAGTCGCTCGCGCCGGGGGGTCGGGTCATAGCCAACCTGAGCACCGGGCGGGGGAAGAGCGCGAACATGCAGGCGGCGGTGGCCGCGGCGGAGGCGGCGATCGTGACGTGCGGCGGCGGGCAAGGGTCGTTGTGGCGCGGGGGTGCGCACGGCATCTGGAACGAGGTGGTGCTGACGGGGCCGCATCCGACCATTCAGTGCTGGGCGGATGGTCACTTGCCGATGCGTCTCGCCGAATACACCGACGCGTGGGTGCCCATCTCCGCACCGACGGGTGCGAAGCAGGGTTGGATGTAGATTCTGTAGAGGTTTAAGATTTGGATCGTAGAGCTAGCTAGCGGGTACTCCCTGGCCTACCCTTGCTAAAGTAAGCTTTCTTCCCGCTCGACTGAGGCGGGCCTTTCTTCCGCTTCTTGCCCGCCGGGGTTTTGAACTGTTTCCCTCGAGGCTTCAGCTTTTGGCCGTGCTTCCCGCCTCGGCCGCCGCCCCTGCCGCCTCGCCCTCCTCGCCCGCGTCCGCCCTTACGCCCGCGACCCCCGCGCCCACCTCCGCCTCGGTCGGAATCATCGGAGCCGTCGGACTCCTCGGACCCTTCTTCGCCCGAGTCCTCGTCGGATGACTCACCCTCCGATTCATCTTCCGATGACGACGACGACGATGACGAGGACGAGGACTCATCTTTCGTCTCACTCTCACGCTGCGGCGTCTTCGCAGCCTTCCGCTTCTTCGTTCCCCTCTCCCTTCCGTCGGGCTTGTCTTGCACCTCCACGTACGGCTTATTCATGTACTGGGGGAAATCCGCCGAGACTCCCGCGATCGCCCCGGGCTCTGCCGGCGGCTGTCGCCTGCGCGTCACCTTCGGGTCCATGCGAACAATCTTACGCAACAGAAACTCCTTCTTGCTCGACACCGGCGCGGTCATGAGCGTAAACGCGTGTTCAAACGAGGATTTGATCTGCCTCACGCCGTACGAGTTTCTACCCAGGTCGTTCGTCGGGTCCTGGGGATCCTCGATGGCCAGTAAGAACGGTCGCCCGGGATCTTTCCAGGTCTTATCCTTCTTGGCGAAGAAAGCGCCGCCGCCGCGACACGACACCCCAACCTCCTCCATGTTGAGCCTGCGCCCGTAGAGCTCGAAAAAGTCTATGAGAAGGGCGCCGAGGCAGCCCTCCGCGGCGGCCTGCCCACCCCCGTCGCCGGCCCACGAGTACGCCGTCTCCTTCGAGTCGTGCAGCTGCAGGTGCGCCATCACCATGCACAGCAGCGCGTAGGATCCAACCCCGCCGGTGTACACCTCGTTCAACGCCCTTTGCTGCAGGAAAGCCTTGAGCACCGTGGTGAGCGGCCTGAGCGCGGGGAACCTGCGCATGTTCGCGCGGACAATCTCCGCCGACGCCGGTCCGTTCGCGACGTCGAACGAGACGTCGAATTGGAACCCGCTCGGCCGCTCCTCGAACTTGACGATCGGCACCCTCGCCTTGGCGATGAGCTGGATCTTCCTCGCCATTCCCTTGCGCGACAACGACAGCGCCAGCGCCTTGAGGCACGTCGCCGGGGACTTGCACCCGCTACCTAAGATCACGGCGTCGATGTCGGAGTTCGGCAGGTACATGCCGGTGGCGAACGACCCGTGCACCTCGAACCGCGCGCCGGGCCAGATGGACGCCACCGCCTCTCGCACCCGCTCCACAGCCGCGGATCGCGCGGCGGATTCCGACTCGGTGGGCTCGAGGTACCGGCAAAAGTCCACAATCTCGTGGTGCAGGCGGATCAGCGGTGACTTCACACGCGCCAGCCTGTCCGCGGTACCCGCGGGGCACCACCGCGGGTCGGCGTTTGGATCCTCGTCGCCAGCCGCCCAGGCGTCGTGCAGATCCCCATCCCCATCCGCGCCCGCGTCCTCGTCCTCGTCCTCGGCGGGGATGTTCACCAGCGGCGCCTCGTGGATGGCATCCTCCGGGAGGTCGGGATCGTCGTCGAAGTCGATGAAGTCGTCGCCGAGGCCGGTGTCAGTGACTGGCAGGATCGCCTGTCGCGTCGCGCCGCCGCCGATGCGGACGCCGGACGCGTCTCCGTCGTCGTCGTTCGACCCCAACCCGCTAGGGTTACCTCCGTCGACCGCGGTCGCCGCCGTCGGGGCCGCGGGCTGGACGCCGCCGAGGCCGAGGCCGAGGCCGAGGCCGAGGGTAGGGAGTCCGAGGCCGAGGCCGCCGGCGAGGGGCCGGTACGTGATGGCCGGTTCCCTCTTCGAGTCCTTGGGCATCTCGATGTACTTTTCTAACCTTTTCCTATAAAGTGGGCGCCTTTCCTCAGCTGTCGCTGGAGGGCGGCGTGCGGGGTGCCTTGGGTTTCCGGCCCTTCCTCCTATCCCTGAACCAGCGGAAGATCAGACCGCCGATGACGAACGCCTGCAGGATCAGCTGCGCGTTGTTTGCCTGCTTCTGCCTCCTGAGCTCATCTTGGAACTCCTCGATGTCCTCGACCGTGACGGGCGGCGGCGGCGGCGACGCGAGCTTGGCGGTCTGCCCCGGTGTGGTTGCGTCGGCGCTGGCGGAGAGGCTGAGGACGGGAGGACCCTTGGGTTTCTTTCCCATCTAAATGCGAAACCGTGTCCTACGGGGTCTGCCGACGCTCCGGCGTGTGAGAACGTCAGCGCGACGTTGGGTGCATCTTACCAAGACCAACCGCCAAACGACGGACAATTTTTGAGCTGGCACTGCATCGATTTTGAACCAGCCCTCCGACGAGGGTTTGCTCACAACCGGGCGTGCGGTGGCACCCCACATCGGGAGCGTCAGTCGCATAGGCGCAGCGACCCGTCGCATCGACCCGACGCCGCGATCCGTCGTCCAAGGCGCCGTCGATCGTCCAGCAGCGCGGTCTCCAGGGAGAGCCCTCGCCACTTAATAAATCGCGGCTGGGAAGACAAGATACTTCCCGCCCTCCCGATCGTCGTCTTGGCCTTCTTGAGCGCTCGATCCGTGGCTATCGATCGCCATGGTGGCCCCTTCTGACATGGACGATGAGACCGAGAGGCTGATCAGGCAGCTGCAGCAGCAGGATGCCGCCGAGTACAACCGCTCGCGCGGCCTCGGCGCCCGCGAGCGCAAGGCGCCGGAGGTTTACGTGCCCCCACCCCCGGGCGTGGGCACGCTGCTCAAGAGCGACAAGCCGCCGGAGTCCGCCAGGGACGAGGGGCGGCGGGAGAAGCGCGCGCGGGACCAGCGGGACACGCGCGCCAGCACCCCCGCGAAGAGCGGCGGCAGCACCAAGTCCGCCACGCAGTCGGCGGAGAAGCCCTCCGGCGGGAGGGTGTCCAAATCTGCCGAACCGCCCCAGTCAGGCGGCCGAAGCTCGCGCTCCCGCGACGCCTCCGCCTCCACCAAGCCCCCGCTCGAGGGCTACGTCCTCCACCAGGAGGATGTCTGGAAGAAGGTAACCCCGAGGCCCGGCGGCGGCGACCACTGCGACATCATCTACAAGCGCTTCGACCCGACCACCCGCGAGGAGCAACCCTTCCACGATTGCAATCGAGTCGGCGAGTACGTCAAAGGGGAGAACATGAAGTCGCTGCGATCCGTGAGCGCCGTGAACAGGTACCTGGAGCGCAGGAACAAGGCCAAGACAAAGGCGGACAGGACCAAGACCGAGAAGCCGCCGAAGAGCGCAGAGAAGGCGCCGAAGAGCGCAGAGAAGCCGCCTTCTCGGCGGGAGGCGTCGGCGCGGTCTTCGGAGGAGCGCGGAAACGCGACGGGGATGCCGCCGCCGCCCGCGCGTGGATCGCGGAGCCGTCCCGCGCGCGGTGACCCACCAATCACCCACACGCCGAGCAAGGCACCGTCGAGCAAGGACGCGTCCCCAGTCGCGGTGTCCGCGGAGAAGGCGAAAGGCGGGCGAGCGGCGAGAAGCGCCGCTCGCGGCGAAGCAGCCGCCGCCGCTAGCGTGAAGGCGGAGGCTGACGCGGAGGCTACCGCGCTCTCGCTGAGCGCCGGCGTGGACGCGCAGGCTGCGAAGGCGATGGCGAGGTACGCGCTCGAACGCATGGGCCGAGATATCCGCGGCGTGGCTGAACAGATTGAGCGGGAGCGGGCGCTCGCGCCGGGTGGCGAAGCCCCGGAGCTCATGCCGGGCGGGACCTACCGGCTGGTCTGCGACCGGTGCGCCAACAGCATCGCCGACTGCTTCAGGCACTGCGACGGGTGCGAGAACGACTTCTGCCTCGAGTGCTGCGCCGATGTGCGGTCAACTAACGGCACCGCGTGCCCGCACTGCGTGGAGAAGGCGAAGACGGACGCCGCGGCGGCGAAGGCGAAGGCTGACTCGATGACGCTCAAGGTTCGAAGCTTCAGCGTCACCACGAAGCGTTCGCTGGACGCCGCGCGCGCCATGCCGGATCCGCTGGCCGACCTCGCCGCGCTCGTCGACGAGTACGGCGAGGGCAAGGTTCGCCCCGAGGAGGACGCCAAGCCGTGCGCTCGATGCGCCACCGCGGCTAACGCGTCAAGCCGGTCCAAGCGATCGTCAACCGCCGCCGCGAGCGGCGCGGGCGGCGACGCCGCGATCCGCACGATGTCCACGCCCGGCGACGCGTGCCCTGTGTGGGCGCCGAGGTACGCGGACGTGGACCCGAGGCGGTGCGGCGCGGACGCGGCGGCCACCGCGTTGACGCACTTTCAGAAGCACTGGCGCCGCGGCGACCCGGTGGTTGTCCGCGGGGTTGAGGGCGAGCGGGTCGGTTGTTGGACTCCGGCGGCGGTGACCGCGGCCATCACGGATCGTAGCGTGGACGTCATCGACTGCGCGAGCGGTGAGCGTAAGAGCGTGGGCGTGGAGGCGTTCTTCCAGGGTTTCAACGCGCCGGGTGACGAGATGCTCAAGGTTAAGGATTGGCCCTCCGAGGATGACTTCAAGCAGAAGCTCCCGCGGCACTACGCCGACTTCGTGCGCATGTTACCGTTCCAGCCGTACACCAACCCCGTGGACGGCCCGCTGAATTTATCGTGCAGGCTGCCGAAGGAGTGGGTCCCGCCCGACCTGGGCCCCAAGTCGTACGTCGCGTACGGCCGCGAGGCACAGCGTGGCATGGGCGACTCGGTGACCCGGCTCCACCAGGATATGTCGGACGCCGTCAACGTTCTTTTACACGTCGAGCCCCGGGGTCCGGCCGGTGACGTCCCCGTCGAGGGCGCGAGGTGGGATATCTTCCGCAGGCAGGACTTCGCGACGCTGCAGACGTGGCTCGTCGGCAAGGTTGGCGAGGGTTCTACGTTTCTCGGTAACCTGGCACCAGAGGGCACGACGCAGGATGACGGCAAGAAGCCGACGGGGCACCCGATTCACGACGTCCGCGTTTTTCTCACCGACGCCGACCTCGCGGCGCTGGCGAAGGACACCGGGATCAAACCGTGGACCTTCGACCAACGTGAGGGCGACGCCGTGTTCGTACCCGCGGGGTGCGCGCACCAGGTCCGGAACCTTCGAAGCTGCCTGAAGGTTGCGCTCGATTTCGTGTCGCCGGAGAGCGCGGGGGAGTGCCTGGTGTTGGCGCGCGGGCTCCGGAAGTACGACATCGAGGATAAGCTGCAGGGTAGGGCGATGATGCTCCACGGGGCGAGGCACGCTGACGTGGCGCTCAACAACGGCAGGGTGAGGACCTACGGGAAGGCTTCCGCGGCGGCGGTCGCCGCGATTGAGCGCGAGGAGGCTGCCGCGGCCGCCGCCAAGGCTAAGACGGTTGAGGTCAAGGTGGAGAAGGAGGGCGTCAAGAAGGAGGATGCGCCGGCGGGCAAGAGGGTGAAGAGCGAGACCGCGCCGGCGTCGAACGGCGGCGGCGCGGCGGAGGCGGCATCCCGGGCGTCAAAGGCGGCGTCCCGGGCGTCAAAGGCGGCGGAGGCGGCGGAGGCGGCGGCGGCGAGGGCCAAGTCGCGGGAGGCGGCGCTGGACGACGAGCACGACGAAGCCGCCGAGCTCCTCCTCGGCCTCGGCGCGTTCACCGCCAAGCCGGCGCCCAAGCGCGCCAAGCCCAAGGTTGAGGCACCACCCGCGAAGAAGGCTAAGCCCGCGGCTAAGCCCGTTGAAAAGACGGAGGCTCCCGCGCCCGCGGTGAATCCGCTCGCGGCGTATCAGGCGTACGCCGCGGCTCTGATGGCGCAGCAGCAGCAGCCGGCGCAGGCGAAGCACGGCGAGCAGGCGGTGGCTGCGGCGTTGAGCCAGAACGCGTTGAGCCAGAACGCCGCCGCTCCCGCCGCCGCTCCGGGCGCGCCGTCCTTCTTCGGCGGCGTCACCATGCCCCCGCCCGCGTCGTCGGCTCCGGCGCCGAGCGTCACCCAGAACCCTCAGGCGGCTGCCTACGCCGCGCTGCAGCAGCAGCAGGCGTTTCAGGAGGAGATGCAGCGGGGGTTGATGCAGCAGCAGATGATGATGAATTACGCCGCCCAGAACCCCATGATGGCGGCGATGATGCAGCAGAACCCGGAGGTGATGAGGCAGTTCATGGCTCTGATGCAGGGCCAGGGCGCGCCGCCGCAGCAGCCTCCGTGAATCACCCACTCGCGCTTAGAGCGGAACAAACGAACGAACGAAAACTAGAAATTTGCGGGGCGGGGCACTCTCCTAGGCGACGAGTAGAATTTTGACCAAACCACAGATGAATTAAACGGCGGCGCGGCGCACTCTCCTAGCCTCACACGTCGAAAGCCTCCTCGGCGAGGTCGATGGCGCGGCCCAGCGCCGCCGCCTTGTTGACCGTCTCCTGGTATTCGCTCTCCGGGTCCGAGTCGGCGACTATGCCGGCACCCGACTGGAGGTGAATCACCCACTCACGCTTAGAGCGCGGCGGCTCGGACGCCTCTTTGCTGAACTTGTACATGTTATCCGTGTGCGCCGTGGGCACCACCATGGTCCGAAGCGCCAGCGCCATGTCCATCTCGCCGGTGAACCCCACGTACCCGATGCCGCCGCCGTAGGGACCGCGGCGGGTCGCCTCGAGCTCGTCGATGATCTGCATCGCGCGCACCTTGGGCGCGCCGCTCACCGTGCCCACGGGTAGCGCCGCGCGGAGCACGTCCCACGGCCCTAAATCGTCCAGGAGGTGACCGGTGACGGTCGACGAGATGTGCATGACGTGCGAGTACCTCTCAATCTCCATGAGCTTCTCCACCTTGACGGTTCCAGCCTTGCTGACCCGCCCGACGTCGTTGCGGCCCAGGTCCACGAGCATCACGTGCTCAGCCTTCTCCTTCTCGTCCGCGAGCAGGTCCACCTCCAGCGCGGCGTCCTCCTCCTCGGTCTTGCCACGCATCCGGGTCCCCGCCAACGGTCGGTTCACCACGGTTCTCTCCTTATCCGTTCGGCATAAAATCTCCGGCGACGACGCCACCAAGATGGACCCGCGCGCCTGCAGGTAGATCATGTACGGGCTCGGGTTCACTACCCGCAGCGCGCGGTACACGTCGAACGGGTCCGCGTACGTGCTCCTCTCGAACCTGTGAGAGAGCACCAGCTGGAAGACGTCGCCCGCCACGATGTGCTCCTTGGTGTCGGCGACGGCGCCCAAAAACTCCGCCTTGGACATGGTGCTGTCCGCGGGCGGCGTCGGGGGCGCCGTCAGGGACATGGACACCTCGCCGAACGGTAACGTGGGCACCGACTCCGGCTGCAGCGCCTTGACGAGCGCGTCCAGGGACTCCTCACCTTCCGCCAGCGCCGCGGCGGCGTCGCCGTCGTGTAAAGTGGTATCCACCCAGTGCACCGCGTAGAGCTGCTTGGTGGCGTGGTCGAAGATCACCACGTCGCGGTAGAGCCCGAGGCACAGGTCCGGCAAGTTCCTGTCGTCCTCGGGGGCGTCTTTAAACGGGAGCTTGTTGAGGTACTGGTAGCGGACGGTGTCGTAGCCCATGTACCCGACCCAGCCGCCGGTGAAGCACTCGGGGAGGCCGTCGGTGCGGCACGGGTTCCATCGCTCCGAGATTTCGTTGGCGACGGTGATCGGGTCCGTCTCGTCGGAGCGCGTGCGTTCGCCCTTGAGGTGGTCGAGGATGGACACGTGGTTCTCCTTGGCCATCACCTGGAGGCGGGGGCAGGGGTGGAATGAATTTTCAGCGTTTCGTGGGATGATTACTTACTCGCAATGATCGGGCGCGGGGTGATCGGGGTCGACGCGGGTTCATGAAACTCACCTCCATGTAGGGCCTGGAACCCAGGAATGAGAAACGGCCGGTCTGGGTTCCGCCCACGACGGACTCGAGCAGAAAGCTCGGCGCGTCGCGCTCGTCCTCCTTGACGAGGCACCGGTACGCGAGGATGGGCGTGAGCTGATCATTGAAGAGACGCCTGTACAGAGGGATGAGGTTGTGCCCCTTCGCGGCGAGTTTCATGAACTCGTCAGCCTGCCCGGCGTGCTTCTTCGGCCTGAGCGAGGCGGCCCTGGCGCTGGCGTTCGGCTCGGCGATGGTCGCCGCCGGGGTCACCGCCGCCCTGGAGCGGGAGGCGACCGCGGTGGACACGATGAGTGGGGCGCCCGCCGCGAATCCGCCGGCACGGCGAACGCCGAGGCGGGGCGCAGCCTGGGTGGCGCGCGTCCCGCGGTGAGCGCGGGAGGCGGCGGCGAGGCTCGCCGTCGTCGAGGCGACACCGATGATGCAGGCCATGGCGCCGTCGGGAGGTCGCGGCTCTCTTGGGTGTGGACGACTCCTCGGAGCCCTACGAGTACCTCAACGATATCCAAAAAACTCGGGACTTTTCGAGATCTGGGATAAAAGACGGTGATTTCGTGACTGCTCTCCGTAGAATTCTACCTTCGGGTAATAGCGAATAAGCTCCATTTGAACTAAATACACTGTGCTTCTCAATATTGTACGATTATCGGCCAAACGCCCAAAGTCCACGAAGCAGATAGGCAGAACAGCTCCCGCGAAAATATTTGGTTCCGGTTGGAAAAGGACACCGCGATGACGTCTGGGAGTGTTCGCGCCCAGCGACCGCATTTACGTCAGCGCACGCCCCGCGGATCTTTCCCCGGCGCATTCATCGTATCTAGACACCGACGAGCGACCGCGTTCGACCCCCGAGCGTCGCGAAACCCGAGCGGAGCCCCCCATCGTCGAGCAAAAGTCTACCTCAAACAAACCCACAAGCACGAGTGCGCAAGTTCGGGCGAGGGGGCAATGGCGGGCGCGTCGTGCCAGCAGACGGCGGCGGTGCTAAGGCTGCAGTCAGACCTGAGGGCCATCAAGACGGAACCTCCCGACGTGAGTTTCCATCCCCCGCGCGCCCACCGACGCGCCCGTTTCTTCGCACGAGGCGGAAGGGCGCCCCTCCCGCACAACCCTCGTTCCTGACGCGG
>Ga0115566_10003642_pt1 | contig 12402 bp, 13 predicted proteins | sample COGITO_mtgs_1204_3_FD_87173 | JGI IMG/M metagenome (GOLD analysis project Ga0115566, IMG submission 87173) | Pelagic marine microbial communities from North Sea - COGITO_mtgs_120405 | ecosystem: Environmental > Aquatic > Marine > Epipelagic | place: Germany:Helgoland, sampling site Kabeltonne...
TTCAGACGCGATTTCAATAGCATATCAATCTTATCCTGTTGTTGAGCTCGGGGCTGATACCACAATTTGCCCTTACGATGCTATTCCTTTAAATGCTATAAATGCCGGAGCGCAATACTTATGGAGCACAGGCGCGACCACTCCAATCATTTCCGTTTCGGACGAAGGAAACTATTCTGTGTCTGTCAATCTAAATGGTTGTTGGAGTTTTGATGATATTGATATCGATACCGCAGTTATTCCAAGTTCCTATTTGGGGCCAAATCAATTGTTGTGTCCAAATGATGTGTTTACCTTGAACGCGACCACGAATCAGGCTATTGGGTATTTATGGCAAAATGGATCAACGCTTCCCACATTTAATGGATCGATTGGTGGCCTTTATTGGGTTGAAGTTACTGTGGATGTATGTGCCGTAAGGGATTCGATACAAGTCAACTATGTCGAACCCCCTGCCGATATTATTGGGGGTGATGTCAGCATATGTGAAGATCAATCGGTTACCCTGAGTATATGGCCAACAGGTTTAGCCAACTTTCAGTGGAGTAATGGTTCGAATCAACAGAGTATTCTTGTGAACACTGGTGGTACTTATTGGGCGCATGTGACTAAACAAGGATGTCCTTTTGGAGATACAGTAGATGTTGAATTTAGACCATTGCCTATTGTTGATTTTGGTCCTGATCGAGATGCTTGTGAAGGGGATTCTGTCATATTAAAAGCGGTGAATCCAAACGCACTTTATGTCTGGAATAACGGATCAACGTCATCTTCAAAAAAGGTAAAAAAGACAGGGACATATAGCGTTTCGGTATATATGGATGGATGCTTTGCAGAGGATCATATTTTCATTGAATTCAAACCGAATCCGGTGCCCGAGTTGTTGAATGACGTGACAGTTTGTGAGAAACAATCGCATACGTTCAATGCCTACAGAAAGTCTTTTGACGCTTATATCTGGAATACCGGTTCGACCGATTCGGCCATTTTAGTGGATGCGGCAGGAATGTATAAAGTCACCGTTTGGATGGATGGATGTTCGGGGTCTGATTCCGTACAATTTATCCAACTTCCTTTACCCGAAATAAACCTCGGTCATGATTCCGTTTTTTGCGAAGGCGATGAAATCATTCTGGATGCCGCGGTTGATGGTGTCGCAACGTATCAATGGCAGGATAAATCAAAAAGTTCAACCTATACAGTTTGGCGACCGGGTGGTTATTCCGTGCGAGTGGAGCGCGCAGGCTGTGTTTCAAGAGACACCATTAATTTTCACATGGAGGCGTATCCAAAACTCAACTTAGGCAACGATACGACCATTTGTATTGGAGATTCTGTGGTTTTTAATTTGGATGACAGCAATTCAACGTTTATCTGGAATGGTGAAGAAGAAAAGTTCAAACATGTGGTCAACGATTCGGCATACATTTGGGTGGTTGGAAGCAACTATTGTGGAACAATAAGAGATTCGGTCACAGTAACTATTCGAGACTGCGAATGCTTTATGTATGTACCGTTGGCATTTTCACCGGATGATGATGGCCTTAACGACATTTTATTACCACAATTTGATTGCGACATTTCTAATTATCAAATGCGACTCTTCGATCGATGGGGCGAATTGATTTTTGAAACAGACGATCCGTATTACGGATGGAACGGGAAGAGGACGAACCTACCAGTAAAAATTGGAGTTTATGTATTCGAGGTATTCTATGATGCGCAGCTGGAAGTGAATGGCAGTGCTGTTCATTTCGAGAAAACGGGAACCGTTCAAGTTCTTCGCTAAAATCTTTGATAATCGATATTTAATTTGTTGGCATTGTAAGGAACTGTATCTAATTTCGACAGTCTCTATTTCTTAACATTTATTTGCTACAACTTACACCTAAAGTATTGAATCTTTTCTTTAGTAATAGTTCCAATTGGGCGGTTGCGCTTGTCATGCTTTTCGCAATGACTTCTTTTCGGTCTGATATCGATTCAGGCGATTTTACAGCATGCCCAACATTATTCAATATTGAACGAAGCAGGGATGCGAATCAGATCGTATATAAACTGAATATAGATGAAGATGGCTCGCTCAATGAAACTGAGCCTATACAAGCATTTTGGGTGAAGTATAAAGAAAAGGGTGAAGTTGAACCCATTTCATGGATTCAAAAGGAGCTATCATACGGACTTAAATTCAAGTCAATTTCGGAAGGTAAATGCACCTTTCATTTTGCAGCATACGATAAAAAGGATTTATACTTAAGAAACGACTTTGGGTCTTATAAGGTATATGCCTTGTCCAACGATAAATTTGTTGAATTAGAACGCATCTTCGTGCATTTTAATGGCGGAACTGACTGGCTACCAACGGTAGAATACGTTGAAATATTTTCTAAAGAAGTCGTATCTGGTGAGGTTGTAAGCGAAAAAATATATCCATGATTGAACCCTGTATTTCAAACCTCAAGCAAATTAAGCAAGTTCTTGAATCATCCGGTCAAAAGAATTTTGTAATGAAACTGGATGTCTTGTCTGGGGCATCGATTGGTCAGCATGTGCGCCATGTTTTGGAGTTCTATCTATGTTTGCTCAACGGCTTAGAAACTGGAACTTTAAATTATGATCATCGAGAGCGGAACTTAGAAATTGAGAACCAATTGGAAACAGCGCTTGCTACCATCGATAAATTGATTTTGAACTTAAACGATTTGAATCAAGATCAGGCATTGAAACTAGAAGGCGATGCTGGTGTTTCTGTCAACGTTCCCTTTTCAATCGCTACAAATCTTCAACGCGAATTAGCTTATAATCTGGAGCATTCCATTCATCATCAGGCGATTATAAAGATTGGATTAAAACAATTGAGTTTCGATGCTGTTTTAAGTAAGGAATTCGGAGTGGCACCGTCCACCTTACGATCACATTAAACTTAACATCATGCTTAAAACTTTTACCTGCTCGCTCGCGTGCGGTGCACTTCTGTCTTTTCAATGTATTCATGCCCAAGAGGTGGTTGGAACACCAACGGTGTCGAAAGTGGAATCTAATATAGATTTTGCCCTAGCTTTTGGTGCGAACGCTTATTCCACGGCACTTGGTTTTAATAGGACTCATGGACTCTTAAAGTCACATAAATTGAGGATAGGCTATGGCGTGAGGCTTTCAAGTTTGTTCGGTCAAAATTTAAACTATACAAGTGCTCCACCTGAGTTATTTCTAGAGCCTACCTTAGTCGATACATTACTTGTTGCTTCGCCCATAACTCTGGGGTTAAATGCCAACATTCACCTGGGTTATTTTATTACTCCTAAGTTTCAAGTTGGGTTTAATATTGATGTCATTGGCCTCGGATTTGGGGCAACAAATCGAAGCACATTTATTTCTTCTGACAACAATGGTCAATTTGCCGCAAGGCAAACAGCACGGCCAACTTCCATGAATGTCTTACTTGTTGGAGACAAGGATATTGGCCAGTTAAAATCCGAATTTGTTTTGGCGTATCGAATTAAGGATCAATTCTTGGTTAGAGCAGGGGCTGACTTCACCTTTTCGGAATACACTACGTTGAATGAACTTACCAATACTAACGATCGGTTTAGACATAAAGCAATGATGGGTTTTGTTGGGATTTCTTATAAAATCGGATCGAAAACAGAATAGCATGATGAAGGTAAATCAATTCATTTCCCTCGTTTTTTCCTTTGTTTTCTTGACTTCATTTACCTCCGGTGATGAAACCAAGTTAGCGGCTGAACAATACGTTACGTTCAAAATCAAAAATGCGGGTATAACAGTAGATGGCGCTTTTGAGAAGTTTAATTTGAACATTAATTACGATGCTATTACCCCATCAAAATCAACCTTTAACGGGACCATCGAAGTCGAATCTTTATCGACTGGAATTGAAATGCGAGATGGACACTTGAAGGACGAGGATTACTTTAATGCCGAGAAGTATCCGCAGATAAAATTTGCATCAACTTATGTTGCTCTATTGACCAATGGACAATTGAAAGTAGTTGGAAACCTAACCATTAAGCATATCACAAAGTCCGTGGAGCTTCGAGTTGATGTCATTGAGTCGGCTGGTCGAACCTATTTTAAAACAAGTTTGTCCCTCGATCGATTAGACTATCAAGTTGGCGAAAGCAGTTGGACGTTAAGTGATGAGGTTAAATGTGCGATAAAAGTGTTGGCACTATAATCTTAGCTTTAGGCGATGAATCAAGCCAAAGCTATTCTAACGCATCTCAGGTTTCCATTCTCGTTTTTTCTACTTCCCATTTTTTTATTTGCTGCATCCCATAGTCTGCCTTGGATTGCTCCGATTTGGCCTTTGCTCATCGTACTTCATCTTTTGGTTTATCCGTCCAGTAATGGCTATAATAGTCTAATGGACAATGATACCGGTAGCATAGGTGGCATCAAGTATCCCGAAAAAGTGCCTAAAGCCATGATTACTGTTTCCTTTATTATGGATGGTATTGCCTTGATTCTGACTTTTCTTTGGTATGGGTGGACAACAACTGGGCTTATACTCCTTTATATTCTAGCATCTCGGGCATATAGTTACCGAGGCATTCGGCTTAAAAAGAATCCGATCATTGGATATTTGATTGTCGTTTTATTTCAAGGAGCGCTGATTTTTATTGCGACCGTTTGGACTTTGACGAATTCCATTCAATTTGATTTAACAACTGCGCTTGGCGCCTGTGTTTCGGCTCTCTTGATTGGTGCGAGTTATCCGCTAACTCAGGTGTATCAACACCAGCAAGATGCTGAGGATGGGGTGATTACTTTGAGTGCTCTGCTTGGAATTAAAGGAACGTTTGTTTTTGCCATTGTCGCTTTTTTGCTCCTAAATGTTTTGATGTTTGCGTATTTGGAGCTTAAGCTCCAATCGATATTTCCGTTTCTGATGTTTTTGATGGTAAGCGGACCCGCAGGTATGTATTTGGTTCGTTGGATGAGACTTGTTTGGAGGGATCCGATCATGGCTAACTACGAAAACACAATGAAAATGAGCAAAATTGGATCTGCCTGTATGAACGTTTTCTTCTTAGCGTTGTTGGTATTTGAAATTATAGCATGGCAACCTTGGAACTAACAAAAATCCTGAGCATCTCAACTGCACCCGCTCCATTTCGCTATGAAAATGAGGAGTTATTGCAATTCATGGAATACTTTGTAACGGACTCGATTGGCTTAAGGAAACTCAAGTATGTTTGGAAGGAGTCGGGTATTCGTACCAAGTATTCGGCACTTGCAGATTTTAAACAAGACGCTAAGCCTAGACTTTTTCAGGATCCGGTGCATGCTCCGACCACGAAGTCTAGACTGGATGTATTTCAAAACGAAGCACCCGTTTTAGGTGAAAAAGTTGCGAGAAACGCTATTCAAAATGCCGGTCTTACTTCAAACGACATAGGGGCAATCATAACGGTCAGTTGTACAGGTATGTATGCCCCTGGCTTAGAAATTGAACTTTCTGAAAGGCTTGGTCTATCGGAAAACACAGAGCGACATGCTATAAATTTCATGGGTTGTTATGCAGCTTTTCATGGGCTTAGATTGGCCAATTTAATTGCTCAAAACGACCCTAAAAAGAACATCCTTTTGGTGTGTGTGGAATTATGTTCACTCCATTTTAGAAACGATAGTAGCGATGATAATTTGCTTAGTACTGCGCTGTTTTCGGATGGAGCAGCGGCCGTTGTATTAGGCGTAAATGGTGCCAAGCCAGCCTTGGGCGAATTAGTCGGCTTCGGCTCAAAACTGATTGGAGAGGGAAAATCGGATATGGCGTGGAATATTGGAAATACAGGGTTTGAGATGATTTTGAATCGTTCGGTGCCAAAACACATTGAGAAGAATATGTCCACAGCCTTTCATTCCATTTTGCAAGATTATGGACTAGAGCCAGATGCAATCCAAGGTTTTGCCATTCACCCGGGAGGTAAAAACGTTTTGTCGGCATTTGCCAGCGCGCTAAACACCGATGTTTCTGCTTTGAACCATAGTATGGAAGTGTTGGAGCAATTCGGAAACATGTCCTCTTGTTCCGTTCTTTTTGTGCTTGAACGCGTCCTAATGAACACACCAAAAGGGGCACTTATTTACAGCGCAGCCTTTGGTCCAGGCCTAACGGTCGAAAGCGGATTGATCAAATCTTTAGCAGCTTCTGATGCCTGATTTTAAAAAGAGATCGAGCGAATTGGAGCTTATGGATTATCCCATCGAGGATAAAAGCGACATATTCAAGAATTTCAAAGAACTGGTTTTCATTAATCGTTACTTGGGAGGCGCCATTCATAGTTATCGCAACATCAGGCATTTGTGCGAAAAACTTGACTGTCCAACCATTGTTGACATTGGTTTTGGCGCAGGTGATTTATTGAACTATCTCCATGAGAAACGGAAATATTTGCCAAGTAAAACCAAGTTTATCGGAGTCGATCTAATGCCTGAGGCAAAGGAGTTTGCAGACAAGCATTACCAATTTAAGGCAAAACAAATTGAACTCGTTCTTCAGGATTATCGCGCATGGCTAGAAAAGGGTGAAAGACCTGATATAATTCATGCCAGCCTCTTTTGCCACCACCTCACTAGCGATCAGTTGATTGAGTTTTTGCAAGTTGCCAGCAAAAATGCCAAGACCGGAGTTGTCATCAATGATTTACAGCGACACGCATTAGCATATTATTCCATCAAGTGGTTGACGGCCATGTTTTCAAAATCAAGATTTACAAAGAATGACGCACCGCTTTCCGTGTTGCGGGGATTCCGAAAAAAGGAACTAGTTGAACTTTTGAACCAGGCTGGTATTAGCGATTTCGAGATTCGATGGAAGTGGGCATTCCGCTACCTTATTACAATCAGAACAAATAACTCGAAAGTTGGCGCAAGATCAGTATGACATAGCAATTGTAGGAGGTGGAATTGCCGGTCTATCGCTTGCCATTCAATGCGCACGTGCTGGATATCAAACCATTGTATTTGAAAAAGAAAGCTATCCTAAGCACAAGGTTTGTGGGGAATACATCAGCAATGAATCTAGGTCGTTTTTATTGGATCTCGGACTTCCGTTGTCTGAATTAGATGTTCCATTTATAGATCAATTTGTTTTAAGCTCTCATCATGGTTTTGTGTCCAGTTGTCGGCTTTCAACGGGTGGTTTTGGGTTAAGCAGATTTGAGCTGGATAGCCAATTGGCAAATCTCGCTCAGAAGGCCGGTGCGATCGTAATGACGGATACGAAAGCACTTTCCGTTCAAGGAGACTTTGTGGCTGGATACCGCATTGAAACACTTCGCCAGGGAACATTCCGATCAAAGCTTTTGATCGATGCCTCAGGAAGGAATTCTGCCTTAAACAAATCGAACAAGAGCAAAATTACCGAGGCTTGGATAGGGGTGAAATATCATTTGGATGCTGGACCTGATTCCAACGTAATCGAAATCCACACATTTCCAGATGGGTATGCTGGAGTTTCGAAGATTGAGGCCAACAAATACTGTTTTTGTTATCTCACAAAAGCAAGTGGATTAAAAGCCTGTAATTCCGACATCCAATTATTTGAAGAGAAGGTTCTATCTAAAAATCTAAGATTAAAAGCCCGTTTAAAAGCTAACAAGCTTGTCGGACCCATTACGACATCGCAGTTTTATTTTGGAATGAAAGGCGAAGGAGGAAGTTTTAATGAAATTGGCGATGCTTTGGGGTTTATTCCAACATTAACTGGAAACGGGATGAGTCTCGCATTGCGTTCTTCCAAAATACTATTCGAAAACGTGGATGAACTTCTCAGCGCGTCCATAGATGCCGCTACCTTTCATAAGCGCTGCGATGAATATATGAAAGGATACTTGAAGCATCGCGTCAGTCGTGGGGTCTTGTTGCAAAACCTACTTTTTTTAAAGCCAGCCGCGCTGAATAAAGCATTGATGTTTCTATTTAGTAAATCTCCTTGGGCGCTGCGAATGATGTCTAATTTAGCTGTCGGAAAGACCATTTAGCCAATGTGTACAGTAACTTACTTGCCAACAGAAACAGGATGCTTGATTTCCTCCAATCGAGATGAAATCATTACGCGTTCAGTAGCGCTGGCTCCCGATATTTATCCACATGGTTCACGCAATTTGCTCTTTCCCAAAGATCCGGTAGGCGGTGGAACTTGGATCGTAACGGCCCCCGAAGCGACAATTTGTTTATTCAATGGGGCATTCGAACCCCACGTCCGAAAAGAAAGCTATCGCATGAGTAGGGGCATGGTTCCTATTCAGTATTTCGATTATTTATCGGCAAGTTTGTTTGCCAACACCTTCGATTTTGTCGGAATTGAACCTTTTAGCTTGGTCGTTTATCAATCCGGAAGATTGCACTTGCTTGTGTGGGATGAAACTTCTGTTCACTTAACAGAATTGGATCCAAATATTCCTCAGATATGGGCTTCATCCACCCTTTATTCACCTGAAGTAAGAATGCACCGAAAAGAGATGTTTAATGCATGGCTTGAGTCGGATCCAAGTTTTGACCAAGAATCGATTATGAGATTTCATCAATCGGAAAAAACGGATGCCGAAAATGGCCTATTAATCCATCGATCTAATGGACTGAAAACAGTGAGTGTGACCAGTGTCGAGCGACACGATGCCTATGATACTAGTATGGTTTATCGCGATTTAATCGGTGATGTAACCAGCTCTAAAAACCTGTCATTTATCCTGTGATGCGCCTTGGATTCATATTGAGTTTGTGCTTTCTATGGTTCCAGTCTGTGCACGCCCAAAAGGATTCTACGCGTAACACCACCCTGAAAGTTCTTCCAACGGCATATTACACGCCTGAAACAAAAATTGCCGTAGAAGGCTTCGCTTACTTGAGTTTTTATTCGAAAAAAGCCGAGAGGGCGTCTAATGTCAGGCTATTTCTTACGGCCACACAAAATCGGCAATTGAGTCTCGACCTTCCTTGGCAGATTTTCACTGCTGGGGAGAGTTTCCGCATTTCAGGCAAAGTTTCCGCTCGAAAGTTTCCCGAATACTTCTACGGAATCGGGAATAACACCCAAGAGAAGCTACGCGAACTCTATAGTTTTAATAGCCTTGGCATCACCAACAGAATATTGAAGCAAAGCTGGGGGAACAATTACATTGGAGCCGCTATCGAGGGAATGTTGCTAAATACGAAACTACCTTTGTCAAACTTTCACATGATTAGCGATACGATGGACATTGTTGGCGCCCATGGTTATGGAGTTGCAGGTATTGGACCATCCTTCATCCATGATTCGCGTGATGTGCTGTTGTGCCCGCGAAAGGGGCGTTTTGTGGAAGTCACCGCGCTATTTAATGTAGGAATGGCGGATGGTAAATCTATCAAGTATTCCAAGCTGATCTTTGATTATCGGGAATATTTCAAACTCAAATATCAAACCGTGTTTGCCTATCAGATTGCAGCGCAATCAACCATTGGTTCTGTACCGTATCGGGAACTTCCAGCGCTGGGCGGACCATTGATGCATAGAGGTTTTTACTTCGGGCGGTTTAGGGACAAACATTTGGTTTTTAGTCAGGCCGAAATTCGAAAGCACTTGTTTTGGCGTATCGGTGCAGTTGCCTTCGGATCTGTGGGACGCGTGTGTAATGATGACGATCTGTTGGCATGGAGAGGTTTTCATCCTGCTGGTGGTGGTGGGATTCGGTTTAAACTTTCAGCCAAAGATGAGGCTAACATTCGATTTGATTTTGCTGTAACCCCAGATTCTAAGGGGTTTTACGTCTATTTTGCCGAAGCATTTTAATGGTTGCAAAACTCCCCATATCGTTGCGCTTGAAGCGTTTTTGGATTCGTTGGACACAGTGGGAATTCTGGCCTACGACCATCGTTTACCTTCCCGTTTTGGTTTGCTATCCCATATGGGCGCTGCTGTCTAGAGACATTTTTTTCTTTTCCTTGGTCAACCCTAAAATGCGAATGGGTGGACTTTATGGTGCGAGTAAGTTTCAGGGTTTACTGCCGCTAGATGCTGCAATCAAACCAAAAACACTATTATTCTCAGCTGATGCTAATCGGGCAATGGTTGAATCTAGTTTAAACGCTGCGCAAATTTCTTTTCCTATCATCATCAAACCCGATTTGGGAGAGCGCGGAAAAGGAGTGGAGAAGGTGGTAAATGCAAGGCAATTGTCTCGAACTTTACCCACGCAAACAAGTGATTTTGTCATTCAAGAATATTTAGACTTGCCCTTTGAAGCGGGGGTGTTTTACATTAAGAAACCCGGACAAACGAAGGGTGCGATTACGTCCATTGTGGTTAAAGGGTTTTTAACTGTCAAAGGTGATGGAGTACACACGATCAAGGAGTTATGCTTAATGAACAAACGAGCTTTGTTGATATGGGAGAAACTTGAAATGAGTTTGTCGATGGATATAAATCGAATTCTTGACGAAGGCGAACGAATCGATATTGAACCAATCGGCAACCACAGTCGAGGAACAGCTTTTAATGATGGTAATCATTTGATCAATCCGGTCCTCGAAGAAAGGATAGAAGCGATGGCGCATTCATTACCAGAGTTCCACTATGGTAGGTTTGATCTCAGGGCAGAATCTGAAGCGCAGTTTTCTTTAGGTGAAACAATAAAAGTCATGGAAGTGAATGGTGCAAACGCTGAACCTGCGCATATTTATCAAGAAGGCGCATCCTTATGGGGCGGATTTTGGACCCTACTGGTTTATTGGCACACCATATTCCTTATCGCACGCAGCAATAGAAATCGATTTAAGCCAAGCAGCTTTGCTGAGGCTCATTTGGCCTACAAACAATGGCAATATATTAAAAATGAAAAGTGGAACCTCGCAGAACGTGAAGTGGATTCTGCCTTGACTTAAGTAAATCTCATGAAAAAATTATTCATCTCAATCCTTCTGATATCAAGCCTTTCACCGCTTATGGCTCAGGTGAAATTGGCTTTTGATAAAACACCAAGAATGGCATTGGATGCTTCGCTGGCTTCATCCTTATCGAGCAATGCCCTTACATTTTCGGTGAATCGATTGCATCCAATCGCCTTTAAAGGAAGGTTTTCGGTAGGCTACGGCCTCCGATTCACGGGTTATTATGGGCAAGACAATGGTTATGTCACTGCTCCGGCTGATGTGAGCGAAGGGAACTTTTTCAAAAAGCAAAACGAAGCCAAACTCGACGCGCTTTATCTGACTCACAGCTCCGTTGGTTTTCTCAACGCGGCTGTTTATTTGGACTATCTCCTTTCAGAAAAGCTTTCGCTGCAATTTAACATCGATGCTGTAGGCTTTAGTTTCGGAGCAGATCGAAGCGGACGGTATGAAGCTGATTCAGAGAATCTTTCTTCGGCTAATGAGGCGGCAAGTGTAACCAGCGTTAATTTGCTTTTAACAGGAGATTGCGACATCGGCAGCCTGAATTCGGAGTTCAGTTTGCTCTATCGCATCAGCGATAATATGATTTTAAGGACTGGAGTGTCTTTTGTTTTCACCGAATTCACTACAAACAATAAACTGGCCTTTAACAACGATCGATTCCGTAAGAAAAGCCTAATGCCCATGCTAGGGTTTAGTTATTTACTTTAAGAAATCATGAAGAATTACCTTAAATACCTTGAACGTGCTGCCTCATGGCTGGCCAGTATAATCTTGCTGCAGACCTTGTTTATTAAGTTCACGGCTCATGCTGACAGTGTTATGCTTTTTAGCACATTGGGATTAGAGCCTTATGGCAGAATAGGCGTTGGAGTAGTTGAGCTAATAGCTGCGCTTTTAATGCTATTCAAAAGATCAGCTTTTTTGGGAAGCGTCCTGACGATGGGATTAATGACAGGAGCCATTCTTTCCCATGTTTTTATACTCGGCATTGAGTTTAATGGAGATGGGGGTGCGTTGTTCAGTCTTGCTTGCGTTTGCTTTTTTGCCGCCTCCGTTGTCGCTCGAATGAATTTTAAAGGTTTTGACTTCAAGAATTACTGAGCCGCATCAATCGATTTTATGATTTCTGCGCAAGCCCAGCGAATTTCATCTTCTGAAATGCAAAGAGGAGGAGCGAGGCGAAAGGCATTGCGACAACTCAAAAAATAAAAGCCTATGATTCCCTTGTCCAACAGATCGTTTATGACGCGGTTGACCATGTTTTCCGAGCTGAGTTCCACCGCCATCATAAACCCAAATCGCCTTAATTCCACAATGGACTTATGTTTTAGTAAATCGCTGAATAACTGAGATTTATAACCAATATCTTCTATCCATTTTTCAGATGTCAATACTTCTAAATTAGCCAACGCTGCTGCGCAACAAACAGGGTGGCCGCCAAAGGTGGTAATGTGGCCTAACACGGGATCGTGGGTGAGAAATTCCATGTTTGCTCGGCTGGAA
>Ga0115566_10003646_pt1 | contig 12396 bp, 17 predicted proteins | sample COGITO_mtgs_1204_3_FD_87173 | JGI IMG/M metagenome (GOLD analysis project Ga0115566, IMG submission 87173) | Pelagic marine microbial communities from North Sea - COGITO_mtgs_120405 | ecosystem: Environmental > Aquatic > Marine > Epipelagic | place: Germany:Helgoland, sampling site Kabeltonne...
TCCTCCGCATCCATCGTCAGGATTTTGTGGGTGAGGCTCACCTGCTACATCTTCAGGGAACCAAACTCGCTTCTTTGCTGTTGTCTTCTGTTCTTTCTTTTCTTGACAAGAGTGGAAATTTGCGATTGCAGCCATGTTAATTTGTTAAAGTTATTTACTAAGTTGTTGGAGATTGGGATATCTTTCCTATTTTGACAGATTTTCATTTCAATTTTTTAAAAACTGGCATTTCTTTACATAAATTTATTAAAAATATATGATAGTTTAATAGATAGTTATAATGACTTATTTGGATCGCAAAGCAGCTATTTCCTTGTCAACAAATGACGAGTAACTACTGGAAGCACGATAGTACTCTTTGTCATACTCATAACCTTCGAAGAATGGCAATTCCTCCTCATCATCTTCTACAATGTCACGCTGTTGCGTTTTTTCATTCCAGTCGGAGGCAAACTCTTCGTCGCATTGTGTCGCCAAGTCATACTCAATCTTTGTCTCTTTTTTAGGAGTGACTTGTGCCTTTTTAGTAATACGCGCAGATCTGCGGTGTTGTGGCGTAAGAAGCATGTTATAGTATATAAAGTTATTGGATTTAAAATGTACTTGTTTTGACGGTTAATATCTATAACAATCTGTCAAAAAAACATTTCAATTTTTTAAACGGACAATTATTTTTTAAATAGAAAATAATTTATTTGCAACCTATATTTAAATATTTAGTAGTTGATGTAGTAACTCCAAATATTACATGTAAAAATATTCCTAGTAAAAACCATATTACAGTTGTGATTACAACCGGTATATTGGTAATATATGATGTAATAAAAGAAGCTAATAACGTTAATAAATAATCTACTATGGCAACATTGTCAATTCTAAATCTATGAATTCCTTTTTTGGGAACTCCTAGAAGATTTTTATATTTCTTAAAAATACATATCATTTAATATATTACCATATTTTATTTAATAAATGGTATCAAGTATTAAATAAAACTAACAAACATATAATATAATGTTGAAATTTATAATGGACAATTTGATCATTGTAATTCCTTGTATCACGCTTTTAGTTTTATTTTATATGTACAGTAATAAAAGTCACGAAGGTATAACTAATATTGGTTTACCCGAAGATGAATACAATACAAATAATCATGATGTGTCGGAAGAAGATAATGAACCATTTATACCCTCTGAATCATTTATTGGAGAGAAAAGTGGCTATGTATTTAAAAACGATAACGAAGGATTAGGGTATTATAAAGATAATACTTTAATAGAAGATTAATTTTCTTTCTTTGTATTTTCATGTATTTCCTTTATTAGTTTATACATCGCTTTATTTTCATCAATATGTTTTCTAACTAACAAATTATACGAATAAAAAAAATAAAGAGCAGATCCTAATCCAGCGACCCATCCCAATTGCTCATACATTTGTAATATATGAACAATAAAAATTTTATAATGAAACGATCAACTAATGTTCTACTAACGGACACATGATAGGATCACCCTTCCAATCTGTCCATGGCGCATCTGGTTTGTTGGCAATCTCCACTATACCCCATATCCAAAGAATCGTTATAGCAATCGCCCATAGGAAAATAAAACAGTAGCCACTGCATAATGCACAATCTTTGCAATCTTCAGAAGATCCCATTAAACAACAAGTAAATATACACAATAGAAGACACCCTCCAAATACTGTCGCCATTTGTATAGCAAACATATCCCAGCGTTCAATATTCCCCCACCCACTTCCAAACATTCCCGTAAACGGAATTCCTTGAAGTATAATAGCTGGAATAAAGGATTTCCCCGATTTCACACAATTATCATTAACAGAATCCCATTCCCAACAGTCATTTGGAAAACATCCGCTCGTATTTTTTGGCCTCTCAATATAAGTTAAACATTTACCGGGGCATACACAGTTTTCTTTGTTCGACCCACTCTTGCACTCAATAGGTTCAAACGTATTTACTTCCGTTAATATACGCTTGGAAGTCCTTATATATTTATTACTAAAATTAGATTCAAAAGAATCTGTTATATAAGCATTACAATATGCTATTGAAAGAAGAGCTAAAAGTGCACTGTATTTGAACATCGTATATAATTCGCAGGAGATATGTCAGTATATATATACTGAATAACCTTCAATTTTTTTGTATTTTTTCGGAATTTATATAAATGCCAGTAATCCACTTCCTATACCCATAGATGTAAATAAGTGCCAAAATGCATGCATCTGATATTCCTGTACATATTCACACGCAAACTGATCCAATAACCAACACGCTGTTCCTATTGAGAAAAAAGTTATATATCCAATTATAAACCAACGTTTTCTACCGCGTGCAATTTGTAGTCCTATATGGGCAAGATATATTTGTGTCATTGTAAATACTATGAAAAAATAAACAAAATATTCGTGCAATGCGAAATATAAACCTATAAGTGGTACACTCCACCATCTACTCGTTTTTTTGAGATGACTAACAGCATCACAACTAAGAACTAACATCGAAATTTCATCTAACATTTGCGCATAAACCCGTAACGTCATATGCAATACAAACGCACCGACGCCAACTAAAATTAAACTTTGACCAAGATTGGAAATACGGGTATTTAAAAAATAAATACCTACGAGAATATAAAAAATAGATGATATTGTGTTGAAATACTCTGCTATCCAATGCGAATATACATATTTATCTTCGCAAAAATGAACGCTTGTATCTTCGGGCCCCCAAAAATAATTCATGGATATATTAAATTTAAATCTCTATATAGCTTTTAAATATTCATTTGATGGATTTCCAAGTATAATGACAATATAATTTAAAAACATGACAAGTAATAATAATATCAATGAATAAACCACAAGAATCGTATTTTGTAGTTTTGAATCAATGCGAAGTTCTACGAAATAAATGGCTATCTTGTAAAAATGAAGATCTTACAAATGAAGATGTTCAAGTAGAATGTAATAGAACCCTTCAAAAATACATACATTTATGCGGTAATAAAAAATATGATCCAAAGAAAAGATTACGATGTTCTATTTATGCAACACATTAGATTTAAATATGGAAAAATTGAATTAATAGAAGTTTTCATAATCTTTAATTAGAACTTAATCATGGAACTTATACAGGTAACCAAACGAAATGCGATTGACACTATTGATCGATTTGAAAAAAAATATATTCGCTTTATGCCATATTCTACAATGTTATTGCATATAGTTATAATGTCGTGTACTTTGGGAAATTTTGCTCGACTTTATTATAATACTTGGGATGAATATCTCAATTCATTGTTTGAGTTGAGTTGGTATGGATTAGGTTGGGGAAATACACCCGCCCTTGTAAAAATTACAACTAATATTATATGCATTTGTATTGGATTGTTTTATAACCATTATGTTTATACGGTTAACTTTTATGGTACTATTAAAACTAGAAGGAAACGAGTTGAAGCTTATCAAAATATATTAAATGAAGAAGGATATGATTCAGATGAAGATTCTGATTATAACCCTGATCTTGATAGCGATGCTGAAGAAAGTAGCGATGAAGAAGAAAGTGATGAGGCGACGAATGAGGTGGAGGATGATAGTGACACAGAAAAAAATGAAGAAATCGAACAAATATTTACAGAGATTGAAGACGATTACAATAAAAAAGTTGTATAGTTATACGGGTTTATCTATTTCTTGAATATATACTGGTAATTCCTCATTTAAATTTTTATATGAACTATCTACCCATTCAATCGTTAACGGCATGGTTTCTGCCAAAGGAGAGTTACCAGTCCAATACTCTTTATTAATTAACTTATACAATTTTTTAATTCTATTTTTAATACCACCTGCATTCCTAGGCGGAACATGTTTCAAAGCCCATTCAAATTGCAATGATTCTATTTTTGTGGGAAATCCGTGAACAACGCATATATGTCTCCAGCCTTTACCTTTACTGGTAGTATATTTTGCTCCACCCGATATTTCCTTATTATGTGCTCGTAATCTTTTATGCACATTATTTGAAACTCCAACATAAGTATAACCTCTGTTTTCTATAATATAACACGACCATTTATCCATTATATTACTTTATAATAGATAAATTTTAAACACTAATAATAAATTGAAATATAATAAACGTACATAGACAGTTATAAACACTACAATGGAATTACCCCCTTCAATACAAATTTATGACGTGAGAGATAATGGTTCATTTATATGGGATGAAATGGCACTCTGCGAGGTAGCTTCGAATACAATAAAACCAACAAATGAAACAAAATATATTATTTTGAACACAGGTAAAAAAGAATGGATCCTACTAGAGAATGAAACTGAATATAGAATTGAGATCGACGGTATTATAAGAAATATGTGCATAGGAAAACCCATCTATTTTGACGATGTTTTACGAATATCAGGTCTAGAAAATGTTGATGAAACAAAAGTAGCAAAACTAAGATATACCGAAGAGATAGATCAAGTACCTATTATATATGCTAGATGTAAAAAATCAATGGCATTATTAGACCCACTTGTGCGTAAATATGCATTAGATATTGAGTATGAAAAAAATACCATTTATGCAATCAAATCGGTAGCCGGTAGTGGCAAAACAACAACACTTCTCAATCTGGCAAAAGAAAACTCAGGAAAAAAAATACTTTATTTGGCATTTAATAAATCCATTGTTAATGATATTCGAAAAAAAAGTACAAGGAATATGACACCTTACACGTTTGATGCTTTTATCAGAACTTTATATATAAAAAGAACTGGTAATTTTGAATGCAATATTCAAGACATCAAACCTTATTCATTTGGTCAAATATATCCGTGGTTTAAAAATAAACCATTCAAAATGAAACAGGCTTTCATTTCAAAGTATAGTAAATTTTGCAAAGACACTAGATGCGAAACTATGGTAGAATTTATTAAGTATAATTATCTCACAGTCTCTCCATTTACAAAAAAACACTTGGTTAAAATGTGGGTTCATACGAAAACACATAAATTGCTAAGTTTTGATGGATTAAGAAAATTAGCTTTTGTTGGCAAATGGTTCAAAGACTATATCGATACAAATTATGATATGGTCTTTATAGATGAGGCTCAGGATTTCGATCCCATGATGCTTAAAATGTTGTTACGCGATACTACCATTCCAAAGATATTTGTAGGAGATCCCAGACAGGCTATATACGAGTGGCGAGGTGCTGTAAATACTTTTGATAGGTTACCCGATGACGCATTTGTTATGGAATTTTATACCACTTGGCGCATTGGAAATCCCGCGTGTGACATAATTCGAAGTAAATTTATTAATTGCTGGATGATGGCAGGTAACGATCACATTACAGAATTGCATAATAGTGTTACGCCTAGTGAAAACTACGATTACCTCTTTAGATCGTGGAAATATCTACTTCAGACCGCGTCGCAAACACCTAATATTTGGATTAATGACTATGAGAAAAAAAGACCTATGATTGAAAAACTCCATAATTCACTGCAAAAATATAGCATGAGTGAAGAAGACAAGGCTAAATTTGAAGATGATTTGCCCAACTTCCTTCTTAAACTTAATGTTATCGAACTGCACGTCTTGCTGGATAGCATTCAACATAATCTAGTTTCCAAAAGTAAGGCCAAATGCCGAATGTACACCGTTCACGCATACAAGGGGATGGAAAACTCTCATATTCGCATATTCAATGACATTGATCACAATGAAGAGGAAAATATTTATTACGTTGCATTAACTCGTGGTAAAGATCATATTTATTTGGATGATCCTCCTGTAGAATAAAAATGGGTTATAGTACATTTGTAATTTAGTAGTATTGTGTTAGTAAATTAGTAAATTAGTAAATTAGTAAATTAGTAAATTAGTAAATTAGTAAATTAGTAAATTAGTTTATTTAAAATTTATAAGGTTTTTATTTTGAATGTTGAAAATTTAACCCGAATGAGCTTTTGTTTCAGTTGGCTGGTTACCTAGGCCTATGATGTGGTCGGCAGTCGTTTGTTCGGTATCAGGTTGGTAGTTTACGTAGAGTACTAGTCTAGGTACTTTAGAGCAGGCCGAGTTTCCGTGAGGTATACCGCAGTTCCAGATTACCGCTTCCCCGAATCGAGTTGGAATGTCTACCCGTTTTAGACCTAGGGTTTTCATGAGTTTGATAGGGATTTTCTGGATAGTCTTTGTCTTACCAGGCCAGTTGAGCCCATCGCCTATTTCAGCGTATTTTTGATGAGCACCTTCGTATCCGTACCAGCCTGCGTCGCTGTTATTTAGACCTAAGATAAACTGTAGTCTGTGAAATTTTCCATCCGGATTGTAAGGGTAATATGATACCGGATCGTTCGCCGCCCGCATTTCAGTGACCCCGTCTCGATTCTCGGGAATATAGCTCATATCTGTGTGCAGTTGCATGTCTTTAGCAGGAGGTAGCTTTATACCGAAGCGAGTGAGGTGCCTTTTTACTGGACTTTGGTAAAGGGCAGTCATTAGAGGCCTTAATTTTTCTCGTAACTCGTTTAGTCTAGGATGGTAATAGGTGCTTTTTTGGCTAGTAGCAGAACCCATGCCGCAGTTCATAGCATTGGCGGGTGCTCTCGTATTAAGGTATTCTCGACCGTCTTTTGTTTTCTGACCGTACATCGCCTTAAACATGGCGCTGTCCTTAGGCTGTTTGAAATAAGGGTTCGATTTCATTTCGCTATTAAGGTCGATTTGTATCGTGGCAGGATCGATGCCTTTATCTGTAAAGAATTTGTAGTATTCGCTCATGCAAATTTGTTGCATTTCTGTGACTTCAGATTCCTTAAGAATTCCCATCTCAATAAGGTTAAGCCTCATATAACCCTTATCTCGTAGCGAGGTGAACGCCTCTTTAAGGGCTAGTGAAATATTCACTTTGGTTTCTGTTGTAGTAGCTAGTGCGCTCATTTCTAGTATAGTATGATAGTGGTTTCTATTAACATATTTCCAAATTTTAATTTCAATTTTTTAAAAAAAAAATATTTTTGATTTTATTGCACACACAGAATGCTAGTATATTTAAAAAAAAATAAATATATATAATATATGTCATATAAAGGAATGCGTGGAGCAACACTAAAATACATGAATTCAATAGATAAACAAAGCAAATCGCTCCGTAGAAATATTAAAAATATTAAAAAAGATATCGAATCTTCTGAACATATTTTATATATGGTTGATAATATTAGTAACAGATTAGGGTTTCAAAAAGAAGATGATCCGGATTGGAATGCTTTGATTAAAAAATATACTGATCTTAAAATTAAATTAGTTGAAATGGTAAATAAAGATAATGATTTAATTGATGAATATAATAATTTAGTTGATGGATTGGATGATGTAAGATCCAGAAATAAAAGTATACGCTTAAGAGGAAAACGAACTATAAAAAAATCTCTTGCCAAACCATTTGCACCAGGTGTTAGACAAACGACTTCGCCGGAAAACTCAGGAAGGGGTACTAGGTATAAACGTAAACGCAAATATAAACGTAAACAAACTAAACGTCGTAACAAAAAAAAATAAAAAATATAATTTGAATATAGTTTTTATTTTTTGCCTCTTTTCTTATTTCTCCTCTTTCTTTTTTTGGTTTGTTTTTTCTTCCTCTTCTTCTTTCTTTTTGTTTTATTCCCTTCTCCCTTATCATCGCGTTTTTTCTTAATAAATTTTCTTCGTGCAAATACTTTACTTAAATTCATAACCGGTACATCATCTTCTTTTTCTTCTGTGATATTTACTTCTGTTATAGGGGTTAGATCGCGTACCATGGTTGAATGAGTTATTCCTCTATTACTTCTGGGGGTAATCATTTTGGTATTCATAACCTCTTCTAGTTCATCGTCCCAAGCCTTTTTATTCCAGTGAGGCGGTCTTAATTTTTCTATTTCTTTTAAAAAATTAGCCTTTTGTTGTTTTTTTAGTTCTCGCTCTTCATGCATTAGCTCAGGTTTACCACTCCTTCTACGTCTATCTCTTTTTCTTTGCAATCTATCAGCTATTTTTAAAATTTCTTTACCAGTTATACTTGCAGTATCTATTCCATATTTTTTATTAGCAGTTCTCCCAAATGGATTTGTAGAAATTTTCATTTGTTCCATATGTTTATTATGTGTATCTTGTGCTCTTATTTCTGCAACAGCATCAAATGGTGTACTAATATTAAACCTATTTTTACGCGTTTGTTTTTTTTTCCCGTGATGTCTATGATAACGACGTTTTTTTGTATAATTCATACTTCTCCCTTGTCTGCGTGGCATAATATATATAAGTGTTATTTTATTTCTTGAGTATTTGGGATACACCCCGTAAATCTTCATAGATGCGATCAATGCAAAAGTTAATGTTTTTGATATACAAGGGAACTATTGTTGCAAATGTTCCACTTCCTGAATTTACCAAATCTATAATTTCCTGCATTTTTTGATCAGTTTCTCTATCTCTCCCAGCTGATCCAAGTTTTTTACAAACCTCAAAAGTAAAACATATCAAGTTATACAAATTTTTTGCATCAAACGCTTTATGTCGAATCATCTGATCAAATAATTCTACATCCATTCCCTCCTCAATTTCATTTCTAAATGTACTTCCTTTTTTTAATATCGATGTTAATTTAACTTTAATTTCCGTATATAAACGAACAATCCAGTCATGATCAGGTGGATCAGATGCAACTCTTTCCTCTAATAAATCAAAAAACGCACGTTGATATGTTTCTTTCACTTGTTCTGTCAATCGTTTTACATTTCGATTGAATCCTTCTTTTGCACTCTTTTCTTCTTTGCTTCCCTCCATTATACAATAATTATATTGTAACTTTTAATATATTTTAAAAATTCATTTTATATAGATCCTCATATAATTTATTATAATGATTTATGTTTTCCAGTCATAAATGTAATTAAACCCCCAATTACGACAAATGATAACATTGAATAACTAACTGATTCATATTTATCAAGCTTTATTTTTGAAATTAAATACCAGTTCAAAATAGTAGCTAAAAATAATGGAATACTCATAAGCATTAAATTAAAAGCATATCCTTCAACCTTGGAATCATCCACAAATACTGAACTGGGCATACCTACTGGTAAAGCACCAATTAATCCAGCTATGGCAGGATTTGATGCATTATTGCTAAAATAAGCTATGCCGGCAACTGTTAAACCACCAATGATAAATTGACCTGGAGTACTGTGTAAAAATTTTCCAACAATACTCTTTTGTTTTTTACCTTCTTTTTTTTTAAACGCCATTATACTTTATGAAACTATTTTTTTTTCTTTCTCCGTCTTGTTTTCTTTTTCCCTTTATTTTTCCGTTTTAATGTTCGTTTTGAAAACATAGGTTCCGCCAATTTTTTAGACAATTTCACCCCGGCTGCGATTCCTTTTACTGAATTACCGTGTTTATCTAAAGGGGGTGAAACAATACCAATTCCACAAATATCGGGAAGCACTATTAATAAACCTCCCCCTACACCGCTTTTTGCGAAGGCACGTCCTCCAGTTCTAGCAATCCAATCATCAGAATATTCATATAGGCCTTCAGGTAAAACATTATTTAAAATATAAGTAGTTTGTTCTTTAGAAAGTAATCGTTTTTTAGACATAGGATTCACGCCTTCATTTGCCAAAACAGATGCCATTCTAGCTAAATCATTACTAGTAACTTTTACTGAACATTGATAAGTATAAGCATCTACAGCTGATTCAACTGGAGCATAGAATCTTTTTTCTGATTTCAACAAATAAGCCAAGCTCATATTTGTACTATTTGTGTCTGACTCACTTTCATAAATTTTTTTACCAACCTTAAGATTTTTAGAAGCATAATTGCTCATGTTTTTACGAAGAAATTCTTTGTATTTTTTATGATTTTTTTCATAGAGCAATGATGTTGTTGCCATTGCGCCTTGATTTAAAAAAGGATTAATGGTATGCGATGGTGATAATTTAGCAGCTAATATCGAGTTAAAAGGCATAAAACTACCGTGCATACCAATTTTATCGTGGACTTGTTTCGTGCCGTGTTTTTTAACCGCAGCTGCTAATGAAAATAATTTACTTATTGATTCAATGGCCACCGATTTATTATGGTCACCAACGTTAAATAAATTACCATTTACATCGCAAATAGATATACCAAATATATTGGAATTAACCTTGGCTAGTTGTGGAATGTAGTGAGCATTTCTCCCGCCTTTTATTTTTTTTGTTTGTTCATAAACTTTTTCTAATATTGTTTGATAATCTTTCATATATACTATAATGTTATTATTTTTTGGTAAATATTGAAAAAATTTGAATCCTCATATAATTTATTATAATGATTTAAAAAAAAATGAATAATATTAATAAAATGCCAATAGCTATAGGAATTGACTTAGGTACGACATACTCGTGTGTCGGATGTTGGAAAAATAATAACGTTGAAATTATTGCGAATGATCAAGGAAATAGGACAACACCTTCGTATGTTGCCTTTACAGATACTGAAAGATTAGTTGGTGATGCTGCAAAAAATCAGATTTCTATGAATCCTGATAATACTATTTTTGATGCCAAACGTTTGATAGGGCGCAAATTTTCTGACCAACAAATTCAAAAAGATATGAAACATTGGTCTTTCCAAGTTTCACCGGACTCAAACGATAAACCATTCATTAGCGTTCAATATAAGAAAGAATTAAAGGAAATGAAACCAGAAGAGGTTTCCGCCATGATACTCTCGAAAATGAAACAGGTTTCTGAGAATTTTCTTGGAGAGGTAGTTGATTCAGCAGTAATTACTGTCCCCGCATATTTCAATGATGCTCAAAGGCAAGCCACAAAGGATGCTGGGGCTATTGCCGGATTAAATGTCTTGAGAATTATCAATGAACCAACCGCTGCCGCAATTGCATACGGATTAGATTTGGATTCGAAAACTGAACAAAGTGTTCTTATTTTTGATTTGGGAGGAGGTACATTTGATGTATCTTTATTGAATATTGATGATGGTATTTTTGAAGTTATGGCTACAGCGGGAAATACTCATCTTGGAGGAGAGGATTTTGATAATAGAATGGTGGACTTTTTCACTAAGGAAATACAAAGAAAACTTCGTGTAGATATTACAAGCAACAAAAGGGCACTTCGACGATTGCGCACTTCTTGTGAAAGGGCAAAGAGAACACTTTCCACTTCTACCCAGGCTTATATTGAAATCGATACGCTTGTCGAGGGAAAAGATTTCAGTTCAACTATTACACGTGCTAGATTTGAGGAAATGAATATGGATTACTTTCGTAAATGCATGGAACCTGTTGAAAAGGTTTTAAGAGATGCCAAGGTAAGTAAAGGATCAGTAGATAAAATAGTTTTGGTTGGTGGATCAACTCGTATACCCAAAATTCAAGAAATGCTAAGCGCATATTTTAATAATAAAGAGCTTTGTAAAAATATTAACCCAGATGAGGCAGTGGCATATGGCGCAACTGTGCAAGCTGCTATATTATCCGGAGTCAAATCTTCTAAGATTGACGATCTGCTTTTATTGGATGTTACACCACTTTCACTTGGAATTGAGACGGCAGGTGGTATAATGACTAATCTAATTAATCGCAATACAACGGTGCCTACCAAGAAAAGTCAGACATTTTCTACTTATGCGGATAACCAACCCGGTGTACTTATTCAAGTCTTTGAGGGAGAAAGGCGCTTTACAAAAGATAATAATCTACTTGGTAAATTTCAGTTGGATGGTATTCCGCCAATGCCCAGAGGTGTTCCTCAAATTGAGGTTACCTATGATATAGATGCAAATGGTATATTGACCGTTTCATCTGTGGAAAAAAGCACTGGTAAAGAAAACAAAATAACTATAACTAATGATAAAGGACGACTTAGTAAAGAAGAAGTTGAACGCATGGTTGAAGAAGCTGAGAAATTTAAAGAGGAGGATGAAAAGAATGCAGCGAGAATTGAATCAAAAAGTAAATTAGAGAATTATTGCTATTCTGTTAAAAATTCGACCAATGACGAAAAACTTAAAGATAAAATCCAAGAAGAAGATAAAAGTACAATTACACAAACTGTAGATGATACAATTAAATGGCTTGATGAAAACCAAGATGAATCAAAAGATGTATATGATACAAAATATAAGGAAGTTGAAGCTGTATTATCGCCCATTATGACTAAGATTTATCAGCAATCAATGCCTGCTCAAAGCGCAATGCCCGGTGGAATGCCCCAAGAAGAACCCGCTGAAAACATTGAAATATCTGAAGTAGATTAAATATAATATTATAACGAATTAAA
>Ga0115566_10003653_pt1 | contig 12384 bp, 8 predicted proteins | sample COGITO_mtgs_1204_3_FD_87173 | JGI IMG/M metagenome (GOLD analysis project Ga0115566, IMG submission 87173) | Pelagic marine microbial communities from North Sea - COGITO_mtgs_120405 | ecosystem: Environmental > Aquatic > Marine > Epipelagic | place: Germany:Helgoland, sampling site Kabeltonne...
CGACAGTAACTTGCGATTCCGTGCCTGGATCGAAGCCAATCGCAAACAAGTCGCTGAAAAGACCGATGGGAAGGTTGGGTATATCTATGTCGTCAACACAGGGCAACCCGGGCAAAACGATCTTGTTCGCCAGTTGTATGCCCAACTGGGTAAAGAAGCATTGATTATTGATGATCGCTGGAATGGTGGCGGCCAAATACCGACCCGCTTTATCGAACTTCTCAATCGTCCTGTGACTAATTATTGGGCGAAACGAGACGGGGTTGATTGGACTTGGCCGCCAGATTCGCACCAAGGTCCTAAGTGCATGTTGATCAATGGAATGGCCGGATCTGGTGGTGACATGTTTCCCGCGTTATTCAAGCAAAATAAGTTAGGAAAGCTTATTGGCATGAGGACGTGGGGTGGACTGGTTGGTATCTCCGGAGGCCCTAGATTGATCGATGGAACCAGTGTGACAATGCCGTCGTTTGCCTACTACGAGAAGGACGGGACCTGGGGAATTGAAGGGCACGGCGTTGATCCGGATATCAAAGTCGTTGATGATCCAGCAAAGATGATCAATGGTGCGGATCCGCAACTGGAGGAAGCGATTAAGCACATGCTTAACGAATTGGAAACCAACCCCTACAAAGCGCCAAAGCGTCCTGCATACCCTGATCGCAGTGATTTTGGATTGGATCCTAAAGACAAATAGGCCCACGTTTGGTGATAGGTATGTCCTTCGATCAACAATAATGATTGCCGAAATCGTCGAATAAGTTGACTGAGTAACATCGAACTCGCGGCGTAGTGGATTCAACACTATTCCGCGAGTTTTTTTGTCTGGTAAATCGCGGGTTTTTCAAAAGCAAAAGTTGGAATGCGTTGATTTCATTTTGCGGAAATTGAAAATGTGTTTTGGAATTGTGAATGATATTTCCTGGTACCCGCTTTTTCTGCCGATCAACCTACCGATAATAAAGACTGAATGAATCACGAATCCCAAAAATAAATCTGATGCCTAGCCTACTTCCTGAAATCGACCCTGACGGATTACTTGAATACTCCGTTGTATACACCGATCGCTCTCTCAATCACATGTCGATGTCGTTTCGGGCTGTCATGCTTGATATCTCGAAGACGCTTCAAGCCGTTTATAATGCTGCTTCGGTGGTGGTCGTTCCTGGCAGCGGAACCTTTGCGATGGAGGCTGTTGCACGACAGTTTGCAACGGACAAAAAATGCCTCGTCATTCGCAATGGCTGGTTCAGTTTCCGTTGGTCACAAATCTTTCAAATGGGGAGTATTCCTGAATCCGAAATCGTTTTGAAAGCAAAACGCGAAACTGACGATCATCATGCGCCGTTTGCTCCGTCAGCGATTGATGAGGTTGTTGCGGTCATTCAATCTGAGCGACCGGACGTTGTGTTTGCTCCGCATGTTGAAACCTCTGCGGGGATGATGCTGGCCGATGAGTATTTGACCAAGATTGGCGAAGCTGTTCACCAATACGGCGGATTGTTTGTTCTTGATTGCATTGCATCGGGAACTGTTTGGGTGGACATGAAACAATGTGGCGTTGATGTTTTGATTAGCGCTCCTCAAAAGGGTTGGAGTGGTACACCATGTGCCGGATTGGTGATGCTCAGTGACCATGCTGTGAGCAGCTTGGAGGAGACGAACAGCAGTAGTTTTGCCTGCGATTTGAAAAAATGGCACCAGATCATGGGGGCGTATCTAACGGGAGGTCATGCTTATCATGCAACGATGCCGACCGACGGGCTGGTGAAATTTCGAGATACCATGAAAGAAATGTATCGCATTGGAATGGCTAATCTAAAATTGCAGCAAATCGATTTGGGGACTCGGGTTCGCGGACTGCTTTCCGAGCATGGGTTCAAAAGTGTCGCCGCTGACGGCTTTCAGTCGCCCGGTGTTGTCGTTTGTTATACGGATGACCCGGACATTAAATCGGGGAAGAAGTTTGCGGAGGCAGGTATTCAAATTGCCGCAGGCGTACCCTTGGAATGCGATGAGCCAGCCGATTTTCAATCTTTTCGCATTGGATTGTTTGGTGTGGAAAAATTGCAAAACGTCGATCGAACGATAGAGCTATTTGACAAGGCATTAAGTTCATTTGCTTAATGGTTGAGAAACAGTGAGCGGCGGTAATCCTTATCAAAAGAAGAAAGCAACATCGGTCAATATTGGTGCCGTGTTCGTTTGTGTTGGATTGCTAGTGCCGTTTTTGTTGTCCGTCAAACCGAACGATGACGAATCCGTTTATCTGCTCGGGGGTGACGTTCGTCTACCCGGAAAATGCTACAGTCGAGGGTATTTCGATGTCGATTGCCCAGGCTGCGGATTAACACGAAGTATTGTCTGCATTTCACACGGTCAATGGAATCGCGCGGCGGGATTTAATATTGGTGGTTTCGCGATATATTTCGGCGCCGTTTTTTTTCTGGTTTACTCCGTTTGCGCCCCATGGATCTCGCCATGCCATTTAATGCACGGTCGTCGATTTTGGACGATTCTGATTTGGGTGATGCTGGGTCTGTTGATCGGGCAATGGCTCGTCAGGTCTTTTGCGATTGTCGTCTAGCCTCTTTTTTCTCTCGTTTCGTGCCTCTGAAAATTAAAGGAATTTGGTACCTGATCGCGTGGCCGTCGACTGCTTCGGGAGTTCATCGGCTTGATTTGCGGATGGGTTTGGGGCATCCTGTTACTGTCCTTCTCACTTCGGAAGATTAACTTCATGCGTATATTTTTTGTCTTGATGCTAATCATCGGGATTTTCGATGATCATGCTGCCGCTCAAACTCGCTTTTCGTTTGGCACAACAAATCTATTGGATTTTGCCTTAGTGCCACCGGTCTATCAAGAAGAAGATGGATTCAAACGTTTGTTCAATGGCAAGAACCTCGACGGTTGGCAGCGTGTAAATACCGCCCAGTCAACTTGGTCGGTTAAGGATGGAATGCTGATTTGCACGGGGAAACCGACTGGAGAATTGCGAACCGAGCGAATGTATCAAAATTTTATTCTTGAGGTTGAGTGGCGACACATGAAACCGAAAGGGAATGCCGGGATTTTCGTTTGGGCGGATGATATTACGTCAAAGGGCGTGCCGTTTCATCGCTCGATTGAAATTCAGGTTTTGGAGAACGCGTACGGCAACACTCGTGGTTATACGACGCATGGAGATATCTTTCCGATCCACGGAGCGAAGATGACGCCAGTCAACGGTCGAGGAGGTAGCCGCGCTTTTCCGACGGAAAATCGATCGAACCCCAGTCCGCAATGGAATCATTATCGAATCGAATGTCGTGAGGGCAACGTCTCGCTGTCAGTCAACGGCAAGTTGGTGACCCAAGGAAAGAAATGTTCTCCGAGCAAAGGTTACATTTGTATTGAATCTGAAGGGGGCGTTGCTCACTATCGGAACATGAAAATCAAAGTGCTTGAGGATACGCCTGTTGAGAAATCCGACATCGCGATTGCGGATCGTGGCTTCAACACACTTTACAACGGAATCGACTTGTCCGGATTCAAAACGACCGGAATGTGGAGGTCCAACGATTGGCGTTTGAATTGCGTTTCAGGCGATGGTGGAGAGTTGTCCACAAAACAAAAGTTTGGAGCAACTCGCTTCATAGTTGACTTTCGAACTTCTGAAAAGTTACCTCGTTTTCAGTTTGCCGGTTGTGAATTTGAATTGGATTCGGTCAAGGCAACGCTGGCAAAAGGGAATGGCTGGAATCGGTTGGAATTTCAGTTTGGCGAAAAAAAACAAACCCTCGCGATTAATGGTGAACCCGTCGTAGAAAAAAGTGAGATTCTGGACCCCAATGGCGAATTGAAAATCATCTGTGACGGTCCAACGGAATTCGCGAATCTCTATGTCGGCCAGATCAATGCGAAATAGTATCCGAAAGAAAACTCTTGTTAGACTTTGATCTTTATCACATCACACTTCATCCGATCTCAAGTTGGGAGTCTGAATCCGAACTTCAGGTTGGATCGCAGACGATTCGGATGATGAAAGGCGTCAAAACATCGCCGGATTTTGGTATTCCGTTTGAAGAGTTTGCAGAAAAAATCACCACCCAATTTGATGCGACTTACGAATACGATTCTTCATTTGGTTTTTTCTTAAACGGAGAATCCATCAGCGGTCAGATCGGTGCCAGCCCATCTGATCAGCTTAATTTTTTAGAGTTGCATCAATGCAAAACCGAAACCAGTTTTGATGCGATTGTTGCACTGTTAAACGACAGATTCGAATTGGGTGTCCAAGTCCTTGAACTGGGTGCTTTCGTAAGCCAAGCCAACTACAGGGCGTTACTTAAAAGTATTCAGAACTAGTGGTGCGACGGACTTGAATTGCAAGGTCGCTACCGTCGCCAAGCGGTAGAACTCCACGCATTGTAGAACTCCACGCATTGTAGAACTCCGCTGCTGTTTTGATCAGCATTGATGACCCACTAGGTTTCGTTGGATTTTTCAAGGTAGACCTTGCCACTAGTTCATCATTTTTTTGTAGCGGAACCGTTGTGGTTCGTCCGGATTGATCCCTAACCGTTCACGACGCTGATGCTCATAAGTTTCGTAGTTTCCTTCGCACCAATGCAAATAACCATCACCCTCAAACGCTAAAATGTGGGTTGCCAATCGGTCCAGGAACCAGCGATCATGACTGGTCACCACCACACAACCTGCGTAGTTGCTGATCGCCTCTTCTAACGCTCGAAGCGTATCGATGTCGAGGTCATTGGTTGGCTCATCCAGCAATAACACGTTCGATCCGCGACGCAAAAGTTTGGCGAGGCGCACGCGGTTTCTTTCGCCACCGGAAAGCACACCAACTTTTTTCTCCTGATCTGGACCTCGGAAGTTGAATCTGGAGACATAACCACGAGCATTGATACTGCGGCCACCAAAGTCAAAGTTGTCGTGTCCGCCTGAAATTTCTTCGTAAACGGTTGCGTTTGGGGACAGGCTATCACGGGATTGGTCCACGTAGCCCATTTCGACCGTTTCGCCAACGGTCAGTTTTCCACTGGTGGGTTCCTCTTGCCCAGTTAGCATTCGAAACAGAGTTGTCTTTCCGGCACCGTTGGGACCGATTACACCAACGATTCCGCCCGCTGGTAGATTAAAACTCAGGTCTTCAATTAAGACTTGATCGTCGTACTGTTTGCAAAGTCCCTCCGCACGGATGACCAAATCACCAAGATGGCGACTGGCCGGGATTTGCATTTCGAATTCTTCGATTTTGTCCTTGGAAGCTTCGGAAGCCAGTTGCTCATAGGCCGAGATGCGCGCCTTGCTTTTGGATTGCCTCGCTTTAGGCGACATGCGTATCCATTCCAATTCTCGAGCAAGTGTTTTCTCACGCGACTTCTGAGCTTTTTCTTCCAGTTTCAAACGGACTTGTTTTTGTTCCAGCCATGAGGAATAGTTTCCTTCGAACGGGAATCCCTCGCCACGGTCCAGTTCCAAAATCCATCCTGCCACATTATCCAGGAAGTATCGGTCATGTGTGACAGCAACGATCGTTCCGTGATATTCACCAAGTGTTCGCTCCAGCCATGCAACGGAGTCTGCATCCAAGTGGTTCGTGGGTTCATCCAGTAAAAGCAAATCCGGCTTGGTGAGCAGCAGTTTGCACAATGCGACGCGTCGTTTTTCGCCACCGGAAAGTTTGTTGACATCCGCATCACGATCCGGAAGATTCATGACATTCATTGCGATTTCAATTTCACGATCCATCTCCCACGTATTGGTCGCCTCAATTTCGTCTTGGATACGCCCCATTTCCTTGTAGACTTTTTCCATGGCATCGTCATCAAGTGGTTCCGCACACTTCATCGTCAGCTCATTAAAACGATCCAACATGGCGCGACGGTCGGCTACTGCTTCTTCAACATTGCCCCAAACATCTTTTTCGGGATTGAGCTGCGGTTCCTGCGAAAGATATCCGCATGTAAATCCATCACCTAATTTCGCAATGCCATCAAATTCCTCATCGATACCTGCCATAATCTTTAGCAGTGAGCTTTTTCCCGAACCGTTTCGGCCAAGCACGCCTATTTTCGCACCGGGGTAAAAGGCGAGGTAAACATTTTTAAGGACCTCACGAGTGCCATGTTTTTTCGTTAGATCTTGGATCTCGTAGATGTATTTTTTTCCCATCGGGATCTGCAGCTTCTCTTGATTGGAATTAAATTTTCTTCAAGAAATGATTCTCTACAATTGAAACGAATCGGCAAGAGGCGAAGGCGTGATCGCATTGGTTCATTTCGATCTCGATCCGTCGTTTTTATTGCGTTTCAGAGTGATCTGCTGTCGTGCGGACGATTGATTAGGCTTTTAGAGCATCCGTTTTTGGCGACAACGTTCCGAGTTACAATATGAACTCACCATATTCCAGGGAAAGAAATGTTTAATCGAAATTGCATTGGCGTGGTTGCCTCGTGTATTTGTTTTTCAACACTTCCGCTCTTCGCTCAGGATCCAACGATCGCGCAGCAAGATGCGGCGAAAACAGCGATCACCGAATCGAATTTGCGTAGTCATATTCGATTTCTAGCAGATGATTTATTGGAAGGGCGAGCTCCCGGTTCCAAGGGTGACAAACTTGCCCAGAAATATGTTCAAGCCCAATTCGAAGGACTGGGGATGAAGCCGGCCGGGCCCAACGGCAGTTGGTTTCAATCGGTTCCATTGGTTGGCGTAAAAACGGCCCCGCCGGCGAATCTGACTATTAACGGTGATGGCAAAAAACTTGTGCTGAAAAATAGAGTTGACTACGTCGTCACCACCGGAAAACCGGAGGCCACGGCGAAAATCAGAGATGCAGAATTGGTTTTTGTAGGATTTGGAATCGAGGCCCCGGAATTCGATTGGAACGATTTTAAGAACGTGGATCTAACCGGCAAGGTGCTGGTGATGATGAACAATGATCCTGCTGGCGACCCCGAATTGTTCGCTGGCAATCGCAGGTTGTACTACGGGCGATGGGATTACAAGTATTTGATGGCAGCCACAAAAGGTGCCGCAGGTGCAATAATCATCCATACCACTGAATCGGCGGGTTACCCTTATCAAGTTGTGCAGACGTCCTGGTCAGGTGAAGAGTTCCAACTTGCTGACAACAACGATCCAAAAATGGAAATGCGAGGTTGGGTAACCGATGACGCTGCAAAAAAAATTGCAGCACTTTCGGGTAAAGATCTCGACGAATTGCGAAAAAGCGCACAAAGCAAAGACTTTGTGCCGGTTCCGCTTGGCGTCACCATGTCGATTGATTTGACTTGCGAGATTCGGAAAAAAAACACAGCCAATGTTCTCGGTCTGATTCCGGGATCCGATGCCAAGTTACGGAACGAGTACGTAATTTATATGGCGCACCATGACCATATCGGAGTAGCGGAAACTCGGGACCAAACTGGTGACAATATATACAATGGTGCGGTCGATAATGCATCGGGTGTCGCATCATTGCTTGCCATTGCAAAGGCTCACGCAACAATGAAAACGCCGACGCGTCGTTCAGTGTTATTTGCGTCTGTGGGCGCCGAAGAGCAGGGACTTCTTGGATCACTATTCTTTGCTCAGAACCCTACCATTAAGCCCGGCAACATGGCGGCTGTGATTAATATGGACGGAATCAATATTTTTGGTCCGACTTATGATGTGAACTTTATTGGGTACGGGAAAAGCTCCCTGGACCGAGTCGTAAATGATGTTGCGAAGTTTCAAAATCGGATCGTCACACCCGACCAATTTCCCGACAAAGGATACTATTATCGTTCTGATCAGTTTTCGCTTGCAAAGGTCGGTGTGCCAGGGATCTATCTTCATTCTGGAATTCGAGTGATCGGTAAGCCAGATGGCTGGGGTAAGAAACAACGTGAAGATTGGATTGAAAAAGATTATCACCAGCCAAGCGATGAATATAGTGACACTTGGGATCTTCGAGGAGGCGTTTCCGATGTCCAGCTATTGTTTTATTCGGGTTTGAAGGTCGCAAACAAAACCGAAATGCCCGAGTGGAACGCCGGGGATGAGTTCGAAGCGGCGCGACAGCGAGCGCTTTCAACACGTTGAGTTTTTGAATCGAATTTGAATATGCATATTTTGTTTTTCCATTCTGAAATCTTTTTGAGTTGTTTGCATGCCGCTTAAATTCATCGCTCTTCTCACGGTCGTTTTGTCATATACGATCGAGCTCCAGTCTCAACAGATTTCTTCGGTTGTCGGCACCGGAAAACCGGAATTGAATTTGATGACAGGACTGGTTTCTGAAGTCAATGTCGGTGATCCATTCGGTATCGAGTTTGGACCAGACGGGTGCTTGTACGTCTGTGAAGTTCGCAATCATAGAATTCTGAAGGTTGACTTAGAAACTCAGAAAGTGATCACCGTGGCAGGAACGGGTGAAAAGGGCTACTCCGGTGACGGTGGAGCAGCCGTCAAAGCAAAGCTAAACGAGCCGTACGAAATTCGCTTTGCCCAAAACGGCGACCTCTACTTTGTCGAAATGATGAACCACATCGTCAGGAAAATTGATGCTAAAACGAAAGTGATTTCCACAGTTGCCGGTTGTGGCAAAGCCGGTTTCTCTGGAGACGGTGGCGTGGCAACGATGGCCCGGTTAAATCGACCGCATAGCATTGCACTGGATGCTCAGGGAAGTTTGTTCATTGCAGATATTGGAAACCACCGGATCCGAAAAGTGGATAGGGTCAGCGGGAAAATTGAATCCTTTGCGGGGAATGAAAAAAAACGTTTGCCTGAGAATGGTGGAAGAGTGACTGATGAATCAGTTCTGGGTCCGCGTGCGCTTTTTATTGAAGGTGGCACATCGGTTCTCTGGGTTGCGCTTCGCGAAGGCAACAGCGTTTGGAAAATTGACTTGAACTCGCCGGTTTGGCAACATGTTGCAGGCACCGGAGGCAAAGGATATTCAGGCGATAGACACAACGCGATTGCCGCAACATTCAACGGTCCAAAAGGGATTGCCGTAAAAGGCAAACAATGCTTTGTCGTTGATACTGAAAATCAGGCTATCCGAATGATTGCCTTAGACACTGGAATTGTTTCGACGATTGCGGGTAACGGGTTGCAGGGTGGGACGGGAGATGGCGGCGTCGCAACGCGTGCGTCGCTAGGGCGACCTCATGGAATTTGCATAAAGGATGGGGCGGTTTTCATTGGAGACACCCTGAATCATCGGGTTCGAAGAGTGGCTTTATCACAGTGATTTATATGGCATCCCGTCATCAAGAAGTAAAAAACGGAAGTACGCAAATGCATTGCGTCTTCCGGTTCTTTATCATTTGGCTCGATTTTGCTGCAAATCAACCGCGGCAGGCAGTTTGTTGACGCCGTTGATCGTTTAGTATCGGAGACGCCAATCAAGCGTTAGGCGATTGTCCAGGATATCGCGGCGTTCGGTCAAAGGGAATTCAAATGCAAAGCCTAATTCGCTGTGGCGATTTGATTTGTACTTGAATCCAATCGCAGCGGTGACAATGTCGTTTCCAGCAACCCCAGGTGAACCGAGGTTGATGACATCCAGTCCTTCGACGCCTGGAAGCGGGCCGTCCTTACCCGCGCTCAACCAGTGGTACCAGTTTGCTTCGGTAAGAAAGTAAAATCGCTCGGTTAACTGGAAGTTGATGTTGTTGGACCAAAACGTGCTCATCGATTCATCTGAATTGTTCAATGGCGTTCGGATGCCGCTTGCGGTCATCCAGTTGATGCCGTCCCCCAGTTTTTTCGCTCCCGAGAGAAACAAATTCAATTCGCCATCGCCGTTGCCTTGAAGCGGCCCTGAGCCTCCAGACGGCAGTTCATAGGTGAATCCAGCGCTCCAAATGCTCTGAGACTCAACGTCGCGTAAAAGTGTAAATTTAAGACCAGCTGCGATGTCTGCCCAACCATTAGAAATCAATGGATTGGATGAGGTTACATACCCGTCTTTGGTTGCGATCAAAGAGACATTCTCAGAAAGCCGAAGTCGCACTTGCGCCCCGTATAACTGAACGCTTCCGCCACCAGCAGCCAACGGAGCTGTGTGGTGGAAAGTGAATGGTCGTATTTCAGTTAAGGCCCTTGGGTCCTCGAAATACACAAGATTGGAAATTGGGCTGATGAAACTGTCGAATCCGTGATCAGATTTTTTAAATAAATCGTAGGTCACCCATTCGATTGTTGGAACGGAGGTGGATGCGGATTGCAAATCGTCAACCGTCGTTACGGTGGGCTCCGGTTGCGGAGCGTCCTGCCCTACAGCGACTTGTGTTATCTTAATAACACCGATTCCACCGAGAAAGATACCGGCAGACAGGATCCATGAGCTTAGTTTGCGTCTCATTCTTCTTCCTTGAAGCAATGTTGTCGATAAAACGGATTAAGCGGGCAGGCATTCGTATTCTTCGATCGATGTTCGCAACGTTCGTATTATTTTTTCTGTCGTCGTTTTAATTTGAATAATCGATTTATCTTATCAGTTTGATTGACGGCTCATTGACCACTCTTGTTAGCACCAGGTTTATGTTTGGCAAGCAAATACACGTCGATCAAGTTTTTATTCGCGATTGACGTCTTTTATAATAATCCTGCGATAGACACTTTTTCATAACGCTGGAATCTAGAAATGTTGGATCAAATGGTCTGCTCAACGCTGCGTTCGATTTCGAATCCAACTGCTGCTGCAAACAACGGGTGTTGATGGGAAGCCCGCAGTTTATCTGAGACCGAGACTGCTGTTTAGAAATCTGGAAACCAAAAGTAAAACATCGCTGGAATTCGTTCACCGGTTCAATGCGAGCAACGGTGGTTCCCATTGCGTTTCCACGCGAAACGTTGGATGAATCGGCAATGAAACTTCGTCGGGAGTTTGTAGTGAGGTTGTTGAAATGATTTCCGTTTTTATCAAATTCATTGCCAGACTTGGTTGGAGTGGCTCTGGTGCGCAACGGGTTTTCGCGATTGTTTCAACGAGCGATTTTCTAATTCAGCACTGCCATAAATTCAACACTGTCCTAAAGTCAGCAATCAAGAATTGCCGTTTGGCTTGAACTTCATTAATAAAACCCAGGAAGCGGGCAAGGTCCATCGAGCTCTCTCTGAGTCTGCTGCAATCTTCGATCGCAACACGTTTACCAAGAGGCGCCTCACTATCAAGTGGATGCTTCTCGTCGTTCAAAATTCAAATGCTTGAAAATTGCATCGCGTTTTGGTTTAACTGCATCCTGGCTTAACCGCATCCTGGTAGGCTCGCATCTTGGTAAAACCGACAACAATAAAATGGAGTCACACGAACCAGGTTCACCCACTCCAGCAGCCTGCAGTTCCGGCAGCCTACAGTTCCGGCAGCGAAAAGTGGATGAACTTGGATGCGATCATTTGTATGGCCAACTTCTTGGGTTAGTTGATTGACGCGGATGGATTGTCTGCCACGCCACCGGAAAGAACAATCGGTGCCGCGTTTTCCTCTGCCATTTCGTTCAACGCGCGTTTGTAATCGACAGGCATGACTTTGACGAAGTGTTTTCGGTTTTCAGCCCAATCACCCAGCACTTCTTCGGCCAGTTTTGAGCCGGTGTAACGCTGATGCTTTTCGATCAATTCCTTGATGAAACTTTCTTCATCACCCGGTTCGATCGCTTCTAACTCAACCGTCTCATCATTGCATCGGATTGGAAACTCTTTGTTTGGATCGTAAACATAAGCGATCCCACCCGACATTCCGGCTGCAAAATTCCTTCCCGTCGGGCCGAGTACAACGACCCGTCCACCAGTCATATATTCGCAACCATGATCACCGACGCCCTCCACGACGGTGTTGGCGCCAGAGTTTCGAACGCAGAACCGCTCAGCGGCTCGGCCGCAGAAGAAAGCTTCACCTTGAACTGCGCCATACAACGCAACATTACCGATGATGATGTTTTCTGAGGCATCAAAGTCTGCTTTTTTATTAGGTGCAACAATAATTCGACCTCCCGAAAGTCCTTTGCCGACGTAATCATTAGCGTCGCCTTCAACTTCGACTGTGACTCCTGATGCCATCCAGGCGCCCAGGCTTTGTCCTGCCGAACCGGTGAATTTGATTCGAATTGTCGAATCGGGCAAACCATTGGCCCCGTAGCGTTTGGAAATCTCATGACTCAGCATTGTGCAAGTGCTGCGGTCGGTATTGAGAATGGGTAATTCTATTTCGGTTGGTGTTCCATTCTCTAATGACTCTGTACAGAGTTTAATGAATTGACGATCGAGCACGTCGACTAATACGTCGTCTTGGTTGCGAGTGCAAATCACATCGACACTTGGATGCGGCTTTTTTGCCGGAGTAAGTAGAGCGGTCAAGTCAACGCCTGACGCTTTCCA
>Ga0115566_10003675_pt1 | contig 12342 bp, 5 predicted proteins | sample COGITO_mtgs_1204_3_FD_87173 | JGI IMG/M metagenome (GOLD analysis project Ga0115566, IMG submission 87173) | Pelagic marine microbial communities from North Sea - COGITO_mtgs_120405 | ecosystem: Environmental > Aquatic > Marine > Epipelagic | place: Germany:Helgoland, sampling site Kabeltonne...
AGCGACGTGTCTGTGACGAAGGACGGCATTCTCGACGCGATGGCGTCAAACGAGGTAACCGGCCACGTGGTTTACAAATACTCACCAGATGACGGTACGTCCCAGGGGAAGGTTGGGATGCTGGCACCTGATCTGAGCGGGTCAACAGAGCACCTCATCGTTGCCACATTATTGGGTACGAGGGTCAGCAGTTCGTGTCCGTCATGCGCGACGCACCACGAGGCTCTGAGGTTCGAGACTGCGACGTACGCTAAGACGGCGGATGACAAAAACTGGGTGATCTTTGCGGGCGCGGCGAGGATGGAGTCGGACGGCACCTCCTACCCGGCGCTGTTCAAGATCACCGCGGACCCCTCAGACTTCACCGCAGGTACCGGTCAGGAGATGTATCTCGACGGGTCGAGTGAAGCGCTTAAGCTTCCAAGCGCGTGCGAGGGTGTGACTGACGCGAAGCAGGGTCGCCACACCTCGTTCACGGCGCTGACCAAACACGGGTCGTACGGGTACGCGGGCACCTCGGGTCGCGACGCTAATTGCGATGGATGCGAGCACCGTTCGGCGTGCGTGGTTATGTTCTCGCTCGACTACACCAGTGGGGATTCCCCGACGAATGTCATCGTGTTTGAGGGTGGTAAAGGAGGCCTGGAAGAGAAGGATGTCTGGGCCGCCGCGGTTGAGCCCGTCGGCGACATGGGTGCTGACGGTGGGTTCATCTACTTCGCAGTCGGTGACCGCTCGAACTCCGGTTTCGGGAGGATCGTCAAGGTCATGATCGGAGGGACGGATACGACATCGACGTGCACATCGGGCTGCTTCAAGCGCGTGGGTACGTTCGAGGAGAGCGCTCCGTTCGGAGGCATCGTCCACGTCGCCGACCTCAACGGGATCGTGTCCCTCAGTCGGTCGTTTTCAAACACGACGTACACGAAGTTTTCAACCGCGTCGGTGACCTCCATATCTCCGCAGTTTGTCAGCTCGGCGACTTCCGGGACGGTCGTCACGATCCAAGGGACCGGGTTCTACTCTCCCTCGAATGACGACTCGACTTACAACGTGAGCTGCAGGTTCGGTCACACCTCCACTTTGGACTCGGACTTTCAGGAGGAGGCGTGGAGCGGCGCGACTTACGTATCTTCCACGGAGATTCGCTGCACGGTGCCCTCAGCATCTGATTCGATGACCTCAACCAAGACGGACAATCGGCAGACGTACACGGAACTCGAGGTTTCATTTGACGGGTTCCCCATCGATGGTGTCCCCGCGTCCGGGTCGCTCGATCCTTACTGGGGGAAGAGCATGTGGACTCGCCACAACGCGGTGGTCCTCTACTATGATGAACCGATCTTCGCCGCTTTCGACGTTGGACATGGCGACTATGGGAACAAGGTACTCTTCACGGGAGAAAACGAGACCAACGCGCCCGTCACGGTTCGAGTGTTCGGAGGGCCCTTCATCGACAGTGACGGCAGCGATGGTGGACCGGCACGTCTGAAGTGCAGGTACAACGGCGATGCCACGACGGACGTCGAGGCAACTTTCATCGCCGTAAACCAGCTGGATTGCCCGTTGTGCGAGGTCTCCACCGCGTCAGGGGTCGAGCGTTGCGGTGTACACGGAACATCGGGCGCATCGCAGTACATCCCACTCCCATGGTTGGCCGGTGGAGAGCCCAAGGCCGACGTCGACGTCTCAATCACGATGAACGGTGTCGAATATCACGCCTCGGGCTCCACGGTTCTACACCTGTACGGATCACCCCACGGGCTGAACGTGCTGCACCCGAAATGCACCGAAGACGGGTTTTCCGGCGTTGTCACTGACGCCACGCTTGGCGTGCTGAACGGGGGTCAACGCTGCAGACACAACTTTCTCAGCTACCCCGGTAACGCCGAGGCTGACGGGACTATGAAACTCGACGCCGTCGAGGTGAGCTTGGCCGACGTGCAAGGGACGGTGATCAAAAACGACATGGGCGTGGGCGGTACGCGTGGATTCACGATTACAGCCGCAGTGAACGCGACTGGCTCCGAAGGATCCAGTAGGGACATCCTGACCCTGGACCCTGCTGGTGTGGAACGCGTAACTGTTGACGGAACCACAACTTTTGAACTCTCACTCAGCTTTGTCCCAATCCAGGGAGTTTACGAGATTTACTTCACCGGGGAGGATTGCACCGATGGATCGACCTGCACTGCTCTGAGTGCCACTAATTCGTTCAAATTTACGGTTCAACCCGGAAAAGCGGTTGGTCTTGATTTAGAACCCGGGAAAGCGGTCGGAACATATTTGACCGATTCCCAATTTCCTCCCGGAACCACAGTGGTAAACGCGTCTGAATCGGTCGAAATCGATTATTTGATGGTTTACACAGTCGACGCAGGCGGAAATCCACTGCTGTCACTTGACGCTGGAGGTAACTCAATCACAGCGGAATTAGTCACAACTGATACACATTCTAACGGAACCCATGTTGCGAGGAGTTCGGGCGCAACACTGAAAGGCACTGTAACGCAAACAATCATGGATTATAACGACGGCAAGTTGCAATTCATCGATTTGACTCTGGACTCCGCCGCTCCGTCTGGTCAGCGAATACCGAATCAAAATGATGTGATAACTTACGGAGAACCGTCCAGAGGGCCGCATGGGACCGATTCCAAATATCTTATTCAGTTCAGTACATCCTTTGACGGTAACACAGCTTATTCTCACGCTGTCGTGGAAATGCGCCTTGGAAAGGCGGTCTATTTGCGTGTAAATGACACGTACAGCATGGTAAGTATTGTTTGTTTCAATCCCTTCCCATCCTTTTAACGCATTCCGCGTGCTGCAGATTGAAATTGATGCCACTGAAGAAAGCATGCCCGTGCCGCGAAGAATAGAGATTGCGGCATACGACGGCGGCAATAATTGGTAAGCGACCGCGCTACGTATATTTCACTTTAAAACGCTTATCACTGTTGTTCAAAACAGGGTTGGAGCAAATGTTGATGATACAAACGTCACAGTTTCGAGCCCATCGGATCCCGCGTTAGAGCTCTCCGGGACGTTGATGACCGCGCTGAACATATCGACGGGAACTTGGTCGTTCGCAAGTATTGAGGAACCCATCAACGTGCATACGCCTCTTCTCAACGAATACACCTTGCGCTTTTCACCCGGATTTGAATCCAGCCTGATTCCGGTTGATCAGATTGTCAAAATCAATTTAGGGAGCAGGGGATATCAGCTTTCTGCCTCCCTGCCCGCTGGCTTTGGTCCGTTCGCAGCCGCAACAACTGTGCTCTTTGATGCGTTCGACGTGCAAGTCATGGACGCCGGTGGTAATTTCATGGGGAGTTCAGATCGTTACGCGAACATTGATACGTCAACCGTCATCAGAAAGATCAAATTGTCATCCCAAACTTTACAGTTGACAGGCACGACGACGCTTTATACAGCTGGAGATGGAAAGGCTACTTTCAATGCAGTATCGGCCTTGACGCCGAAGAATGGCGCGCACGTTATCGTCATGGAAGAGGAAGAAGCCACGGTCGACAGCGTCGTCAAGGCTGCGTCTCTGAAATCCGGTACATTTACAGTCGATATTTCTGTTGGAAGTGCATCTCACTTGGCTGTCTCGGGAAATCCAGACTCTCTCGTGTCTATCTCGCTCGGCGCAAAGCTCCAACCAACTGAGATTGTTCATTATGGCCTGAGTGACAAGATCACGCCGCTCGATGTCTACACCATTCAATCCGTAGACAGTGGAGGAAATCTTCTGACTTCTTTCGTTCCTTTCTACGAGAACGTTACAACAGTTTTGTCCACGGAGACGACGAATTACATCGCGACAGAGGATTCCAGCATGTCAGTGAGCAACTCTTCTGCTACGATAACGGAGCAAGTCGGCAATGATGTCTATGTATCGCTGGACACCGTGGAGAAGACGTACAAAAATACTACGCAGGTGACAGAAGTCAGCGCAACACACGTTGTGCAGTACAGAGTTGTCGTGAATTTCAAAACTGCGTACACGTTGTACCAGGAGCGCACAATCACTGCGAGCTTGAATGATACGAGTCGGGAACCGTATCCGTTCACGATAAATGACAACGAGATTTTGAACCGTGGTCCTGTTCTCGTTGCTTCTGCAAGTTATCCTCGTGCTGGATCTCTGTCCGTTGTTCAGGAAGATGGAATCGCAGTGTTTTCCGGTGCGAAATTGACTGAACTCGTCGAGACCCGATCCCGAACCTATTTTCCACAAATCCCTGACTGCCGAACCATTGAATTTTATTCATTTCTGAGTCTCGTTCCACCTAAAAAACTTATCAGGGTTGCATCTCGCGAGGCCGGCAGTTGGAAATTACGAATTGACTTTCACCGCTAAGGATCCTACTTTTGAGCCTGCCAAAGCTATCGTCACGGTTGAGCACGGCCGCTCACATCACCTTGGTCTCCCGAATCCCTGCGACACTTACCTCGATGCTAACAAGGATCTTCAGTGCGTGTCTAACAGCACCTGCAGCTGCAATGATTATATGGCGGCCACTGAGGTTGCCTTGAACACACTCGCGGTGCACGTCATGGATGCTGGCGTCAATCCTGTTTACGAGCTTGACACCTTGCCGTGCTCTAACTGCACCCGAGAGGTCTTCCTCAAGGCAGAGATGAGTAGCGTCATACTGTGCAAGTTGAATGTCTCAAACACATTGAGTCCTTGCGAATGCGTTGGCAACATGACGAGTGGCGAGCGACAGGTCTCGAGCACTTCGTGCACGTCGGTGGATACTCTGAGCGTTACTTCCGTCGACGGCGTCGCCCGGTTCGAAGGCTTGTACATGCTGACACCAACAATCAGCTCGGAGTACAGTCCCGATGGCTACAAATTGATGTTCAGCTCTCCGGGGGTACTTGACCTGTCTTTTGGGATGAAGATTTCTCCCGGGAAAGGGTACGCTCTGGAGGTGATCATGCCGACTGCTTTCCCTGCTCCTGCGATTTCAAAGGACACTTTCCGCTCTGCGACGACGACTTGGATCACCAACCCTCTCGACTCCGCGACGTTGAAGCTCAATATCCTCGATGGAGGCGGTAATTTTATCGGTGGTACCGAGCCGTCTGGTCGTCTGATTTACGTGACGTGCGACACTGCTGAGTTGGCACCTAATCCTCAAGGGGTTGGTGTCGGAGGGAGCAAATACGCCGTCACGTGCATGCCAGGGAACTGCGCGACAGGCGAGGAACCAGGAGTTGCGAAATTCCGGAACATTAAGCTCTTATCAGCCGTCGCTGGATCACACGTTATCAAGTTCTCTGGGCCTGGACTGTCCGTCGAAGCAACGTACACAGTCAGCGTGCTTATTGGCGACGCCGTGGGCCTCAGGGTGGTCGAGTTTGCCCAGACTGAATACGAAGCCGTGAAGATGGTTGCACTCTCCCCGCCAAAGGTGGCTGTCGTTGACGCCGGTGGTAACCTTGTCGGGGATCTGAACAGTATGACGCGGCTGATAAAAGTGGTGATTTCTGGCCCCAGGCACACATTCGACGTCGCTGATGGCCAAGACGAAGCTATCCTGGTGAGGCTGAACGGTGAAGTTTCCTTCGATAGGTTGGAGATTGGCAGTCCCGCTGTTGGGGATTTCAACATGACATTCTCCTCTACTGCCCTGTTGGGCACCGAGGCGAACTTCAAGATTGTTCAAGGCCCGTCATCTCGACTGTACATCCCCGTCACTTTCACAGTTCCGAGTACGGGACAGATGATTGCCCCTTCGGTGCAATACGAATCCGTCAAGGAAACCAAGCTGAAACCTTTGGTCGTGCTCGTGCTGGACGGGGGCCTCAACTACGTCCAGGACGCATCGAGGACGGTAAACGTGACAATCGATAAGGGTGAAATCGCGTACACCCAAAAGAATTCAAGCCTAGGTTACTTACTCTTCGACGACATCGTCATGATACGCCCGGCGGTTGGAACGTACAGGCTCACGTTCAGTTCTGACAATCTGACGGCTATCAACATGGACATCACCATCACCGCTGGTTACTCTGCCGTGTTGGACACGTGCGTTGGTAATTCATTCCTGACCAGAAATGCTGTCACTGGCTACTGTGAGGACGGGACATCATACGGGTCAGCCGATGAAGTCATCCTGCGAGACTTTCAGGTTCAAGTTTTGGACGCGGGCAGGGTGTTTGTTGGAACTCGATGGAACTCGGAGAAGAGGAACGTGTCGGTGAGTCTTGACTCTTACATCGACACGCGCGGAGTCAAGCGCCTCGCCGCCGCTAATAATCCACTCGCGCCCGATTACGATGGAGCGCAAGAGGTTAAGGACGGTTCCATCGGTTGGTGCAAAAATGGGTATGACATCAACCCTGTGAACCAGACACGGATTGATCCCGCGACTGGAGAGCTTTTGATATACGCCGTGTACTCCGATTCTTCTCCATCATTCTGCAGAGAGATAAGCTACAGTGGAATCGCACCGGATGTGCACGTCAATGCAGGTCTCAAGTTGAGATATCCAAAAGCAGGCACTTACCTTCTGAAGTTCACCTCCGAATGTTCCTTCAAATACTGCGGCGACGCGATCTATCCGAGCCTCGAAGCGGACATTCTCCAGATTAAGATTACCCCAGGGACCCCCAACAACATGAAGTTTATCGTGGAGCCTCCAGCAGTCAATGAGAACGATTTCCGCTTGAACCCGATGCCATTGGTTGGTGTGTACGATCAGGCTGATAATTTGTGCACCGAGACGACGAACACGTCCATGACTGGAGACCTTGACCCTTTGCCTCATCGGCTGCACGGAAACATCGCTCCAGTAATAGGGGGAGTGGCTAACTTCACCGAAATCCGTTTCAGCGCAGAGCGAGGCAAACCTCATAAGATCATCTTTGATCTCCGCAAGTACGATCTGAAGCTCGAGTTTTACCCATTCATGACTCGATCGTGCGAAGAGGTTAAGCCAAACAGCTATTCCGACGAGAAGGGGAACTGCCACTGCATGCCTGGGTACACCGAAGATACTGCTCTTCCCAACGAGAATGGTACCGGATACTTCCTGGACCTCAACAACACCCAAGTTGCACCTATGTCGCTGTACGAGCCCGTTGTGTTCTTTGAGGGTGATTGGGTCGGTGCCTTAAATCCATACGGAGTCTGCGTGCCGTGTGGAAATGGGTTCTACAAGGAAAACCCAGGATCTCACAAGTGCACAAAGTGTCCAGACAATTTCGACACCGCGCGCATCAACGGTAGCTGGGCTCCCCCGCACACCTCTACGTCGGGGAAGATCCTCGATGGTCCGTACGGGAAGACAAAGAAGGAGGACTGCCATTGCATTGCAAACACCCCGATCGTAGGCAACGCGAGCTTCACCATAATATGGCCGGGCGAGCCTGCGCTTGAATCTAATTACCGGGACTATTCCGAAGAGTACAGATGCAACGTTTGTCCCCATGGTGGTAATTGCACGGGCCTGGACGTTCCGTATATTGCCGCGAAGCCTGGATTTTACAGGACCAGCATAGTTACTACAACATTCAACGAATGTCCGAATCCAGAAGCCTGTGTTGGAGGTTTTGATAGCCTCTGTCTAGTGGGCAACAATAGTGGCTACACAGGAACGCTATGTGCAAACTGTCTGCCTGGATATGCTCACCCGACGGTCAATGGGCGTTTTCCTCCTCGATGCCTGGGATGTGGGAACGAAGGCGTCAACACGGCGATCTTTTTGGTGCAGCTTGCGGGCATAGTGGCCATCATCTCCATCGTTGTGTGGACAAATGTCAGGCGCGGGTCCGATGCCATCTGCATTATCAAGTCCTTCATCACCTACATGCAGACAGTATCCCTCGCGAAGGACCTCAACCTGCGATGGCCAGATGCGGCATCTGGCTTCATGGTCTTCTTGGAAAAGTTGAGTACGATTGACATGCGATCTTTCTCGGTGCAGTGCTTGTTCCCGGGGGATTACTACTCCGAGACTGGATTGTACCTGGCGACGCCCCTCATCATGGGCACCGCGCTGCTGCTGTACTACTCGGTTTTCCAGTTCTTCGAAGAACAGAGAAGTACCATCTCGAGTAGACGAGGAAGGACATCCAAGATTGCAGAGATTGAAGAGGAATCGGAGAGTGACGATGATGGAGATCGTAGCCCTGTGGTCAAAGCTTCAGATCTCAGGACCAAGATCAGGGTCAAGGCGATGGACAACGCTGTGTTTGAGGAGTCGTGGGAAGCAAAAGCATTTGACAAGGTGTTTATGCTGGCGATTATCATGCTGTGGTTCATGTACCCCACGCTCGTAAAGTACATGATGGGTCTGCTCACATGTGATCGAATTGATAGCGGAGATGACGACGTCTTCCTGGTGGCTGACATGAGCATCAAGTGCTACGACCCGACACACAGCAGCTGGCTGTTCCTCTTCTTCATCGTTCTCGTCATCTACGTTCTCGGCATTCCTTTGTTGTCGATGTTCCTCCTCCAACTGGAGGGCGACAACCACGATCGCCTAGGCATGCGCTTCCGAGTCGGGTTCCTTTACAAGGGACATGATCTCGAGAGGTTTTGGTGGTGGGATCTTGTGATATTTGCTCGCAAATTCACGATGGTTTGCGTCGTCGTCCTCTCAGCGAAGACCACTCGCATCGGCGGTTACTTCGCCGGCTGGATCCTCGAGATATTCATGATTCTCCATTTGCTGTTCGCGCCGTATAACAACGAGAGGCAGCATAAGATCGAGACGTACGGTTTATTGTCGACCGTTTTCACCTTCAACATGGGATACATATTCTACGACCGGGACGAGTGGTGGATGCACCTCATAGCGTCGTTCGTATTTTTCGCATTCAACCTCTTCATGTGGTACTTGCTGTACATCTGCTTGAGGCAGGAGCTCGCTCTTGAAGGTGAGACTATGTTGGTCGCCCGCAAGAATCACGACTTCGAGCTGGAACAACAGATCGCGGATGAGTTCGAGAAGAGACGCGACAGGGAGAAGGAACAACGGAAGGCGATGGAGGAGAAGGCGAAATTCGACCAGATGATTGGCAAGCCGGTTCCCTTCACCAACGGGTTGTTTGACAAGATGAAGACCGCGACGGTCCCGGAGATGAGACAGGACCACAAGGAGCTGTCGGACAAACTCGAGGACATGAGATCCAAGTGGAAGCACCGCTGGAAGGCCAACGCGGAGAGGAAATACCGCGTGGACGAGGTCCACAGAGCGAAGGAGGTCTCCGCGGCTGATCGGTGGCGCGATCGAAAGGCTGCGGAACAGAGCGCGACCCTCAGGGCGAGGGAGGGAACGCTCAGGCAGACCTGGCAGGATAGGATGGCACAGCGTAAAGCTGAGAGAGATAAACCAAACGGAGGACGAAGGTAAGCCGACGCACATCTCCTCCGCGTAGTTTTAGAATTAGCAAAAGATAGGAGTGACAACGTGACACGTGCTCTTCCGCGCTGGCAGCTACATCTGCCAGCCTTTTTTCGTATTTAAATGGGTTTTCTTCCTTCTCTATGTTAGCAGCGCTATCCCCCCGCGAGTGCTTACGCGAGCTGCTTGATGAGGGCGTTGCCCTGCTCCTGGACGGCGGCGATCGCGGTGGTGGCCGCGGCCTGGTCCTTCTGGCGGATGGCGAAGTCGAGCTTCTCGATGGAGGCGTAGAAAGCCTTGGCCTGCTTCTTGTCGCCACTCTTGTCCGCAACGAGGTTGTTCATGTCGAAGCGGAGGGTACCGACCTGGCGGCGGAGCTCGTTGGCGGCCTGGGTCCAGTAGGCCTTGCTGACGTACTCACCCACGTCCTCGTTGAGGCGCTTGATGGACTCGGACGCGCGAACCGCGGTCTGGGCGGTGGTGAGCTTCTGGAAGTCGCGGCGGGAGTTGCCGTCCTGGCGCACGGACTGGGTGATGTTGAGATCACGGGCCTGTGTGAATCGAGAGAGGAGACGGGATCGTCAGTGGATGCTCGGTTATCTCTGCAGGGGTGCGGATTTGGATGGAGGGGCACAAACAAATTGACGACACCTCGGGGCGATCACGTCGGATCGCCTCGGGTCGGGTTAGATTGGCCGGGCACGCACCTCGTAGATGAGCTGGAGACCGTTCTTGTTGGTCTGGCGCTGATCCTGGAGCTCGATCGCGTTGAGCGCCATGGCGGGGGTGGCCTGGAGAGCGATGACACCGGCCGCGAGGAGGGAGGCAGCCTGCGAGGAAGGATTCGGTTGGAGGGAGAGGACGATGAGTTCAGGGTTTTTTTGCCGGCAACAACGCCGGGCGATCGCGACGGGAGGAGGGTCGAGCCACGATTCCCGCGCGCGTGCTGGGGGGTCATCGCGGTGTTATCATCCCCACGGCTCGCGCGCGCAAAACCGGCGGTGGATATCCCACGGATCGCCGGTTCCGACGCGAAAACCGGAGAGTCTTGTTAATATCCGCAACGCAATCGCGACCAGGTTGAGAGATTTCTCACCTTGCGGGCATCGGCGGACGCGGTCACGGCGACGGACGCCTTGGCCTTGGGGGCGGTCTTCGCCTGGACGAGGGCCTTGCCGGTGAACACGGAAGCAACGGAGGAAATGGCAGCCATTTTGACGAGTATAAAGGCTCGTTTGCGGTCGGGGAGTGTGCGAATATGACGGCATTTCGGAGCAGGAACGCGAGCAAGTCAGCTGCTCAAGATTTCCAGCCGAAATCCAGCCAATCAGGAGTCGTTTTTGTGCTCGATGATTCCAGCTCAATCCAACTTCGATGATTCCAGCGTTTGGGGGTTCATTAGACTGGGAGATTTGGCGGTGGTTTGATTTCGCCATTTTCTCACTCATTTTCTGCACTGCCAGACTGCGTTTCATCTCCTGTCGATCCAACTTTCCCAGTCTGCCATGCCAGTCCTCTCCTCGTCTCTTTTTCTTGGGAGGGTCGCTTCACACTCACGCCGACACGCATACTACCAACACCCGTTCAGCATGAGCGCAGCGATGCGAAGGACCAGCGGCAACGAGATCGTGTGCGTGCGCGCCTTCGTGCTCATTCCCGTGGTCGCGGTTTGCCTGCTAACCCTGCGCGCCGCGCTGCTCCTGTACTTCTACAGCGGCCCGCTGGTGAGCGTGGTCCTCTCCACGTCCGCGGACACGGCAGCCTGGCCGACCGGGCCGGCCGGGGGTGCGGGGCTCCTCGACCGCGTGCTCTCGCTTCGCTCGATCGAGCACGCGCGGCCTCGACAGCCTCGACGGCGACCCAAGGACGAGGCGGCGTTGTTCGCGGTGCACGTCAGGCGAGGTGACCCGACGGGCGACGGGCGACCCCCAGGGGAGGTGGAGAGGCTCGCCGCGCAGAGGCTCGCGAGGGACGACGGCGCGGAGTTCGAGGCTGGGGACGAGCGAAGGATCGTTCGCGCGCACTTCGTGTACGAGAACGACCTGGAGGATCCCCTCGACCCCGTGGAGATCGAGCGGTGGCTCGGCGGCGCGCCGGGAGCCGACGTCTCGAGGCTCGTCGAAGCTTCCAGGCGCACGGAGCGCGACGCGGTGGGTGAGGCGTTCGACGAGTTCAGCGGTATCTACGGCGCGGCCGTCAAGACCAGGGCCATCAGGTGGCTGCACGAGTCCCCGCCCACGTACGACCGCGCGTGGGTGATCGAGCCCGACGTGGTCTATGCGGGCAGGTGGACCGAGCTGTTTGCCTTTTACGCCTCTGAGTTTCCAGCCCATGACCTGGTGTCTGTCAACAGTACTCACAGCACGGGAGGATCCGCATGGCCCCACGCCGCGGCGTGCACCCTCTGCGCCGAGGGTGACGGTCGGTGGCAAACGGCGTTCCTGCCGGTGTTCAGAATCAGCAAAAGGCTCGCATCCGCGGTTATCGAGGTTCTCAGGAGTAACCTCACAGGGCATCACGAAGCTCTCCTGCCGACGGTGTGCGAGAGACTTTCGTGGTGCAAGTGGACCAGCATCAGCCACGGTGACGTGTACAGATACCGACCGTTGATCACGTTGGAAGAGGCGGAGCGAGACGCGAAGCCAGGCAGGCTGTACCACCCGGTCAAGTCCGCTGAAGCGTTGCGGGCGTTTGCACGCGTCGAGGTTTGAAGACTACGTTTTTTAAACTAACATCACACGCACGACGGCTATGATGACGCCTCACTCCACGTCCTGGTAAACTCCGATGGTCGCGCATCGCCTAGATTTCCCCGCGAGTACGATCGAACGAGCGAGGCGCAGCTTGTACGCCAGCTCGTCGTCGTCCTCGTCGTCCACGTCGTCGAACAGCTCGGGCATGACCTCCTCGTACAGCGCGTTCTCCAGGTGCGCCATGAAGAGGTTCATCTGGATCTGCTGCCACATCA
>Ga0115566_10003678_pt1 | contig 12340 bp, 9 predicted proteins | sample COGITO_mtgs_1204_3_FD_87173 | JGI IMG/M metagenome (GOLD analysis project Ga0115566, IMG submission 87173) | Pelagic marine microbial communities from North Sea - COGITO_mtgs_120405 | ecosystem: Environmental > Aquatic > Marine > Epipelagic | place: Germany:Helgoland, sampling site Kabeltonne...
CACTGATACTCTAGTCCTAATCGGTCGCCAATTTTCTGTCATCGAGATTCAACTTCTTGAAGCTTGAGACGCATGCCTTCGCTCAATTCCAAAATGCGTTCAACGGGCAACTCTTCGGCGCGTGTTTGTGGCCCAAGTTCTAATCGGTCCAACACATCGTCGACATCCGGTTTGTCAAGCTGCCCCTTGAAAGAACTGATCACTACGCTGCGCAAGAACTTTCGCCGATGAAAGAAAAGTGAGCGTACGAACTCGTGGTAAAACGGCACATCATGAATGCGACTGCGTTTTTCAAGAGAATGCTCCAAATGAATGATTGCAGAATGGACTTTGGGTCGCGGCCAAAAAACGGATGGTCCAAGCACTCGGACGATTCGGCAATCGCACAGGCTCTGCATCCAAATACTCAACGCGCTGTAATCCTTGGTTCTGGGTACGGCAACAATTCGGTCCGCCAACTCTTTTTGAATTGTAACGGTCATCGACGTCGGCAAGATTTCCGTCAGTAGCAAATTCGAAATGATAGGCGTGGCAACGTTGTAGGGCAGGTTGGCAACCAATTTGAATCGGCAATTTGGAATCGATTCAAACTTCTCCTTGATGGTGCTCAGGACGATCGGACTGAAGTTATTCTTGTTCCGCAGCGCGTCATTTTGCACCATCGTGATATTGTCAAATTCCTCCAACTCCTCGCGCGCAAGTTGATGCAAATGCGTATCGATCTCTACGGTAATGACATGGGCAGCCCGTGGTGCCATCAGCGATGTTAATGATCCGGTTCCAGTTCCGATTTCCAGAACCAAATCATTGGATTCAATATTGCCTGAATCAACCAGCAAGTTGAGCAGGTTCATGTCAATTAGAAAGTTTTGACCATGTCGAGAATCCGGTTCGAGACCAACTTCTCTGAAGCGTTTAGTTAGAAAAGAAACGGTTTGTTTTGCGACCATAAATGACTTTATTTAATAATTATCTTTTGGAGAAATCGGATGACTTTTTCGCGTACCGTGATTGGAGGAATGATCGCGTTTCTTAGGATTGACTTTTCCATTCCAGTTGCCGTTCAACGTACTTGGCAAGCACGTCGGTTTCGAGGTTGACCGGCTCGCCTTCGTTTAATTCGCCAAGCGACGTGACATCCAAAGTATGGGGGATCAGTGCGACACTGAACGTTGAATTCGTAACCTCGACTAGTGTCAAGCTAACGCCATCAATCGTGATCGAGCCTTTGGACACCATCTGCTTCATCAACTTTTCGTCGGCTGAAAAAACGAATGTCGACCAGTCGGCGTCATCGGAACGACTGAATAACTTGCCAACCCCATCCACATGACCCGTTACATAATGACCGCCCAAACGATCGCCGACTTTCAAGGCACGTTCGAAATTAACTTTGGTGCCAGTGACCCAGTTGCGCATGATCGTCCGGGACCATGTCTCTTGTCCAGCATCAAACGCCAGCACGTTGTCGTAGATCCCCACAACGGTTAGGCAGCAACCGCTAATTGCGATGCTGTCACCAATCATGATGTCATCAAAGGTGCGGCCCACATCGATTCGCATTCGATATCCTGCGGCTGTCGGCTCGATTGCGTTTATGGATGCGAGTGTTTCTACAAGTCCGGTAAACAACGATAAACTTCCTAAAAAAACAATACGATTGAGCTCAAGCGAATTACTCGATCATTATCGACGGGTAATGGGGATCAAGTGCTCTCAATTCGTTGACACTAGCCACGGACCCGAAAATTCGCGAGAATGTGCAACCCCAAATCAAACGGATTTTGGCTTGATAACTAGCCTATCATGCTCCCCTAAACCCTTGGAAAAAACAATGAGTAATATTATCGATGTCAAAGGTCGCCAAATCCTCGATAGTCGTGGAAATCCGACCGTCGAAGTTGAGGTTTTTCTCGCTGACGGGAGTCACGGTCGTGCTGCCGTTCCCAGCGGTGCGAGTACCGGAGCTCACGAAGCGTGGGAATTGCGTGACGCGGTGCCTAATTTCTACATGGGCAAGGGCGTTACCAAGGCGATTGACCATATCAATTCGGTGATTGCCGAAGGAATCGTTGGGATGGACGGTTTGGATCAGGCCGGGATCGACATGGCGATGATTGAAATGGATGGAACACCCAACAAAAAGAAACTGGGCGCAAACGCCATTCTCGGCGTCTCACTTGCCTGTGCGAAAGCAGCAGCTGAGTTTACTGGTCAGCCACTTTATCGTTACCTGGGAGGTGCCGGTGCCCGAGTGCTTCCGGCTCCGATGATGAATATCGTCAATGGAGGAGAACATGCGGATAATTCGGTAGACGTTCAGGAGTTCATGGTAATGCCACTTGGCTTTGAACGATTTAGCGATGCACTTCGTTGCGGCGTTGAAGTCTTCCATCATTTGAAGAAAGTTCTCCAGGATCGTGGTTTGAATACGGCGGTTGGAGACGAGGGTGGTTTCGCTCCCGATCTTGGCAGCAATGGCGAAGCACTCGACCTCATCATGATGGCAATCGAAAAAGCGGGTTATCGTCCTGGGGACCAGGTTCAGATTGCGTTGGATGTTGCGGCAACTGAATTTTATGATTCGGGAACCGGCAAATACAAAATTGATGGAAAAGAATTGTCTTCGGGCGAAATGGTTGACTTCCTCGCTGATTGGGCAAACCGTTATCCCATTTGTTCAATTGAAGATGGCTGTTCAGAAGACGACTGGGATGGTTGGAAGCAACTGACGGACAAGGTCGGCCACCAAACTCAGTTGGTTGGCGACGATTTGTTTGTCACCAACGTTACGCGATTGCAGCGTGGAATTGACGAGGGAATCGCGAACAGTATTTTGATCAAAGTCAATCAAATTGGTACGCTTACCGAAACCATTGAAGCGATTCAACTTGCAAAGCGAAACGGTTACACCAGCGTCTCGTCACATCGCAGTGGCGAAACGGAAGACACCACCATTGCCGATTTGGCCGTGGCACTTTCCACGGGTCAGATCAAAACCGGTTCGGCATCACGTAGCGATCGAATGGCCAAATACAATCAATTGCTTCGTATCGAAGAAGAACTTGGCGAAACCGCGATATACGGCGGCCCTTACTTTCCGAAGAGATCGTAGTTTGATCGGAGTATGACGGCCTAGAGGAGCGTTGCTAAGATTCAGCCTCGCTCACAGACCATGCAATTTCGAATAAGATAAAACGCGGAAGCCGACATAAGTTGCTTCCGCGTTTTTTGCATGGTTGTGACACGAAATAATCTCCATTCGGGTTCATGAATCAACGGGCTTCTCGGCCATAAACTTATTGTTTTAGAAATCCCAACCGTTCACATCTGTCAAAAAGTAATTCACTCGATGAACGAAACCGAATTAGTCTTTGCCGAGAACTCGCCTTACGACAGCCTCGAAGCGGTTATTGAGCAAGACGATGACGTGGCTTATTTTTATTTGCGTCCAACCGGTAAACAAAAATATGACATGAAGTCGTGTTGGATTCGTAACTTTTGCAAAGCACCCGAAACGTTCGACAAAGAACGGATGAAGCAAGGCCTTGCACCGATTCTACCTGAGCGATTTTGCAAATTCCCAGACGGCCAACCGAAGCTGATTGAATCCGAATTGCGGATCGTTTGGTTCGAAAGTGGCGACGGTGCAGCGCTAATGCATGGAGATGAATTTCTGTCGGTCATTCCGCCCTGGAGTGGAACTCAAATCGGTGAAAATAACTTGGAGCTTAGTGGATACGCACGCGACTGCATTGGTGTTTCGCCCCTCTGCATTGAGTTGTCCGATCCCAGAGCGATCAATCAAAGGATTGCCAGCGCGGATCAGTATTGGAGTTCATGGGAAACCGACGATTCGCCCTGGTTGTTGGAAGAACCCAAACTCTTTGCAGCTTACGAAAAAGCGTTTGGGACCCATTCTAAATATTACGCAATCGATAATGGGCAGTGGCCACCCAAAGCGATCGTCCGATTCGATTGTGACGATCGGATCATTTTCATGACCTTGGGCGTTTCGCTTTGCCCGCAACCTCAAGCCGAACTTTACTTCGAAAATCCAAAAACCGTTCGTCGGATAGAACTTGGTTGCTCGTTCTCCAAAGATGTACCAGAGCCGACACTTGCTGCGTTTTTAGGTTATTTGAGCGGCCAAGTCGCAATGCCTTGGCAGCAGTTGACTTTTTTAGCTAGTGGGCACACCATCACGTGCGACCTTTTTTTAAAGACAGATCATCTACCCGACTTTTCGTCAATCTTATTATGGAATCAGAATCAGCTACCTGACTCGAGCCAAGTCGTTTCAATTCCTGACGTCATGGGTGAGGAAGTCAATTTACTCTGGACGATTCCGCTTTTCGAAAATGAAAGACAAATGGCCAGTCAATTAGGCTCTGCGGCCATCGCAGGAAAAATATTAAAGTCTCAAGGACTGCCTATCATCGATAACCGTTCTATCGCAGTTTAGTTCGAAAGTGGATTGACATGATGGTCAATGTCAAAGTCCAAATGGCCGGCAGGACAATCGAGGAATGGAAACAAACGACGTGTGCATTGAACAAAACAAGCAATAAAGTAGCCTCGTTTTCGAATAAAGAGACGATTCGGCGATCACAAAAACTGAAATCGCGTTGACCTCAGTGGATTAGAGTGATCGTCGACAAACATCTCAAGGAAAAACGGTTTGATTTGGATAGTTGTGATTTTGGGAATTGCTGCCGTTGTTGGGGGCATGTTGTATTCGGCACACCTTGCGAAGGTCCGTCGCGAAGCGTTTGCATCGATTGCTAACACTTTGGGAATGACCTATTTCAGTGGCAAGAATGATTCATTTGACGAGCAATATCCCTTCCTGAATAAACTGACCATGGGGTCGAATCGATATGGCTACAACGTGATTTCCGGTGAGTATCGCGGGCATGATGTTTGCTTGTTTGACTACCACTATGAAACACATACAACCGACTCAAAAGGGCGGCGTAAAACCCATCATCATTATTTTTCGTTTTTCATCATGCAGATGAATCTGAGATGCCCCGAGTTGGTGATTACTCACGAAAATTGGCTATCCAAGTTCGCACAGTTTTTTGGATACGATGATATCGATTTCGAATCGGCCGAATTTTCACGCAGTTTTTGCGTGCGATCTACCGACAAAAAATTTGCGTATGATGTTTGCAATGCACGCATGATCGATTACCTGCTGGATCACAGAGACCTTGATATCGAGATCGAAAACCATTGCTTGACCTTTTTCTACGATCGCTGTCTTAAGCCCGAGGAGATTGTCTCGAATTTGAATCGCCTGATGGAAGTTCGCGAGCGAATTCCGAATTATCTTTTCACGCAATAAATAAATGGGTAGAAAGCACCCGGTAGACGAAGCCATTCGTGTGTCAGCGCCATTCCCTATTAGCGCTATTCCCCGTTAGGGTAGAAACCAAACTTGAATACCCCCAGCGGATTTTTCCATCGGCCGTGATTCAAGTTTACCGTCTTCCAATTTTTTTTCGTTCATTCAAGTCCTCGACGACGAAATTCAGCATTTCGCCAACGAGGAAAATTGAGCCGCAAATGCAAGTTAACTCAAACTCCTGATCGTTGGGGCCCAATTCGGAGCTAGGAAAATTCTTTGACGCGAATTTCCATGCTAGTTCCGGAGTTTCTTGGTAGACCAATTTCGTTTTTCGCAATTGCGGCGTCATTTTTTCATAGGTGGCGATCAACCTCTCGCCCGATTGAGCACGTGAATTCGACTGAAATTCGGTAAAAACAATTTGATCGAATACGCCGTTTAATCGATTTAGAATCGCAACGTGATCTTTATCTGTTGAGCAAGAAAAAATAGCTTGGCGTTTTTCGTTGGGCCAATTTTTGTCAATCGCGTCGACCATTGCTGAGATTGAAATTTCATTGTGAGCCATATCGACGATAACGGTCGGGTTTTCCGAGATGACTTCCAAACGACCTTTCAACGAAACGGTGTTTAAGCCATTTCGAATCGCTTCGGTTGAACTGGCATCTGTGAAATCGATACCGGATGACTGCCTTTTGCAAAATTCAAAAACGGACTTGATCGCAAGCGCGGCGTTGGACGCTTGATGTTCACCCCGGACGTTCAGCGTAATTTGACGAATAACAATATTCGCGTTCTGCTCGGAATGGGTTGCCGTTGAATCGAAATCATGATCGCGGTAGTCAAACGTGACTTGACCATGATTTGTGGTCACGTTTTCGATTCCAAATGACTCCGACAGTTGAAAGTATGTCGCATTTTTGCTTTCGGCGATGGACCGCATCAATTCAATGATCTCGGGTTGGGTGCAACCTGAAATTGCCACCTTCCCGGGTTTGATGATCCCCGCTTTTTCAGTGCCGATCTCCAAGAGGGTCTCACCAAGTTGTTTGGTGTGGTCGAAACTGATCGACGTAATGATGGATGCGATGGGAACACAGATATTCGTCGAATCCAACCTGCCACCAAGTCCAACCTCAAGAGCCACGAGATCAACACCGTGTTCTTTGAAAAGCAAAAATGCAGCTGCGGTTGAGATGTCGAAAAAAGTTGCCGGTCTCAGCGACATGCCGGACTCGATCTCGTGATCAAGAATCTCGACCTGCTTCAAGACCTCGGCAAGCACGTTTTCGATTTGGAGGAGCGAAACCTCTGCACCGTCGATTTGGAATCGCTCGGTATAGCGTTCAAAATGCGGCGAAGAGTAAACGCCGGTTTTAAAACCTAGCTGGTGAGCGATTGCCGATACAAATTGGGCGGTCGAACCTTTCCCTTTGGTTCCAGCGATATGGATAATGTCTAGGTCATGGTGGGGATTTCCCAAGCGTTCGAGCAACGTTTGGATCGTCTCAAGCTTGAACTCGTTATCCAACTGGATTGGGCTTCGTCGTTCATAATTGATCCGCCCGAAGACTTTTTCGATAAGTGTCGTCGTTGTCAATTGGCGGTGGAGAACGTCGTCGCTGACGCTCGCTTTGGGGTGCATATTGGAATCGTTACAGGAAGCCCGAACTATTTCTTAGGAGGCTTTTATCAATTGAACGGATTTTAGCGTTTTTGGATGATTCGGAAAGCTCGTACTTTGAAACCGTGGAATTCTCTACCTTGTTTGTCTGCTTAGCCGTTTTTATAGTGTTTGAATCGATTTGTGTGAAAACCTAAATGACAAGTCGTTTCAGACATTCGCGAATCTACAGATCGATTTTCATGGATTCTTGTCATCGGTTGCCAACGAAATCGTCCTGTATTGACGGCATTTTGAACCTTTAATGAATGCAAATCGTAATTCCATAGACCTAGAAATCTTTTTGACTCCTTCGAAATCCTGATTCATTGTCTCTTATTTTCGAGGGAAAGAACGATCGCGTTCACATACCCCACGCATCCCGACCCTATTTTACGTAGATTCCGCTGAGAATTCATCAATGAGCGAAGAAAAAGCCACAGCATCCTTGCCAGAAAAAACACGGCGATTCGGCGATGACAGTTCAAACATCGTTATTGAGACAAAAAACCTTTCCAAGGTTTACCGGGACTTTTGGGGGCGGCAAAAAGTTCGTGCTTTGAAAGCACTGGATTTGGAAGTTCAAAAAGGTGAGATCTTCGGATTGCTGGGTCCCAATGGTTCTGGAAAGTCGACGACAATGAAGCTGTTGCTGGGCTTGCTTTTTCCCAGTGGCGGTCAGGCCTTGGTCCTTGGAAAAGAAGCTTCCAACGTCGAAAAGAATGAGCGAATTGGTTACCTGCCTGAGGAATCGTACCTTTATAAATTTTTAAACGCAGAAGAAACACTCGATTTCTATGGTCGGCTTTTTGATATGCCGGCCAATGTCCGCCGAGATCGGGTGAAATCATTGATTGATCGTGTCGGACTGACCGGTGCACGGCGTCGGCAGCTGAAAGAATACTCAAAGGGAATGACGCGTCGGATCGGTTTGGCCCAAGCGTTGATCAACGACCCCGACTTGATTTTGCTTGATGAGCCAACATCCGGGCTTGATCCACTGGGAGTCGATGAAATGAAAAAGATGATCATCGAACTCAAGGAACAGGGTAAGACGATCGTGATGTGCAGTCACTTGTTGACAGACGTTCAGAGTGTTTGCGACCGAATTGCAATTCTTCATCAAGGTGAATTGAAGGAACTTGGACGCGTTGATTCTCTTTTGGAAGTATCAAACGAAGTCCAAATTCGGGCTGGCGGGCTTTCTGCCGAAGCTGAGCAGGAAATCAAAGATGTGATTGCCAAGCATAATGGTGAGCTCGTTGAGTACGGTAAGCCATCGACGACTTTGCAAGACTTGTTCCTTGATATTGTTAGTGAAAGTGAAGCTCGCCCTGGTCGCCAAGCCAATCGTCGTGATGAGTGATGTTGCAAACATCAGTTTTGATTCTCCTGGGACCAAAAATCGGCGACAAGTATTTCAACTGAAATCTATTTCTGAACTCGTTACGTTTCTTCTGAAAAATTTCTACAAACTTTAGTCACAAAAAATGATATTTGACGATTCAATTTCGTTGCTCGATTGGCTGACCGACAGCGCGCCAATTTTCGTGATCGTTGCGGGGATCGTTGCCGCCATTGGCCTCGTTTTTAGTTATCTGATTGCAACGTTACAGTACGGCCCGTCCGAGGCGTTTTATTTCGTCTCTCGCATCGTTTTTCAGATCATTCCTGATTTTGTGAGGACGTCGTTCGGCCGGATTTTTGCCTTGGCAAAACTGTCCGTTCAAGAAACGGTTCGCAAGAAGGTGATCTTCGTTGCGTTTGCGATCTTTACCGCCCTGCTTCTCGGCGGTGGCTGGTTTCTCAATATGAACACGCGGCATCCAGACCAGGTTTACATCGGCTTTGTCTACTTTGGGACGCAGTTGCTGATGGGACTTTTCGGTTTATTGATTGCGACCTTTAGTTTGCCAGCAGACATTAAATCACGAACGATTTACACGATCGTTACAAAGCCTGTCCGGTCCAGCGAAATTGTTTTGGGGCGGGTTTTAGGATTCGGTTTCGTGGGCACGATGATGTTGCTTCTGATTTGGATTGCAAGCTACCTTTTCGTCGAACGTGGTCTCAATCACACCCATGACCTTTCCGACGTCTCGTTCACAAAAATTGAAAAGCGGGGTGAATCCTCGATTTCAGGAGGGAGAACGTCGCTTTCCGCCGAATATGAAGGTCGGTCTGGCGTTGCGTCAAACCATTGGCACCTTGTTGAGGTGACCTCAGAAAAGACGGAGTCCGGTGAGCCAGCAGGTCGGGTGAATATTCAGGTCCCGGCAGAAAATGGTGGACATGCACACGAATTAATCGTTTCGTCATCAGAATTCACAGGTCCGATCAACGATCGCGCCAACGAGTTTGTCCGAGCACGTGTCGATGACGGGAAATTGGTCGTCTTCAATACGGAAACAGGCGATCCGGTGGATTACCGTGTCGGACCCCCTACCGGGATTTTGATGGCCCGCAAACGGATCGGTGCGAAAGAGCTTTCGTTTACTGACCGACGCGGCAACGAAAAAGACGAAGGTGTAAATGTTGGCAACGAGTGGATGCACAGATCATACATCGCGGGCGGAAGTTCCTCACTTGCCCGAGCGATCTTTTCGTTCGAAGGTTTCTACAAGGACCAATTTTCGAATCCCGATTTGGTGCAGTTGGATCTCAACAACATGAGTGTCGTAAGGACACACAAGGGAAATATCGAGCGTGGAGTTTCGGGCGCCATCCAAATTCGTGGAGTGACCGATGATTATGAGTATTTGACGGCACCGATTATTTTCGAAGCTGACGAATTCGCAATCAAGACACTGTTCATCGATCGAGTTCAACGCAACTGTGTCCGTAAATCAACCGTCGAAATTGAAGGGGAGTTTGCCGAGGAAGAAGTTGGCGACTTTGACTTGTTCGAGGACATTGGTGCCAATGGTAAAGTCGAAGTCATTCTTCGATGCAACGAGTCCGGACAATTTTTTGGTGTTGCCCAAAACGATCTTTATTTTTTAACCAGCGAAGGTAGCTTTGCATTGAATTTCGCCAAAGCCTACTTCGGGATTTGGCTGCAAATGATGTTTATCATTTCTGTTAGTGTCATGTTTAGCACGTTTTTGAGCGGAATTGTTTCGATGGTCGCAGTGCTGTCAACTCTTGTGCTTGGATGTTTCGGCGATTTGATTTTGGAATTACGCCAAGGCGTGATGGAGGGTGGTGGCCCGATCGAATCGATATTCCGAATCTATACGCAACAGAATCAAGTGACGCCAATGGATGAAGGTATTGGGAAAACGGTGATCAAGTCGCTAGATGCCGCTTTCCTCGAAACCGTGACGTACATGCGGTATTTGGTTCCTGATTTTACGCGGCTTGATTTCTCCGAGCCGCTGGTTGCCGGATTCAATATTAACTTATCAGTCTTCCTGATTGCCACGATCCTTACAGGTGTGTTTGCCTTTATGACCGTGATCGTCGGGTACTTTGTTTTGAAAACACGTGAGATCGCCAAATGACGCGCAACGATTCTTTTCGCCGCAAGATCATTTATATTTGTCTAATTCCCGTGCTGTTGATCCCATTGGCATTTGTCAGCCAACCTGCAACGGTTTCCAAGGGATCTGGCGAAACATCTTCATCCGGTATTCTGTCTAAAATCCGCAAGGATCATCGACTTTCGCAAGCCGAAATCTCCGAGGTCGATCCGGCGAGTGAGTCCATGAAGCTGGCGACTTTGGGATTGCGTCCGGTTGCTGTGACGATGCTTTGGCATCGGATTCAGGAATCGAAGAAGAAGCAACAGTGGGACCGGATGCGGACTTCAACCCAAACGTTGATCGCGCTCCAACCGAACTTTATCAAAGTTTGGGAGTTTCAGGCGCATAACCTTTCTTATAACATCTCGCGAGAATTCGATGATTATCAGTACCGATATCATTGGGTCAAAGAGGGATTGTCGTATTTGATGACCGGAATCGCCTATAACCGCAAAGACCATCGAATTTTCGATTCGCTGGGGTTCTTTTTCGGATTAAAGCTCGGGCGATCGGACGAAAAACTCCAATTCCGTCGCATGTTCCGAAAAGATGCGGACTACCACGCGAAGATGAAGGACTACGGTATCGATACGTTCAAGATAAGATCTCCGGAACTGGGTGGTCCAGACAATTGGTTGGCAGCCTACGAGTGGTACGATCGTTCTCGAAAGGGTGTCAACGCGGGTTTTCTTAAAAAGCCAAACAGCGAATTGATGTTTTACAAGCAGCCACCGAGTCAATTGCGAAATTACGCAATCGATTACGAGACAGAAAAACGACCAGATGAAGCTGCACAGTTGGCATGGGAAAAAGCGTTGGACGAATGGACCGGTCCTGAATTCGGTGATCGAGAAATCTTAACCTCGACGAGATTGCCGATCTATTTGGAAAAGCTGGCTGTCGAAAACGAACGCATCGATTCGATGCGCGATGAAATGGACAAAATTATTCTTGGCTTGCGAGATGAACTCGACGCAATTCGCAAAGGCCAAATGACCGACGAAATGTGGAAAGCTTATAACACGCCACAGGAGTTGGTCACCGGTGACATGTTCGAGAATTTGATGGCGGCCAAAAAAGTCTTGGATGTTGATAAGGACCGAGAGTTTGAAGCGGAAGTTGATAGACGCTTGTCAGAAGGCTCTCTGAAACTGACACCCGCTCAGAAAAGCAAATATGATCTGCTTCGATTGGAAATCAAGCAAAAGCTAAACGAACTTCGATTTGTTTCCAACTATCGAACGACCGTCAACTACGAATATTGGAGAGACCGATGCGAATCTGAGTCCCAAAATGAAACCATTGAGGCGAGGAAAGCCCTCTTCGATGCGCGTGAGTTGGTGAAACAAGCGAAAATCGATGAAGCGGTTGTCACCGTTCCGAAGAAAGACCAGGACGGACAGTTCATCGTCGATGAAAATAACAACCAGGTGATGGAGCAAATTACCGAACCGGGTGCGATCCAAATGTATGAGAAGTCATTCAATTTGTGGGCAACGGTTCTGGATAAATACGAACGTCTTGCAGACGATGTGATGGAAGATGATCTTGTCGGAGCCATGAAAGAGTATTCGGGTAACTTGCGAAAAATCCAGGCGGAATGGCCGCTCGACTTCCCTCTTCAAGAGTTGATTGATTTCCGATCTGCTCGCCAACTAGAAGATGGATTACCGACGACCGCTTCGATGGCTGATCGAATTGAAGCCGCAAAAGAACTGGAAGAAGCAGAGAATGCGGCTAAGGAAGCTTTGAAAGACCTGAATATTGCCCCAGAAGCCAAGAAAGACGAAGCCAAGAAAG
>Ga0115566_10003681_pt1 | contig 12335 bp, 8 predicted proteins | sample COGITO_mtgs_1204_3_FD_87173 | JGI IMG/M metagenome (GOLD analysis project Ga0115566, IMG submission 87173) | Pelagic marine microbial communities from North Sea - COGITO_mtgs_120405 | ecosystem: Environmental > Aquatic > Marine > Epipelagic | place: Germany:Helgoland, sampling site Kabeltonne...
CACCCCCCTGACGATCGTCTCGCCGCTCGTCACGTCGGTGACGCGCTCGACGGCGGTTGGCGGGAGGTTATCGGGGTGGAAGAAGATCCCGGCGACTTCCCTTTCTTCGTCGACTAGGAGGTGGTGCACCTTGGAGAGAACGTGCACGTCGGGCGGTGCGTGCGGGTAGTTCGAGTCGAAGGTGAAGCGGACGAGGTAGTTGGACGTACTCGTATCGTACCCCGAGCCGTCGTTGCCGCGGATACGCGCGTGGACGTGCCACGGACCGCCGGCCGGGTCGGGGTTGAGGGCGAGCGCGCGACCCTCCGTGTCGTCGTCTTCCTCGAACGTCGAGACGTACCTCGCGGGCGTGGGGTCGGAGAGACAGTCGACTCCCTTTGGAAGGGACGTGGCGGATCGAAGGGTGGATACCTCGTCGGAGAGGAGCGTCAGCGCGGGGGACGCGTCGTGGTCATCGGCGCGCTTCTCCACCGGCTCCGCGCTCATGTGAAACGCCCAAGACGAGATCTGAGACGAGAGTCGCGGTCGAAGGGTCGATTGTATCGGAGAGGCGCCGTGGCGAATGGGTCGGAGATGCAAACCGGTGGACGCGAGAGATGGCGATGGCGCGAAACCGTGCGAACCCACCAGTCCGCGCGCTGCCCTGACGACCCTGTGCATGCAGGAGTGATGGTCGAGCGTTGTTATTTCAATGGCAGACTCGCTCACAACTCATTCAAATGGGCGACGCAGTTGCGGACGACGGTCCAAAGGAGGATCCCACCGGGGATCCCCCGCCCCCGCCCCCGCCCGGGCGCATGGGCGCGTGCGAGGTCTGCGAGGAGGCACCGCCGGCCAAGTACAGGTGCCCCGCGTGTTCCGTCGCGACGTGCTCGCTGGCGTGCTCCAGATCGCACAAGACGCGAGGCGGCGGCTGCACGGGCAAGCGCGACCGCGCCGCGTTCAAGCCCATCACGGAGTTCACCGACCGCGACGTCATCAACGACTACAGGTTCCTGGAGGAGGCGCTGCTGGAGAAGGACAGGGCGAAGCGATGGAAGCCGGGGTACACGGCCGGCACGGAGGCGGCGCAGCGATCGGAGCGACCGCCCGCGACCGCGAAGATCGTCGGCACGCTGACTCGCGAGGCAAAAACGCGCGGGGTCGAGCTCTTCTGCATGCCCGACGGCATGGCGCGCCGCGTCGCGAACACCACATTTTTCGACCGCAAACGCAACGTCATGCAGTGGAGGGTCGAGTGGACCTTCCACGCGTCCAGGGAGATCGTGAACGCGGATGATGATGTCGACACAGCTGGCGACGAAACGATCGAGCGTTCCTCCTCCGTGTCGCTTCGCGCGGAGGACCCAAAGCTCGACGAGTCAACGACGCTGCTGGACGCCCTTCGCGTGCACCTCGCGCCGGGACCCGGACGCGCCGCGAGGCTGCATCAGCTCAGACGCTTCGCGGACGCGATGAAGGGAGCGACGGGGATGAACGCGGGTGAAGAGGGGACGACGAGTGCAAAAGCGCCGGAGCTCGCGGTGTACCTGGAGAAGGAGGGATGTCCCGCGAACGATAAACGGTATCACAGGCTGGACGTGCGTAAGACGCTGCGGGAGTGTTTGGAGGGTAAGCGCGTGTTGGAGTTTCCCTCGATGCAGGTGACGGTGTTGCCGGAGGACGAGGGCAGGTTCAGGGAGCCGGACACGTGTGTTACTTAAGGATACAATTGAAAAAAATAACAACATCAAGGAACTGCCACCACCTTGACTACGGACGTGGTCCCCACCTTCTGGATAACAACCACAAAGTCGCCCACGTTCAGCTGCCCGCTGCTCTTACCCCGATTGAACACCACCTGCAACAGCGCGTTCGGGTCCGAGTTGATCGGGTTCGCCAGCAGAGGCGTGAGACCCCGGTTCAACAAACCCTGCCTCGCCGCCCGTTCCCCGTCCAACACCCACCGGATGCTGTTCTGTAAGATGCGCGGGATCACCAGCGACATGATGGGCATGTTCGGCCGGTACTTACTCACCAGCTGCGCGGTGTGCCCGGTGCGCGTGAACACGACAATCATGGACGCGCCAACCTTCGAAGCCGCTCGCACCGCCGAACTCGCGAGCGCCTCCGCCTGCGAAAGCAACCCGCTCTCAACCATCGCCGGCGGGAGCTGCATCTGGTAATGGTTCTCGTGGTCGAACACCGCCTCCGCCTGCCTGCAAATACGACGTACCGTCGCGACCGCGATGGGCGCGAACTGCCCGCGCAGGGTCTCCGCGCCGAGCATGATGGCGTCGGCTCCGTCCAGCACCGCATTGGCCACGTCGGTAGCCTCCGCCCGCGTGGGCCGCGGGGTCTCCGTCATGGTGTCGACGACGCGCGTGATGACCACGGGCTTACCCGCGTGGTTACACTTGTGCAGGACCATCTTCTGGGAGAGGAACACCTTCTCCGGGGGCATGTCTAAACCGAGGTTACCGCGGCTTAAGATGACTCCGTCGGATGCCGCGACGATGTCGTCGATGTGCAAGAGCGCCGAGAGCCGCTCCACTTTGGCCACGATGCTCACGCCGCCGCCGCCGACGGACTTTGCGAAATCCCTGCACTCGTGCACCGCCCGCGCGTTGGGCGTGAAGGACAGCGAGATGAAGTCGATCTCGTTCGGCACCGCCCAGTGCTCGATGACGTGCCTGTCCCATTCGCTCAAAGTGGGCAGATCGTCGCCCTTGTTACTCACCTGCACCGTGAGTAAAACCCCGCCGAGCCGCGCGGTGTTCTTGCACGTGCAGTAGATGTGTCCAGCCTTGGCGTCCACCTCGTCAACCTTGAGGTACACGGAGGATGTCTCGCTGCCGGTGAACAGGTACTGACCGACGAACACGTCGTCGCCGGGCTCCACGAAGTGAACCAAGTCCGGGTTGTTGACTGGGAGATACTCGGATGACGCCGTGATGCTGAGGTCGGTGGTGAGCGTGACCCTGTTGCCTTGCTCGAGGGATACCTTGGTCTTGGGCGCCCTCGGGTCGAAGGATGAGACGTCCGGGGGTGCGAGCTGGACGCCAATCTCGGGCCCGCGCGTGTCCAGCATCGTGGCGCACAGGATCTTGGTCTGCTTCATCGCCTCCCGGAGATTGTTGAGCGTCACCGTGTGATACTCCATGCTGCCCCACGAAAAGTCGAAGCGGGCGGTGGTCATGCCCGCCTCGAGCAGGGCGACGAGCTCGGGGACCGTGCGGGACTTCACGCCGACGGTGCAGATCACCTTGGTGAGCGCGTTGGACGAAGACGGGTCGTCGGACTCCTGCGAAAGGACCGGGGGCGGATCCGTCGGTAAAAAAGCAACCTGGAATTGGCAATCGCGCGCGTAATTGGCGCTGGGTCACGCGGGGAGTGGGCGCACCTGGAGGATGGAGGACAGGCCCCGTAGCTCCTCATCCTGCCCGAGCTTCTTCTGCACGATGTTCGCGGACGAATCGTACCGCGTCAGGTCGACGTACGACATGGCGACCGCGCGCTCTTGGTCTGTGAGTGAGATCCGCCCTTGGCGCGCGATATTTCACGCGCTTCAGTTGCCCGGCCCGAGGCGAAAAGGCGCGAGCTGATCAATGGCTATTTCGACCATTCCGTATGCGCAAATAGAGTGAAATAGAACAAAATGTCCTCAATGCATTTGCCCCTTGGTGACTTGACGAGATGCCGGATTTCGCCGTTCAACAGGACTCAGCGACGCGAGCGCCGAGCGCGGCGGCAGACCTTCATCGGCCCGAGGCGCGCCACTGGCACGAGTATCAGACGCGCTCGCCGCGCCAGTGGTCGCACGTCTCGAGCCGTAGCGGACGGAACATTCCGAACACGCTCCACGGTTCCGCGACGGGAGAGCGCAAGCGGTGACGTCGTCAGGAAGCCCGTGGCTACTACGTGGATACCATGAGCGTGCTCAAGGGGCTCCTGACGGCGCGCGAGGGGAGCTACTTCAAGACCGAGCAGGAGGATGAGCTCCAGGTGTACCGTCGCCGGCGCATAAAGGAGGGAGCCATCAAAGACGATCCGCGACTCCCGGGCGAGGGGCCCCGAGGCTTCGTTTCATCTGAAAAGCTGGCCGAGATTCACGCGCAGGAGGCGAGACTCTCAGCCCCGCCCGGGGTCTCGAGGCAACAGATGTCGTCGCTGCTGCCGAACACGTCCACCAAGGGCGGGTACCGAACTCAACGGGGCATGGACACCGGCCTGTACAAGGTACCCTCACTGCGACAAAACCGATGGAGCGGGCTCAACTTGAAAGATTTGGGGAACCTGAAAGATTTGCCCGAAGAGACGCTGGCGTCGTCGAGGCACAAAGCCATGATGGACAAGTCGTTGGCGGTCGGCACGCGCGCGTTGCTGTACGGGACGCTGATCGCCGCCGGGGGTATAGCCGGGATCACGGCGCTCACGGCGTCGTACTGCGACGTCCACTCCGCGGATGACCTGCGGTTATTCATGAACCGGCGCCTGGGGCCGTCGGTGGATCGCATGAAGGCGTCGCTGGTGCCGTGGAAAGCGTACTTCAAGACGCTGGACGTCCATAAATACGTTAGCAAGGATAGCATCAAATAGCGCCGCACACTAGTTTATTCAATCACGATTCATTCAGTAGACTAGCTACTGGACCCAAAGTAAGAACGTCTTTGATGTGCATTCACAACGATAATCAGCGTCTATCAACCGAGCTGGCCGACGAAGAGGAACCACACCGCCGTGCTCAGCGCCAGCGTCGCCGACCCTTTCTCCAGGTTATCCGCCCATACGACCCCACTGTGCGGCATGGGCAGCCCCGTGATGGACTCGCGCACGCCGTACATGCCGAACGCGTAGAACAAATAGACCAGGCAGAGCAACACGAGGAAGATTCGCCCCGGGAGGTTCAAGTCGGGCTCGTGCTTTCTGTGAAACCCGGCGAAATCCGCGGCGAGGATCGCGTCGCAGCTCTTGTCGATCGCGGCGAGAGCCTTGATGGTTTTCTTCGCGCTCGGGTCCTCCGCGCGGACCTTGCCCCGGATGTCCTGCGCGTACTTCTTGAACATGACGGCGACGTCGAACTTGTCCTCGCACTGCAGCATGATCCTCGCGCTGAGCCCGCGCCTGATCTTGACCACGCCCTCGAACACCTTGCCGTTATCGTAGCACTCCGCCATGGTGGCGATGGCCATGACCTGGGGGATGCCGCAGAACCTGAACACGTCCACGTTCTTCAATCGGGTCAGGTACTCGATCGAATCCGTCGCGTGGGCGAGCCCGTTGGTGATGAGCTCGTTCATGCACGAAACAGCGGCGGCTCGATTCTCCGGCTTCGCAAACGCGTCGAGCGTCTTCCCGTGCTTGCTCCAGATGCACTTGGGCCAGAACATCCTCGGCGCGGGTTCCTCCATGATGTCCTCCAGGTAATCGCGGATGATGTTGGTCTTCTGGAGGAACAGGCCCATCGCGTTTGAGAGCTCCTCGGTATCCGCAATTCGTTTATCTTCGAGCATGGAGTTGGCCCACAGGTTGGAGAGGCCGATGCCCACCAGCCCGGCGACGTAGTGGCAGTACTCGTCCCAGTCCTCCAGGGTGACCACCTCGCGCTTGATGAAATTGCTCATACCCTCGCCCATGCGCTTGGTGATGTCGGCGATGACTTCCTGATACTCCTTCTTCAGCGAGAGGAACACCGCGGTGACTTTGGGGTATTCGTCCATGAGAACCTTGTAGTGCTTCTCGCCGCACGGGTAGGTGTATTTGGGGTCGTAGATCTTCTTCCAGAAGATCTCCAGCTCCTTGCACTTGGGCGTGTCCGGGATGCTCATGTCGTCCTCCACGGTATCCAGCGCGCGGAGCACGAGGTAGAAGACGCACACCGCGTCCTGCAGCTCGTGCGGGAGCTGCTGGATGACGATCGCGAACGACCTCGATACGAGGTTGAGCATGTGGTAGCAGAACCGGAGGTTGGGCTCCTTCGGCAGCTTCTTCGCCTGGTCCGCCATGCATTTGACCCGGTACAGGGGGATGATGTCCCCGGGATGCTTCAGGATGAGCGAGAGCGCGCCCATGGTGATGAACAATCAGTCGGCGCTCTCACACAAACGAAATGAACTGATCGGCCGCGGGTGGTGACCGGTCGACGATGAACGGAGCGATGGATGAACGATCGTCCGTGTGTCCAGTCGATGAACTGAGGACAAATCCGAAGGTGTCGGCCGCCGCGTGCGTGAGGACAAGTCGCGACTACGTGTGCCACGAACTGTGCGGCTCGAAGGGTGGATCTCCGACGGTTGGTCCAGCTCTATCTCTCCCGCCCGCTCGTCACTGCTTTGTGGCTCGAGGGCGATTGAAAAAATTCCTCGCAGCTTTTTTTTCACAGCCGACCGCGAATCGTCGGTCGGCAAATTCTGATCCGCCCTCAGTCACACTGAAACTCCATACGCCTTCCTAAAACGCCATTGGGACACGTCGCCCGTGGGTGAAAAACTCCAAACTCAAACTGACCATCCGCCAATCAGATGACCGGGATTCGATTCTGTTGAGGGTCAAAAGTCTCGAGATTCGGCTTATTTTTTTCGTTTCTCTACGGCGGCTAGTCAGGAATTCTGAGCGCGAGATCTTAAATATCTCGCGCCCACCTGGCTCGCCTGATGGCCAGAAACAACCTCCAGTTTACCCCTCTCACCCGCATAGGAGTAGCCATTCTTGCCTCGCGCGTGCTCGTGCGTCGCAACAACCGCACACCACCCCAACATGGCTTCGGCCGCTGCCCTCGCGGGCGCTCTCAACCGCATCGCGGTCTCCGCCAAGCCCACGGCGAAGAAGACCAATGTCGTCGCGAAGAAGGTGCGTCGCGCGCGCCGAGACACGACAACCATTCCCCCGACGAAGGGGTATCCGCCGGATTTCTTCCACAGCGGATACGTCGCGTCGACGTCACCTTCGCCTATGCGATGGCTCGTTAAACGCGCGTCTCGCCGCCGCGGCCGATGCGCGCGGGCTTCGTCGATTCGTTTAACGACCGAATGTCAATTTTCGGGGCGAGCCGCGATCGATCGACGCGCTCGAAACGTCGCGATCGCGCCCCACCCGCTCTCTCATCTCGTTGGTTGTTGGCGAAATGCCCTGAAGGGTTGATCCTGACCCCTATCCTCCCCTCCCTCCTCCGATGTTCCAGGCTTTCAACGCCCGCGCGCTTCGCTCCGGCCCTCGTGATCTCACGGTACGTTTGCCATCCACCGCGCGCGCGATTCTCCCGTTCACGGCGCGTCACCGGGCGCCGATACCCCCCGGGTCGGGGGGCGCTTCCCCACACGCTGCCACTTGTCCCGTGACAAAACCAGAGCCGGAGGTGTTCGGGCGAAGATATCCCCCCGGATACGCTTTTGAGCCGCCGCGGTATGCGGGCGCGACGCGCGTGTTCGTGGACATCGCGGCTTCGCGACGCGCGGGACGGACGCGTCGACGCGTTCTCCCCGCGTTTTCGACGCGCGATCTCCGCCGACACCGCGCGCGGCGCCCCGAGCCCCGCGGCCTTCCGGGGCACCATCTCACCCCAACCCCGATACGCCTGAAAGTTCACTCTCGCGCACCAAGATTAAAAAAGAAAATCGGCGAACCCCCCGACTGACCTCCACTCCTCCCGACAATAAACCCACAGATCATGAACGTCGCGACCGGTCCCAAGGGTCCCGTGACCTCCTCCGAGGAGTCCGACGAGGACAAGCTCATGGCGGACCAGGCCCAGGGGGGTGGGTTCACCAACGTGGATCCCTCGGTTCGCCGCATCGTCCCGGACGCCAAAGGCCGCACCGTGGTCAAGGTTGTCTACGTCGTGCTCGAGTCCCAGTACCAGTCCGCGCTCTCCTCGGCGGTCAACTCCCTCAACGCCAACAACGACAAGGTGTGCTTCGAGGTGTCCGGCTACCTCCTCGAGGAGCTCCGCGACGCCAAGAACCTCGCCATGCTGAAGGAGGATGTGGAGAGCGCCAACATCTTCATCGGCTCGCTCATCTTCATCGAGGAGCTCGCCGAGAAGATCGTCGAGGTGGTCTCTCCCCTCCGTGACTCGCTCGACGCGTGCCTGATCTTCCCCTCCATGCCCGCGGTCATGAGGCTCAACAAGCTCGGCACCTTCTCCATGGCGCAGCTCGGCCAGTCCAAGTCCGCCATCGCGTCCTTCATGAAGAAGAAGAAGGAGTCCGGCGGCTTCGAGGAGGGCATGCTCAAGCTCGTGCGCACCCTCCCCAAGGTGCTCAAGTACCTCCCCTCCGACAAGGCCCAGGATGCCCGCAACTTCATGAACTCCCTCCAGTACTGGCTCGGCGGTTCCTCCGATAACCTCGAGAACTTCCTCCTCATGATCTCCAAGGCGTACGTCCCCGCCCTCAAGGATATGGAGATGGAGATTGCGGAGCCCGAGACGTTCCCCGACACCGGCATCTGGCACCCCACCGCGCCCACCATGTACGAGGACCTCAAGGAGTACCTCAACTGGTACGACACCCGCAAGGATATGACCTTTGCCAAGGATGCCCCCGTCGTCGGCCTCGTCCTCCAGCGCTCGCACCTCGTCACCGGCGACTCGGGCCACTATGACGGCATGGTCATGGACCTCGAGGCGCGCGGCGCCAAGGTTGTCCCGATCTTCGCGGGCGGCCTCGACTTCTCCCTCCCCGTCGAGCGCTTCTTCTTCGACCCCATCACCAAGGGTCCCTACGTCGACACCGTGCTCTCCCTCACCGGCTTCGCCCTCGTCGGCGGCCCCGCGAGGCAGGACCACCCCAAGGCGATCGATTCCCTCAAGAAGCTCAACGTGCCTTACATGTGCACCGTGCCTTTGTCCTTCCAGACCACCGAGGAGTGGACCGACTCCACCCTCGGCCTCCACCCCGTGCAGGTTGCCCTCCAGGTTGCGCTCCCCGAGCTCGACGGAGCCCTCGAGCCCATCATCTTCTCCGGCCGCGACTCCAAGACTGGCAAGTCCCACTCTCTCCAGGACCGCGCGTCCCAGATCGCGAACCGCGCCCTGAAGTGGGCCAACCTCCGCAAGAAGAAGAACGTCGACAAGAAGCTCGCCATCACCGTCTTCTCCTTCCCCCCCGACAAGGGCAACGTCGGCACCGCCGCGTACCTCAACGTCTTTGGCTCCATCTACCGAGTGCTCGAGGGCCTCAAGAAGGAGGGCTACGACGTGGGCGACATGCCCAATAACGAGGAGGACCTCATCAACTCCGTCCTCAACGACAAGGAGGCTCAGTTCGCGTCCCCCGACATGAACATCGAGTACAAGATGTCCGTCAAGGAGTACGAGAAGCTCTGCATCTACCAGGAGGATCTCCACGAGAACTGGGGCCCTCCCCCCGGTCAGCTCAACACCGACGGCCAGAACCTCCTCGTCTACGGCAAGACGTTCGGCAACGTCTTCATCGGCGTCCAGCCCACTTTCGGCTACGAGGGTGACCCCATGAGGCTTCTCTTCTCCAAGTCTGCGTCTCCCCACCACGGATTCGCCGCGTACTACACCTACATCGAGGAGGTTTTCGGCGCCGACGCCGTGCTCCACTTTGGCACCCACGGCTCCCTCGAGTTCATGCCCGGTAAGCAGGTTGGCATGTCCGGGGACTGCTACCCCGATCACCTCATCGGCAGCACCCCCAACATCTACTACTACGCCGCCAACAACCCCTCCGAGGCGACCATCGCCAAGCGCCGCTCGTACGCCAACACCATCTCCTACCTGACCCCGCCCGCCGAGAACGCGGGCCTGTACAAGGGTCTCAAGGAGCTCAAGGAGCTCATCGCCTCCTACCAGGGCCTCAAGGACTCCGGCCGCGGCGCGTCCATCGTGAACTCCATCGTCGTCACGGCCACCACCTGCAACCTCGACAAGGATATCCCCGAGATTCCCGGGCCGGAGGAGGACGCCAAGGATTTCGACCAGGAGAAGAAGGACATGATCGTCGGTAAGGTTTACCAGAAGCTCATGGAGATTGAGTCCCGCCTCCTCCCATGCGGCCTCCACGTCGTCGGCTGCCCCCCCTCCGCGGAGGAGGCGGTCGCCACCCTCGTCAACATCGCCGGCATCGACCGCGAGGATGAGGAGATTCTCGCCCTCCCCCAGCTCCTCGCCCGCTCCGTCGGCGACGACATCGAGCGCATCTACCGCTCCAACGATACCGGCAATCTCGAGGATGTGCAGCTCCTCCAGGACATCACCGAGGCGTCCCGCCTGATGGTCAACACCTTTGTGAACAACGCGGCTGACCCCTCCGGCCGCCTCGCCGCCAACGCTCTCGGCGCCCTCGGCAACATGTTCGGAGGCGCCGCCGTCGCGGTTCCCTGGGGCGACGCCCTCAACGGGTCCAAGTTCAAGGAAATCGACGTCGTCGCGACCCGCAAGCTCTTCGGCTACCTCCGCTTCTGCCTCGAGCAGATTGTGAAGGACAACGAGCTCGGCGCGCTCGTCGAGGCTCTCGACGGCCAGTACGTGCTCCCCGGCCCCGGCGGTGACCCCATCCGCAACCCCAAGGTTCTCCCCACCGGCAAGAACATCCACGCGCTCGACCCCCAGGCGATCCCCACCTCCGCCGCCATTGCCTCGGCCAAGGTTGTCGTCGACCGCCTCATCGAGCGTCAGCGCGTGGAGAACAACGGCGCCTACCCCGAGTCCATCGCTCTGGTGCTCTGGGGTACCGACAACATCAAGACCTACGGCGAGTCCCTCGCGCAGGTGATGCTCATGGTCGGTGTGATCCCCATGCCCGACGCCCTCGGCCGCGTGAACAAGCTCGAGATCATCTCCCTCGAGGATCTCGGCCGCCCCCGCATCGACGTCGTCGTCAACTGCTCGGGCGTCTTCCGCGATCTCTTCGTCAACCAGATGAACCTCCTCGACCGCGCCGTCAAGCTCGCCGCCGAGCAGGATGAGCCCTACGAGATGAACTACGTGCGCAAGCACGCCGTCGAGCAGGCTGAGGAGCTCGGCCTCTCCATCCGCGACGCCGCCACCCGCATCTTCTCCAACGCGTCTGGTTCCTACTCGTCCAACGTGAACCTCGCCGTCGAGAACTCTTCTTGGAACGACGAGTCCCAGCTCCAGGACATGTACCTCAACCGCAAGTCCTTCGCGTTCAACTCCGACACCCCCGGTGCGGGCATGGAGACCAAGACTGAGATCTTCAAGTCGGCCCTCTCCAAGGTTGACGTCACCTTCCAGAACCTCGACTCGTCTGAGATTTCCCTCACCGACGTGTCGCATTATTTCGACTCTGATCCCACCAAACTCGTCGCCGGCGTGCGCAAGGATGGTAAGATGCCCTCCTCCTTCATCGCGGACACCACCACCGCGAACGCCCAGGTGCGCTCCCTCTCCGAGACTGTGCGCCTGGACTCCCGCACCAAGCTCCTCAACCCCAAGTGGTACGAGGGCATGCTCGCGTCGGGCTACGAGGGTACCCGCGAGATTCAAAAGCGCCTCAACAACACCCTCGGCTGGTCCGCCACCTCTGGTCAGGTGGACAACTGGGTGTACGAGGACGCCAACGACGTGTACATGAAGGATCCCGAGATGCAGAAGAGGCTTATGGAGACCAACCCCAACTCCTTCCGCAAGATGGTTGCCAACTTCCTGGAGGCGAACGGGCGCGGTTACTGGGAGACTTCGGATGAGAACATCGAGCGCCTTCGCAACCTCTACATGGAGGTCGAGGACCGCATCGAGGGTGTCGAGAACTAAATTGGTTCTCGACACCCCCCGGTTCTCACCGACCCGGTCACATTCTTCTTGCAGCTGCAGCGCGTAGCCAAATTGGACGTCACACATGAACTGCCAATATTTCAATACCCTCACGCTCCGAGCGACACTGCCAGGCGGGGGCGACTTTTTATTAGTCCGCAGCCGGCGTAGCGTGGGGAGGGTCTCTTGTGTGCTTGTGTACACTCCCTTCAAAAAACATGCAACTTTAATTTCAAACCAAAAACATTTACAAAAAGAGCACGCGTCTCTCGTACCATCTCGCGGCCATCGCGCGCCTCTCCCCCGCTGTAAGACTCTTAAGCTCTGCTGGCGCGACGATCTACAAATTCTGACATCAGGTTGTGAGAATATTCCGCTCGTGAGAAAAAAACGCATAACACTCAGCCCCAGCGCCCAATACAGAGCGCGCGTGTCGAGCGTCGAACGTCCCTCGCGCATCGTCCAGGAGGCTTCCAGAGCTCTCACACGCGTGGATACTCCATTCGCGTCGCTGGATACGCCTCGAGGCTTCGCGAATCACTTCGGGCGAGCGCTTCCCCCTTCTCGGCGGAGAGGGGTAAGAAAGTAAATGGCCGGCACCGAGGCGGTCCTCAGG
>Ga0115566_10003699_pt1 | contig 12291 bp, 12 predicted proteins | sample COGITO_mtgs_1204_3_FD_87173 | JGI IMG/M metagenome (GOLD analysis project Ga0115566, IMG submission 87173) | Pelagic marine microbial communities from North Sea - COGITO_mtgs_120405 | ecosystem: Environmental > Aquatic > Marine > Epipelagic | place: Germany:Helgoland, sampling site Kabeltonne...
CCCACTTGCTGATCTGGACGGAAAAGTTGTCGGAATCAACATCGCTCGATCGGGTCGGACGAGCAGTTACGCACTACCGATTGAGCTTGTTATCGCTGCTGTTGAAAAGGCTAAGCAGTAGGACATCAACTTCACTGATCAGGGCGAATCGGCTTTGGCCCAATACAAGAGGTCGTCATTGCGAATCCTTCATTCCAAGGTCGAAGCCAAATCCCGATAGCAGCAACGTCGTTGCTGCTGTTTTTCCGCATGGGCACTCTCTCGGGATGGATCATCTAGATCGATTAATCGGAAACTGCGTCTTCAATAATTCCCCGGAATCGTTGCTGCAATTGCAGGTAGGCGTCGCCGGTTGCCGGGCCGCTAAACCCAGAGTGAATGGCAATTGGTTGATTGTTGGCATCTAGAAAGATAGATGTCGGGTACGATTTGACTTTGTCGAGCAACTTCAGTTTACCGGCTGCTTTCTTTTTTTCAGACAGACCAGCAATGAGAATCGGATAGGTACATCCAGTACGTTTGCGGTACTCTTGAATCTGCAGCTTATCACGTTCAAAATCTCCGGTGATTTCGAACGCCAATCCGACAATAGAAAGTCCCTTGTCGGCATAGTCTGCTTGCAACTGACTCAGAAAAAGCGACGCGTCATGGCAGTTGGGACACCAGGAACCGAATATTTGTACCAGTTTGATTTTTCCATCGTATATCGGATCGTCCAAAGCATGCAGCTTGCCATTCAGATCGGGGAAAGAGATATCGCCGAGTGAAACGCCCTGCCACTTAACCTGATCGAAACCGTCCGCGATCTTGGCGTCCACGTCCTTTTGAGCCTTCCATGTTTCATGCCAATTGCCACGTGACCAAAAATCACCTGAAAGGCATCCTTCTTCGTCGAGAACAGCCTCAAAAAGAAAAGCATGCCCGCCGTCAAAACAGGAAAGTGTTAACCGGCGAGACTCGCCATCGAAATTCCCCGCGAGAAAGCGGTAGTCACCGGTCGTGGTCAGAAAGGTTCCCAGCAAACGATCATCGGACTCAGTGAAAACTCCGACGGCAAGATCGTCACTGGAAGAAAACTTCACCGCATAGCGTCCCACCACTGAACTTGCGTTTTCACTCGAAAATGGACGTGCTTTTTTTTCGGCGAAAAATGGCATTTCATCGACTCTGTCTTTGCCAACAACTTTTTGCCATGTGCCTTGAAACCGGTTGTCTTCGTCAAGGCTTGCAACGATTTTCGAATGGTAATGCGGAAAGCCCATTTCAAGTTCACGATCGTTCAATTCAGTCTCATCGACGCGAATCACTTCATCTCCATTGATGACGCGAGAAGTCCATCCATCGGCGGACTTGGAAAATTCAATCTCAAAAAACAGTTTTCCCCCGGGTGATTCGAGGCAGGCAGTCCAACGTCCATGAAACCAACCTTCGTTTTTGATAGAAAGTGTTTCTGTGGTACCGGGTTGATTCGATTCAATTGTTGGAGAATCTGTTGAACAACCGATCGCCAATAGGCAACCAAGATACAGAAAAGTCTGGCAAAACAAGTTTTTCATGGGTAAACGCTCAATTAAAAGTTGAGAACCCATTGTCGAACCAAAAACTCGTATTTGCTAGAATACGGAACCTATTTTTTTGATTATCGTTCTTTGAATTGGAACTACGAATGACGCGTTTGACTTTGTGTGCATTTTGTTTACTCGGAACCTCCGTCTGCTCAGCCGACGATTGGCCGCAATGGCGTGGCCCCAATCGGTCCGACGTATCCAACGAGACCGGTCTACTACAGTCGTGGCCGGATGGTGGTCCTAAGCGTACATGGATGAGCAAAGAAGGTGGGCTTGGCTATTCCGGATTTTCTGTGGTTGGAAATCAAGTCTTTACGATGGGACTGGAAATTGATGGTGACGAAGAATTCGTTATTTGCCTAAATGCGAAAGATGGCTCGACCAGCTGGAAAACGGGCGTTGCTGAGAAATTTGCCAATGGCTGGGGAGATGGTCCACGATGCACGCCAACGATTGAAGGTGACCATTGCTATGCGATGTCAGGAAATGGAACACTGGTTTGCTTAAGTCTGACTGGCGGTAAAGAGGTGTGGAAAAAGAAGATGAGTGATTTTGGTGGTGGCGTTCCATTTTGGGGCTATTGCGAATCGGTATTGATCGACGGTGACAATCTGATTTGCACTCCCGGTGGAAAGCAAGGCGCGATCTTGGCGCTCAACAAAAAAACTGGCGAAACAGTTTGGCAATCGAAAGACTTTACCGAGGGCGCCCAATATTCATCAGTCGTCAAAGCCACGATCAATGAGACGCCTCAGTACATTCAATTAACTCAAAAAGCCTTGGTTGCCGTTTCGCCCAAAGATGGCAGCGTCATTTGGAGATCAGATTGGGAAGGTCGGACTGCTGTAATCCCAACACCCATTGTTTGGGATAACATGATTTACATTTCAAGCGGCTACAATGTTGGATGCAAAGTCGTTGAGATTTCTAAAGACAACAAACCATCCAATGTTTGGCAAAATAAAGTCATGGTTAATCACCATGGTGGTGTGATCTTGAAAGACGACTGTCTATACGGATATTGCGATGGTCGAAAAGGTGGGTGGACTTGCCAGGATCTGAAAAGTGGAGAGGCCGTTTGGAATGATTCAAAGAAACTTGGAAAAGGCGCAATCGCTTATGCAGACGGAAAATTTTATTGCCTTTCCGAACAAAAAGGCGAGGTCGTACTTCTTGACGCCTCAAAAGACGGTTGGAAGGAAGGCGGTCGATTTACTTTAAGCCCTCAAACTGAAAACCGTAGTCCACGTGGAAAAATCTGGGTCCACCCAGTGATTGCAAACGGAAAATTGTACCTGCGAGATCAAGAGCTGATCTACTGCTATGACGTTGCCAAGTAGTTGATCACTCCGCTGCCGGTTAACGCGCGGCAAAATCCAGATTCTCACCTTGAAAAATGAACGCCAGCCACGCTTTGGATCACCCCACTGCGTGGCTTTTTTTGCGTCGGGAGATACCAGCCAATCAAATTCCGCATGAAGGCGAAACGCCTCAACCTCTACACGGCAAGCCCCGGGCCAACTTTCATCGAAAGCCCAAGCGAATCAATAATCGCTTTTCTCCTCGATTCAGCTGTCGACAATAATTGCCCAGCTTCGTCTTCATTCAACTGAAAATAGGTATTCAGTTGCTTGTTCAAGTCGTTTCGCTTGTTACCATCCACGTCTCCAAAATCGACTATATCACCCATTCGAGAAGCACACTGGGAAGTGACACAATAAAGGTCTCCGTTCCCTTCATGATGGTGTTTGAGAATTGCTGCTGAAAACGTTTCACCCAATTTCCAGCTTCTCGCCAATTCATGACCGACAGTCACATGCGAGAACCCAAAAACTTCCGTCTCAAAAAGTTGAATGTCTTTATGCGAACGAGATTTTGACCAAACTTGATCATAGTAAACGTCTGGATAGGTCTGCATCAACGCAAGCACACCGATGTCAGAGATCAAACCGACCAAAAACATTACCGAGGCCTTATCAAAAACCCCAACGGTCTGTAAAGATTCGGCGGCAACCGCTTGTGTGATACATGAAACCCAACTGCTTTCCACCATCTCTCTATATTTTGAGCCCGGCTGAATCAACTCTGGCGTGCTGACCTCTTTCAGGATTTGCAACGCATCTTTTGGTCCAACAGCAAGAATTGCGTTCTGTACGGACATCACCTCGCGACTACGATCCAGTTTGTCATTGGCTTTACTGATCAATGCACAAACCAACCCGGGGTCAAACCGAACGGTCTGGGAAAATCGTGAAAAACTAATTTTGGGACCTTGAAGTTGATTGAAAAGACTTTTTGCGACCGCAGGAATGGTTGGTACTTGGCGATGCAAAAAAATGTCTCGCAGTGTGAAGTTGCTCATTCCGCCCTCAAATCTACATGACCCATAAACCAAACATCAGCAAAAATAGGCTTATTTTCCGCATACGTGGCATGAAATCCGCAAAAATCAAAGCCATTTTCCGCTTCTCACCTCACAAACAGCAATTGTGATTTTTTTCACAAACAAGTTTTCGTTTAGAATTCGCCCAAGAGAAAAAAATTCAGGAATATTTTCGACACAAAACCGAACCTATTGGTTAAGTCATTTGTCATAGTGGCTAATTGTGGTACGTTTCCGTCTTATGAGCGTTAAAAGCTCAAAACGGCTACCAAACTAAAATTCGGTTTGGATACCGATTTTCACAATATCTCAGAAGTGTGTAACGCACTCGGAGGACATGAAATGCAAACGAACATCACCCAAAATCTTGATGCCAATTTTGCCGTCGCACGAATCAACGTGACAGCAATCGCAAACGGTATGAAGCGTGGATTTGATGTAGCGCGCATTCGCATTGTCGAATCGTTACGCCGTCTTTCACTGAGTACCCGTAGTGCGTCTGCTCATTGGCCCGCAGATTCATCCCTCGGGATGATTCATGGTGGTATGGAACCGGATGGTATATCCGGCGCCGAATTCGAACAAAATTTGGAACGTTGTGATCTGGAGAAACCAGATGCGGCAACGATTTCAACCGCAGCAATATCAACGGCAATAAAACCGTTGCATACCACGGCGTTGAATGCCTGTTCATGGCGAAGCCTGATCCCCAATGGGCTTGGCAGAATCCAGGCAATGGTCCAATCGTTGGTCACCAACTGATTATCACTCGAACCTAAACCCCTTCGAGCGACTTTTTGACAGATCAGAAAGTCTCAGTGGCCGGCGGAAATCGTCTCGGTCACGTGACATTTCCATCGGTCGAATCGTAAGCGAAAAGATTCGCTTGTCATTACGCACAAAATTTTGAACACCAACTTTTTGCTGTGCATTATCGCGCACAAAATCTTTCGACAAATCCTGTCGGGCTGGTGCGTCAATCAGGCAGCATGGAATGCTGCGAAAGGTGAACAACACCATGTCTATTTTGAACCCTTTATCATTAAATAAGATCGTTATTAACTCAAAGCAAAATTCAGATGAGCGACAAGAAATCGCACGGTTAGTGCTTGCGTCACAAAACGGTGACCGCGCTGCTTTTGGAGAATTGTTTCAACGATACGAGCGTCACGTTTTTTCCGTGGCAATGCGTCGACTAGGTAACTTCAACGATGCCCAGGAATTGGCGCAAGAAGTTTTCATCAAGGCGATGGATAAAATTGCGCAATTGCGACAACCAGAGTGTTTTGGTGGATGGTTGCGAAGTATCACTCATCGAATGGCGATCAACATGCAGATCCGTCAATCGCGTGGTGTTTCAACTGAACCGGAGTACATGGAGGCAAACTGCATCGATGACGCTTCGCCAGACGAGCGATTGATCGAGTCGGAGCGGGACGCACAATTGCACGAAGGCCTGGGAAACTTGCGAGAAATGGACCGTCAAACCTTGGAGGCATTTTACGTTCGCGGACAGTCCTTGAACGAAATGAGCGACGAGTTCGATGCGCCGCTTGGAACGATCAAGCGACGATTGCACGTGGCGCGAAAGCGACTGGCGCAAGAAGTTGCTGAATTGGTCGTGTAAAAGCGATCCCTGATGCGCAACATTCCGGTCGCTGTTTCGGCAGCGACCTTTTTTAATTCCTGAGTTAATGTTGGCAACGGAATTAGCCTGCCATCAAGATCGACGCGAACACCGAACGGTCAACGTTTCCACCACAAAGTATCGCAGCAACCGTTTTGTCTTTTAAGTCTATAGACTCTTTTGCGACCGCCGCGACTGCTGCGGCACCAGCTCCTTCGGCGACATGGTGCGTGCATTCAAAAAGATCTCGCATTGCCTGTTCAACCTCGTCGTCGGTAACTTCCACAATTCGATCGACATTGCTCAGTATATGTTCGAGGGCCTGCTCATTTGGTCTCCGACACGCCATTCCGTCCGCAATCCGCGTGTTTGCGAGTACTTCGATAGGAATCCCTGCTTCGAATGACTTGCTGTAAGCAGCGGCTTCAGTTGATACGACGCCAACGATCTTAGTATTCAACTGCAAGGCATTGCGAACAGAGATCGCTCCACAAATCCCGGAGCCCTGCCCTATCGGCACATAGACGACATCAAGCTGTTGTGTCGACCGAAACAATTCCAGACTGTAGGTCGCGACACCTTGAACCAACAGCGGGTGAAACGAAGCGACCAAATGCAACGATTCCTTCTCCGCAAGCATTTCCGCGTGTTCCAACGCATCCTGAAAGTCATTCCCTGCTTCCACCAAATTCGCACCCAGCGAAATCATCGCTTCATTCTTTTCTTTACTGTTTCCATGCGGAACAACAATCGTGGTCGGTAGGCCATACTTTGCCGCAGCATAGGCGACTGACTGCCCATGATTTCCACGAGTCGCACAAATCACCCCCCGTTTCAACTCTGGCGTTTCACCAAGCCGGTCAAAATAGACCAAACCACCGCGGACTTTGAACGCACCCAATGGCGTATGATTCTCATGTTTTAACCATAAATCAACATCCAATCGTTGATTCAACATTTCCCAACGGTATTGTGGCGTCGGCGGCATGTGATCGTACACGATTTTTGCTGCCGCTTCGATTTCGTCCAAACTTGGTAACACAAAAACAACTTTCAAAAAAATGGCGATTTGAAACGAAGGTAATTCATTGTAGGATTCAGTCTATTGATCACCAGTCCTGCCATCGTCTGCAAATATGAAAAGCCAATACCTCGCAATCATCATAGACGGATACAACTTTCTCATGTCGACGGGAATGATGGCGGACAGTGTAGAGGGCATTGAATTAGAAAAAGGTCGCAAACGACTACTTTCTTTTTTGGCAAGCCAATTCCCCCATCCTGCAACCGCTGATGACCGATCTTCCGAAGGTAAAAAAAACGACAAACGCATCAACAATGCACAGAGCAAAACCGTTTCGTCCATGGCGAAGCTAACGGTTGTTTTCGATTCTCAAACCACACTACGATTGCCGACACGGCTTTCTTACAAGGGTATCGACGTTCGTTTTTCCAAGGGTTACGAAAACGCGGATGAATTAATTATCGAAATGATTCAATCGTTCGATGTTCCGAAACGATTGCTGGTCGTTTCAAGTGACCATGAGATTCAAACAGCTGCCAAACGCCGTCGCGCTCATCCGATTGACAGTGATGTTTGGCTGGATCAATTGGAGGCGAACTCAAAAAACGAATCAGATTCAGACGCCGCAAGCAATGCGGTCCTGAAAAAACCAGCACCGTCATCGGCAGATACGGAACATTGGCTTTCCGTTTTCAGCGACATTGAATTTGACGAAAACCAGTTACTTGATGACGATGTCATTGCCGACGATCCAACCCATCAAACAGGTGATGCATCCCAACCCATCCCCCTCTCCCCTGCGAAAGAAGCACCCTCAAGCCGCCGTCATGATCCCGACCGATCAGACCCAAAATTAGACGTCGAAAAAACTGACCTCGAGGGTTTCGATGACATTTTCCCACCCGGCTACGGCGAAGATCTACTCTGAAAACAATCGCAATTGCAACCCCGTCAACACTTCGGCAACATGCGTTACTTTCTGGCATTCACTATGCCACCCGTTCCCAGCGAATGGCAAACCAGCGTGCCGCGGCAAACAACACAATCGCGGCACCAAACAGGACGATCATTTCGGTTTGCAAAGCTGCGACTGGCGAACCGTACCAGAAGACTTTGTTGTAACCATCAAGCGCCCAGGCATTGAAAGTAAAACGACCGATTTGCTGCATCGTTTCGCTCATGATATACCTTGGCACCATGCTGCCACCCATTGCCGACATCGTCAAAATGACCACCATCGACACCGTATTCAATTGCCCGCGTGTCCGACACATCGTTGCCAGCAACATTGCGAAGCTTGTTGACGCGGCAACCGTTCCGATTGTTATCAAAAAAAATCCGGCAAAGTTAGAGGTAAAGTCAATTCCGTAGAGCATTGCCCAAACAAACATGCAGAACACCTGCAGCACTCCAATGGCGAAAATGAAGATCCATTTTCCCGCCAAGAGTTGTGTCATATTGATGCGACCATTGAGAATCCGCTCCAAGGTCTGCGTCTCGTTTTCGTCGAGCAGTGTCCCAGCGAATCCGGTTGCACTAAACAAAACAAAGACCACAACAATCCCAGAAGCATACGAAGACAAAATCGGATTCGACTTCTTCCCACCGACCAGATCGATTTCCTCAACGTTGGCATCTAGCCCAATGGACGATTCCTTCTCGCCCTCAAGCCAACTGCTCTCTGTTGTTTTATCATCGTTAACGCCACCGTCATTTATCGCAGCCGGAAGCAACTTAGAATCCAAACCAGGTTTTCGGACACGATGCTTGGTTCCCTTGTCGACCGTATATTTTTGCTGGGAATCATATTTTTGTTTGCTTTCGTTTTTATCCTTCGAATTTAAGTTTCCTGTCGGACGTTGATTTCGGACTGCCGCCCCCTCATTCCCTTGGGTTTTCGGGGAACTCCGTTGAACTTCATCAGCTCTCAGCCGCAACTTGTTTTCGTTTGTATTCCCAACACCCGTTCGCTCAATGCCAATTGTCGAATTCGGACTAGACTTCGACAATTTCCGATTCGAAAGCTCGACGCCCGCTGGTGGAACAGAAAGTCGACTCTTCCTCGCAACGGCGGATTGAATGCTATGATTTTTCACAACGGAAAACACAATCTGCTTGGCGACCGGATCAAACGTGTCGGACAAAATCTGAACGGCCAATGATCGCTGCGATTCGCCAGCATGACTCTCGTCTCAACCTTTCGGGATCACGATCGCGGCCTTTACCAGTCCATTTCCAACATCCTGATTCGCCAATCCATAGTCAACCAACCGAACCGAATCTGCGTTATCCGCTTTCTTCTCCCCCTTCATCACCCTCAATGCACTATCTTTGCCAATCGCAGCAATTAATTTCCGGCTTGCTTTGCTGTCGTCTTCATCAACCAAAACCACTTTTACTTTACCGGTTGCTCCGCCGCCGATGCCGTTGTCAAAAATCAATGCAAAGATACTAAAAAAGACGAGCGGCACCGCAAGCGTGATTACGATTTCAGAATCGCCGTTCTTCAGGTTCAAGTATCCGATTCGTACGATCGTGCTGATCATTCTCGAAGTTCTCGCCCCGTTAGTTTCAGGAAAACGTTTTGCAGGCTGGGCGCGCGAATGTCGACGTCCTCGACCACATATCCCGACGACGCCAACAAATTCAATAACGGCGGCATGTCTTTTGCCACATCATCCAGAACCGTTTCTAGCCGCATAGAATTATCATTGAGCGTAAAACCCGGGATTGGAGCAGTAGGTACGCGGTCAACACGAACGGACATTTGACGTTTGGACCCAATCGTGCTTTCAATTAAATCGTTTCGAGTTCCGTTCGCGACCACAGAACCGTGATCAATGATGACAATCCGGTCGCAATGGGCTTCCGCATCCTCCAACTGATGAGTCGTCAAGAGAAGCGAGGCACCGTCGCAACGAAGTTCCTCAAGCATCTCAAAAATGCGTTCTCGACTCTGCGGGTCAACGCCGACGGTTGGTTCATCCAATAGAATGACAGCCGGTCGATGCAGAATGCCTGCTGCAATATTCAAGCGACGTTTCATTCCACCAGAAAAAGTGTTACTCAGATCATTGGCACGATCATTAAGATCCGTCCACTGCAAAGCCCAACGAACACGCTCACGAATCTTGGGTTGCGGTACACCGTATAATCGCCCAAATACTTCTAAATTCTCGCGGGCCGTTAGCTTTGGATAGAGCGCAATTTCCTGCGGCACAATACCCAGTGAGTGACGGTTATTGTCCGTCAGCCTCTTGCCCAATAATTCAAAACGGCCTGATTCCGGTTTCACACGGCCTGAGATGCAGCGAAGCAACGTGGTCTTCCCCGCGCCATTGGGACCCAGAAGCGCCAAATGCTCTCCCGCACGCAACTGGAGCGACACGCCGTTTAAGGCTTTTTTTCCTAAATAGGACTTTCGCGCATCGCTGACCGCAAGTGCAAGTTGTTCGTTTCGTTCAGCTTTTTCGTTAATCGGTTCGGCCGCTACAGACATGACGTTTTTCCCTTGCAATTATCGTAACCACTTCCGAGCAATTGTGAACGTCGCTTGCGAACGAACGCTATCACCCGAAAAGAAAATAGGCAAAAAAAACATGTAGTTACGTGCAAAACCAATCGAATTAGCGATTTTTGATTGAATTACAATTGCTAGGCTCTCCAAGCTGCCGCGACCCAATTCAACATATCGCGAAAAATACAATGATGAAGTCAAAGTAGGCAACAGCAATTCAGCCCTTCATTGGACCTCCAATTCCAAATCGAATATTATCCAATCAGTGCTTTGCTCACACGATTCATTTCATTTGCGAATTGCCCGATACGGTCGAGAAGATCATTATCCGTAATTTCCGACCCTGCAAACGATTCTCCCGTCGCGTAAACGAAACGTGGCAACACAAATGTACGGAAGTCGAGCATCAACGAATTGGCCAAATGCATTATTGCCATATAACTGCCTTGGCCTCCCGCCGCACACAGAAACCCCGCAACCGTTTCTTTCCACGCCTGACCAGTGAGTTCGACTAAGTTTTTTGCTTCGGAGCAAATGCTGTAGTTGTAAACCGGCGTCGCAAGAATCACTCCCGATGCCGACTTGATCTTTTCCGCAATCGAAACGACCGCCGGTTCTCCGTAGCAACTCCCCGCATTGCAACGAGGCAAGTTCTCTTCGGCAAGGTCAACCAATTCGCATTCAACATCAATGCCCTGCAACTGCAACAAGACATTTCTAGCCAACAAAAGACTGCGGCTTTGAGGATTAAGGCTGGAGGAAATTATCAGAATCATGAACAATGTTGACCCAAAAAGGTTGTAAATCAGTGGTAGGCTGTCCGTTTAGGCAGCTTGAACGGAGCGACTTTCCCCATCCAAAATCCAGGCTTCGATACTCCCGTGAATAACCAAGTCACCTCGAAAGCTAAAATCGATTGAATCTTTGGTACCAAAGTGGGATCAATTCCAAAATCATCCGTCGCAACCAACCCGCTTCGCCTCGCAATGAACGTCGCTTTCTGAAAGAATAGAAGCTTCAGTAATTATTTCAATGAGGCCTAGTGTGGCACGCGTACTTTTAGCAATGTCTGGTGGTGTCGATAGCAGTACCGCAGCCCATTTGCTTATCGAACAGGGACATGAAGTCATCGGCGCATTTATGCGACACGGCGAGCAGGCGGTGGAAGCATGCGCGGTCGATGGAAGCAAAGAATCTTCGCCACTGCTGCCGATTTTTGAACAACGTAAAGATCACAAACAAGGTTGCTGCAGTGCATCGGATGCTGAGGATGCTCGAAAAGTAGCCGACCGATTAAATATTCCATTTTATGCACTCAATCTTGAAGAAGAATTCCGCGGCATCATCGATTACTTCGTCGATGAATATACGCACGGTCGTACGCCAAATCCGTGCGTTATGTGCAACAACAAATTGAAATTCGGAAAGTTGTTCGACTACGCAAACAGCATTGAGGCGGAGTTCGTGGCCACAGGTCACTACGCACGACTTGAATCAAATGGCGATGAAGAATATCCAGCGCTCAAGATGGGCGTCGACAAAAACAAGGACCAGTCCTACGTTCTTTTTGGGGTAAAGAAGGAGTACCTGAAACGAATGCTGCTTCCCGTTGGAGGCTTTGAAAAACCTGAAATTCGAGATATCGCAGGAACACTCGGATTGAAGGTTGCGGAGAAAAAAGATAGCCAGGAGATCTGTTTTGTTACTTCAGGAAAACATGATCAGTTCGTGCGAGAACGTCGCGGTGATGATTCAAAAGCGGGAAAGATTGTTTCGACCGAGGGAAAAGTTCTTGCGGACCACCCTGGAATCGAACGTTTTACGATTGGCCAGCGGAAAGGCATGGGAATCGGCGGTTTAACCGAACCGTATTTTGTCGTCGAAATCCGCCCGGAAACAAATGAAGTCGTCGTAGGAACTAAAGAGGCATTGGGCCGGACGGAACTGTTTGCTGACCGTCTGAATTGGTTAGTGAATGAACCCAAATCCAGTTTCAAATGCGATGCAAAAATTCGATATAATTCGGCAGCACAACCGGCTTTCGCCGAATTACAGGATGACGGACGGTTGAAAATTACGTTTGACGAAAAGATCAATGGTGTCGCACCCGGACAAGCCGTCGTTTGCTACGACGAAGATCGAGTCTTGGGCGGTGGCTGGATCTTGTAACCG
>Ga0115566_10003702_pt1 | contig 12286 bp, 9 predicted proteins | sample COGITO_mtgs_1204_3_FD_87173 | JGI IMG/M metagenome (GOLD analysis project Ga0115566, IMG submission 87173) | Pelagic marine microbial communities from North Sea - COGITO_mtgs_120405 | ecosystem: Environmental > Aquatic > Marine > Epipelagic | place: Germany:Helgoland, sampling site Kabeltonne...
GTGTGTGTGTGTGTGTGTGTGTGTGTGTGTGTGTGTGTGTGTGTGTGTTCTCTGCCTGCGCGCTTCAAGTAAATTTTTGTTGAGAGGGATGTGAGTGCCAACTTTTCTTTTTGAATTTTTTTTCCTCTTCCGCCCCCATTTCGGTGCGAGAGAGATCTATAAGGGACAACCACACACAAAACAACAATCAGCACACAAAAAAAAGAGAAAACAGATTATGTCTTCGTTCACGTGTACTACGACGGGGAGTAGTTCTTCTTCTCGCGCGCACCAACACGCGTGCAAGTGTTGTCGAGGCACAGGAAGAGTCTCAATGCAACGAACGCAACACTCTTCATCTGCGTCGAGTCAAAGCGCGGCGGCGTTGACCTCAAAAAAAGTCGCATCATCATCTTCATCATCATCATCATCGTCGTCGTCGTCGTCGTCGAAATCATTTTGGACTTTGAGACGAGGCAAACACCACTGTTTAACGATCGCTTCGGCAAAGAACGCGATCACAGATGACAACGAGAACAACATCAACATCAACAACAGCAAAAGAGAAGGAGGGGAGTACACACAAACAAGAAGAAACGAAGCAGCGACGACGACGAAACCGAAATCGAGACGCACGTTTCTTTCGAGAACAGCCGCTGCGTTTGGTGCTTTGATTTTTGCGAGCGCGGCGGAAGAAAATATCAACAATAACGCGGCGTTTGCGTTGGAAGATACCGAGTGCATCGAGTGTGGTGGCACTGGTATCGTTCCGTGCGATATGTGTGGCGGAACCGGTAAATGGAAAGCTTTGAACAGAAAACGCGTGCAAGACACGTACGAGTTTACCGAGTGTCCGCAGTGTTACGGCAGAGGCGTGAGAGTCTGTCCGGTGTGTTTTGGTACCGGCGAGAGAAACGTGAAGGGATTGTTGCGAAGAGGAGAAGCGACTGAAATGGTGAAAGCTATGCAAAGAGGTGAGTTGAAACCCGGGGACACGAAAGCGTTGATCCAAGCTGGACGAGATCGAAAGCTCGAACTGAAAATTCAAGCCGCCGCCAACGCCAGCACTGCGGAATCGGTTGCGCAAGAAGAGTTTTAATATTAATATATTATTAGTTTTATAAAAAAATTGTAGCGAGATGTAAGAGAGATGAACCAACTTTTGCGTTGATGATAACAACTTAATTTAATAATGAGTACTACTGGTACCACGACTCGGTGATGATGTGGTCTTTGCGTAGAGGAAGACTTTTGTTTTTTTTTATGCATGCAAGGCCAAAAATCTTTCTTTTTTCCTCATGGCATTTTGGCTCTCAATTTTCAAATGCTTGTCGTCGTGGTCTCCTCTTTGCTCTCTCTCTCGTGTGACGTCAGAGTTCAAAAGAAAAACGCACGCACTTCTTTCTGCTTGGGAAAAGAACAGCACGAGTCTAGATCCGATCTGGCCGAATACTCTGTATTTTTAGCACGAATAGCCTCTCATAGTTTCTCTGTTGTTTCCACCTTTGCGCGCGACGAGAGGTTCAGTCGTGGAAGAAGCAGAGCGTTTCATCGAACGCTCAAGATGGCGACGAAACAGCACAATCCAAATGCGAGCCTTTCTCGAGAAACCGCGCCGAATGGTATGCAACAACATCGACCGCAGCAGCAACAGCAGCAACTCCAACAACCAACGGCGACGACGACGACAACTGCGATGATGAATGCCTCAAATAGCATGGAAAATTCCTGGGCGCAAGCGTATAGCGCCGCGATGTATAATCAACAACAACAAAAAGGAGGAAACGTCACGCAGGAAACGCCGACGGGATTAGCGCCCCCTCACTTCCACAATCCACACCTGGCGGCAAGTTTAAACAACCCGGCATTTGCGGCACACTTACTCATGGCAACAAGCGCGTTACAACCGCAAGCGAATGGGCTCTCTCCGGACATGGCAGCGGTGGCCGCGGCAGGTATGATGATGGGAGCACCTCCTTTATATCCACAACAAAATCCACAAAAAACGACGAAAACTCTCGCTGTTGGTAATACTGGACACCCGCAAAAACAGGGTGCTCAAATAAAATTGGCAAATATAAAAACAGAGATGAACCAGCACCCACCTCTGACAACTAACAACAACAATAACAACAATAACAACAATAACAACGCCATCACTAAAGACAGGAAGAGATTGAACAACAGTAGCGCTTCGTTGACGACGACGACGACCACAACGACCACTACTACTCCTCCTGATGCCACCATCATCAACAACAACAACAAAACCAGCAGAAACAAGACCGCGCAAGCCACCGTAGTATCACCGATAGCCACTATTGATACCTCGAATAAAACACCCACCGCGGACGACCGAGAGTTGAAACGGCAAAGAAGAAAACAGTCCAACAGAGAGTCGGCGAGACGTTCTAGACTCCGGAAGCAAGCGGAAACGGAGGAACTAGGTAACATATTAGAACGGTACGCGACAGAAAATATGAAACTGAGAGAAGCGGTGGAAAAGCTCGCTTCAGAGCGCGACATTCGCGCGGAAAACGAAAGCGTGCTTGCAAAGTGCATCGAGGACGCGGGCAACAAAGTTCCAGACCTGAAACAGGTGGAGAAGCCGTTCGTCGTCTCCTCGCTCGAGTTATTTTCATCAAACAACATTAACAACAACGACGGGTCCGATACCACCACGAATAGCGGGGGCGGTGAAGGTACAAACAACTCCACCGATGGATAAAAAAAACTCTCTTCTTTGCATGTGTACAAAACATTCATCATTGTAATTTTATAATTTTTTCACATCGAATAAAAAGCAGTGTGTCTTTTCAACCTTCTTTAATCTTTCTCGTCATTCCTCAACAACCTTTTCTCCATGGTCGACGACAACGACGACATCGACGCAGCTGCGATACAGTCGCTCGTAGAAATCGCGCAACTGAATCCAACGCAAGCTCGAAACGCTCTGAAACATTACGGGAACTCTTTGGAAAACGCGTGTAATGCGTTTTTCAATGGCTCTTTACAGTTTACCGAGAACGACGCAATCAAACTCCCCGACGATATCGATATCGTTGACGGAGAAGAAGAAGAAGAAGAGGATGATGATTTCGTCATGATAGATGGAGATGGAACCGATAGAAGAACAAGGAGAGGAAACGAGAATAGACGTAGTCAACAACAAGAACAAGAGCAAACGAGGCACGAAAATGCTACGAATCAACAACAACAACAACAACAACTCGTGCCTTTGCTTCCCGTGCGAGCGGTGTTTGGCCTTCTCTCCGTGGCGGTGAAAATTACGAGTACGATTTTATCAAAGATATTACCATCGAACGTGCTGAGTTCTTTGTCGCGAGCGTTTCGAGCGCATCGTCTCAACCAACGGTACTTAGCGGCCAGCGCCAGAGGAAGAGGGGCGGTTGGACCGACGAGAGGCGACCCGATCGAAGCGGCGAAAGAGTTTCGAAGAACGTTTATGAACGAGAACGATGGAAACTGTTTGATAAACTTCGTCGAACTTTCGCATTCAGACGCGTTGCGAATGGCAAAGTCGGAATATAAGCTGTGTTTTGTCTACTTGCACTCTCCGATACACGACGACGCGCTCGGTTTCTGTAAAGACGTTTTGAATGATCCAAACGTCGCGAGTTTCGTCAACGAAAAGTTCGTGGCTTGGGGAGGCGACGTCTCGAATTCAGACGCGCTATTGCTCGCGCTCGGTGTCTCGCCTTCGTCCTTTCCATACTGTGCGCTGCTTAATTCGTCTGGCTCGCGCGTTTCGCTCGTCGTGTCTGTTGAAGGGTATTGCGACAGCGACGAACTTCTCGAAGTTTTGGAAAAGTCCATCGAAGACGCATCCGGTTCAATGAGCGAGGCGCGATCTCGGAACGAAGCCGCCGAAAACGATAGGTTGTTGAGGGAAGAGCAAGACGCGGCATTCCGGGCATCGTTAGCTGCTGATGCTGCGAAAGAGGCGAAAAGAGTTCAAGAGATGGAAGAGGAGGAAGCGCGCTTGAAGGAAGCTGAAAACGAACGATTGGAAAACGAAAGAATTGAAAGCGAAAACCGACGCAAAGAAGAAGAGCGCGCGATGGCTTTGAAGAATCGCCGGGAAGAAAAAGCTGCGCGCTTAAAACCAGAACCAGAGATGAGCGTCACGGAAAATGTGACTAAAATTGCATTTCGTATGGCGGATGGAAGTCGCGTCGAGAGACGCTTCGCTTCGAGAGAGTCGACTTTGAACGACGTGTACGATTTCGTGGACACGCTCGAATGCGTTTCGGAAACGAAATATAGTCTAGTATCGAATTTCCCTCGAAAAGTGTTTCACCGAACGGACGAGCTGTTGATTGAAGTCTCAGAGCTCTCCTCCAACGGTGCCATGCTTTTCGTTCAATCGGAAGAACAATAATAGAGAGAAGAAGGAGAACTGAAGAAGAAGAAAAAGAAATTGTAATTTTTTGGTTATTATCTAAAACACGCTCACACAATTCCTCAGAACAAATATGACCTCCACGTGGACGACGACGACGACGACGAGGCTCTCTCACTGTCTTCCTGCAGTGAGAGCTCGGACGAGATGCTATTCGTCTTCATTGCTAGCATCGACGACGACGACGTACAGTGGAGGAGGAGGAAGAAGAAAACAACAACAACAAGCACAGAATTCTTCTCGTCGTAATTCGAGCAGAATTGCGCGGAGCAGAATTCTCGCGACGAAAGGAACCAACCAAAACGACGGCGGCGAAGCGGCGTTGTTGCAACAAACAGCAAACAAAGGAGGAGGAGAAAAAGAAGAGGACGACGAAGAAGAAGGCGATAAAGAAACGAGGTCTTTGCAGAGGCAATCGAGCACGGAGGATATGTTTGCGCTGTATTGCGAAAAACACGTGGAACTCGTCGCGAACGCGCTCGGGAACGACGCCAAATGTATGCTATATCTCACCGAAGAACGCTCGGGAGGAGGTTTGCGATTAGCACAAGTCGCCTCTTTTCCAACCCTGTACACTGGTATGGATTCAAATGCAAACAGCACTAGCACGAATAGAGGAGGACGTTCTTCCTCGTCTTCTTCGTCTTCGAACAGAGGGGTGAATTTCACCTCCATAAACAACTCGTTCGACTGGAGCAACGTGGTTTCAGAACAAGAAGAAATGAACAATACAAAAGATGGAGACGTATTCGATAACAACGGTGGCACACTTAACAACAGTGATAACGGTAATAGCAGCAGCAAGGAAACATTTGAACTGTCGACTTCGTTGGTACCGTCATCATTCAGTAGATCAAACGGCTCAGACGCGTGGGGGGCATCGGTCGATGAAACGAACATCACCGCCGAAACACTCCTGTTGAACAAAGAGTATTTCTTCCTACCTTCAACGAACGCAATGGTTGTTCCGTTGACCTTGGAAGGTTTGCTCATCGGTTTACTCGTCGGAGAGTTGCCACTCCCAGATATATCGACGAACTCACCGGCGGCGGGGTTCGGGTCCTCAGGCGGAGGAAAAGGTAAAGGAAAGAACCGAAGTAAAAGACGAATGAATTTGAATCAAAACGTAGATCGAGAAGAGCAGTTTGGCGAGCGAGAGCGACAGTGCTTGAAGAATGGAGCTGAAGCATTTGTGCCCGTATGGGCCATGCAAAAGCGCGCGGTCTTGCTCATGAAGAAAACATACGCACAAGAACAAAACGTTGGAGACTATTTATATGACTCACGGGTGCCACTCTCGGCACTCCGCACGATGACCGGTATGCTGAAAACGTATCTGAAAGCCGACGAAGAGTCACCTGCTGGTGACATGGCGGATGCTATCATGGCTCAGGGAGATATTCTCGCTACGCTGAGTCAACAGCTCGAAGACGCGCTGTATCCAAACGAAGGCCTATCTCCGTTTGCTGCATCCTTACCTTCCGCCAGTGACAATCGATCTTCTTCTACTACTAATTCTTCTTCCGCTGAATCGAAAATGAACAGCGGAAGCAGCAGTATAGGTAGAGCGCTGAACCAACCGCCAAAGAGTGCGTCTCAGAAAATATTCTTACCGTCTTCCTCGAGATCAACGAAGCCGGTCTCAAAGTGTGACGTGACGCCCATCGTAGCAGCGTTGCTGGCGACTTCGGAACTAATAGCAAATTCAGCTGGTGTTTCTATGATTGCATCCTTACCAATCGATGGAGGAGGCGATGGTACTAACGAAAGTTCTACGTGCGTTTCTGTCGACGAAAACGTGACGCGTTCCGTGATTGCGCGCATGATTGATTCGGCTCTGGTCATGGCGCCGAGCGAAGGACGAATCGACGTCGCCGTACGACCTCAAACATTAGAAGTTGATAATTCGATGACACTCGGTGTATTAGTCGCCGTGCGCGTCACCGATGTAGAAAATAGATTGTGCGATACGGTGATTATACCCGAAGATGACCAGTCATTACGAATAGCTGCAGATACGATCCATCAAGCGGGAGGGGTCATGCGCACAATAGAAACGAAAGGCCAAGAGATTGCGAGCGTACAGCTATGGTTACCTTGCTTTTAAAAACGACTGCCTGACTGTAATATACAAAATTATTTATTAAACAAAACAAACCCGTGGGTATTTATCCACTATTGAAGATCTGCCCTCCTGGTTTTCGCCAGTAACCAAAAAGATCGTTTCGATTGTTATTCTCTTCAGATTCGTTCACATTCGACCAATCGTTTCTATTCTCGTTCGCAGAATCTTCGGCGGAGGATGGAGCGGACACATCAGGAGAAGCTCTCGGCGGTCGCGGCGACCTCGGAGGAGGAGGTGGACTGTTTGGTATACCAATATCGTCGTACGCAGAACACGCTCTGCCGTAATATATTTGCATTCGCGCGGTATTTCTACATTTAATGGGCACGGCGGCGAAAAGAGCTCTAAATTTGCGTTCGTTGTCGTTCATGACTTTTTGAAATCGTTCGTCACAAAAGCATAACGCGCTGTTGAGAACTTCGATTTGCTCGCAACATCTCGAAAGCAAACTCAGAGGGTTTCTGTCTTCAAAATTCTCTCTCAAAAACGGAAGTTTGTCGCATTTTTGATTGAGCAGAGAGTCAGGATTTTGCGAAGCGATGGAGCAAACATCCACGGTTTCTGTTCTCGGAGGAGGAGTTTCTGAGGAAGTTGGAGAACTTGGTGGCGAAGGAGGATATGGTGGATACGATTCATCCGATGGAGGTGGCGGGGGCGGTTGCAAAAAGGCCTGTCTGGGAAATTTTGAACATTTCCATCCGCCATAAATCTCCAACCCGTTGCACACGTCGTACGCCGAAACGAACATGCTCACGAAATTCGCCTGAGACTGCTGCAAGATGGGAGCTACTTTGTTCTCACAAAAGCACTTTTCTTCGTTCAACTCGCTTAGAATCAAACAACACGCGTTCTTTCTGTCTTCATCCTCCTCTGCGAAGTCTCGAAGTGCTCCACACCCGATTCCTACGGACGCATATAAAACGTTTTCTCTCGTGCAAAAGCCAGTGTTCTGATACGAAAACGTATCTGTTTGTAGAAGGCTCCTTCTGCTCGTTTCTGTCGCGCTCACTGTGTGTTTTAAGAATATCAAACCGACTGTCGTTACAAGCGCGAGGAATGCGACACTCGCGCGTCGCACCATGACAGAGAATGCTTGTTCTGTCCTCTCTCTTTCTGACGGGAAGAAAAAGAGCGCGTTCGCGAGCAGGTGAGTATTTTTTTTCGGAAACCGCGCGTTTTCGTTTCATCGAAATATTTTTTTCTTCTCGTGTTACGCCCAAAACACAGATACTTTTCGTTGATATTACCCCGAGCTAGCTGTTCAACTTTTGTACGCGCTCTTTAGCTCGTTGGATTCGTTTTGTCAAATTTTGCATCTCCGCCTCGATCGCTTGCGCTTTTTTGGTGTATTCTGGTAACTTCTCAACCTGTTCGATGAATTCGCGCGTGTGCGACGCCCAAAGCACCGCGTCTTCGGTTAACGGAATAGACTCGAGAATTTGGTCTTGGTGTTCCGTCAGTTCCTGTAAAAGCTTTTGCACTTCCAAGAGCTGATTACCGTGGGAAGAGATGATGCCTCGAGACGCGTTCGCGGCCCATTGGGGGTCGTGTTTCTTCGAGCTGTTTTGAATGACGTAATCGTCGTTCGAAATCCCGTTGGGCAAGATATCGTACGATGATGAAGGCATCTCAAACGACGAAGAAGAAGGTGAAGAAGTGAAGCACACCTATCAAATATTAAGTGCAAAATCTTAAATCTTAAACTACATAGTAAAAATGATCCATCGTGGATTAAAGTTTTTTCTATCTGCGCGCTCTATGCTATATTTCTATCGTGTCTATTTTATCGAACGAGCAAAATCCGCGAAGTTCTACCTTATCCGCCACTATTCTGCATAAGACCAACCCGCCTCTCGCGCTCTTTTGGTACCCGCGCAGAAATTTTCCATCCATCGAGGAAGGAAGAATATTTCTAAAGAAGGGCGCTAATCCGCAGTGTGCCGAACCAGTCACAGGATCCTCGGCTATGCCTATGTTTGGTCCGAAGAATCTCGACACAAAGTCGCAATCAATCAATTCCTTTTTCTCCGGATTGGAGAGTGCGGTAATGACCACGCCTCTTCCACCAACTTTTCCCAACTTTTCGTAGTCGACTTTCTTCTTGCAATCGAAATATATTTCGTCCACGGATGGAACGGATGTCTCCTCCATATAAATAAAAGTATCTCCGATTGAATTTTCGTATACTGGCGATGCGGCGAGTGCTTCACGACTGTCTCCGAACGCTTCTCTGACGAGCTCGATTCGGCGCGAAGCTTCCTCGTCGGCAACCGGAACAGGGGGCGACGCAGGAAACGACATCGTTATCGCCCCTGTTATTTCGCATCTCTCGAGAACCAGTTCACTTTTTCCATCATCGTATACAAATACGATCGGTTCAGAACTTTGTTTTTCACCGTTGGCTGCTAAAACATCACGGAAAAGGCACGCCGCAGAAGCTAAACTCGCGTGCCCGCACAAACCCACTTGACACGTAGGTGAAAACCACTCGATGTTAAAATATTTCCTTCCTCCTCCCTTGTTTACCTCTTCCCGAACGAAAGCCGTTTCAGAGAGACCGAGCTTTCGTGCCACCGTTTGCTTCTCTTCTTTCGATATGCTTCCGCTTTCATCACTCGCAAGAACGATAACAGCGGCGGGATTTCCTTTCAACTCTTCGTTTTTCGTGTCGTTGTTTACGAACGCGTTGACGACGCGATACGTAAATATCGTCATTAACGTCTTATCTTTCTCTCTACTTATCTTAGGGGGGTATCTCTGATATCGATGATATGTAGAGCGCGATCGTTTCGCAAGTGGAAGGTGTCACAAAGTGAAGTGAAGGTTGACGATGAGGGTGAGTTTGTTTTCTTAAATTCGTATCTCTTTCACGTATGAAAAGTCTAACGAACTTTTCTTCATTTTCCCCATTCATTTCGCCTATCTTTCTTCTTCTCTTTTTCTCCTGTCCGCCGTCAGAAAAGCTCCATCTCGCGCGATCGAAAATGAGCGAAACCGCCGATGGCAACGTCATCGATGCGGTTAAAACGGCTACAGACAATGCCAAGGAGAATATTAAAGAGTTCGAATGTCCAATCTGTTTGGAACTCATTCTTGGAGCAGCTATTCTACCTTGTGGCCATTTATCGTGCATATACTGTTGTCACTGCTCTATGAACTTGGAGAACTCGCATTGTTTCTTGTGCAAAAAGCAGTATCACGCTTTGCCAGGTCTCTCTACGCAATTATCGCTGTTAATTTTGTCGACCTTTCGAGAGCAATTCGACGAGCGGTTAGAAAGAGAAAGGGAAAGTTCGGAGGAGTATGAAAAGTTCCTCTTGCCTTTTGTAAAGTTTTTGAAGGAAGAGCTGAAAACGAACGCCTCTGCACTCACGGAAAGCGTCACGTGTACAAAATGTAAACGAATACTCGTGAACCCGATAGCGGCCACGTGTGGCCACCTGTACTGTCTCAACTGTGTTCGTCGCGGGAATATGAAAAAATGCGTCTTTGAAAACTGTTACGGCGGAGATATCGACAAAGAAGCGGGTGTCGTCAAAGCGATGCAGCATTTACTAGAGAAGATGTATCCACTCGAGATTAAAGAGCGCATGGAAAAAGAGGAGAATGAAGAAATAGAAGAAGTCGTGATGATGGAAAATGTACCCTCCGGAGAAGAAGGAGGCCAAAGAGGAGAAGAGGATGATGAAAAAGAAGAAGAAGTACATTTCGGCGTGGGTTGTGACTTGTGCGGGAGCTATCCAATCAAAGGCGAGAGATATCAGTGCCGTGATTGCAAAGAAGACGAGAACGGATGTCCACTTGGTTTTGATTTGTGCGGTAAGTGTAAAGAATTCGACGAGAAAGTCGGATTGAATGAGACGAGTGCGAACGCTTACGCCGCAGCCGGGCGTTTTCGTTTCCTGCAAAATCACACGCGAGAACACAGATTGGTAAAAGTTCCGTTTCGCGAATCGTTTTTGCACAGATTAAAAGCCGCAAATCCACAAATGAGCATCGAGCAGATTCTTCGCATAATTACCATCGCGGGAGAAGAACGGGAACAAGGAGAAGAAGGACAAGAAGAAGAAGAAGAAGAGCGAGAACATGAACAAGAAGAAGGTACGTCCGAAGAAAGCGAAGAAGTGATGGGACATTTTCCTTCTTCTTCTTCATCTGACGTCGTCAACGATGAGCAGCAGCAGCAGCAGGAGGAGCAACAAAGATAAGTAGACATATACGTTTTTCAAACATAGATACACACGCATAATAACGGCAATAGTGAATGAAAACAACGCGAAATCATCCACGATACCGTAAAATTTGTCTCGGTTCGTGCATTCTCGTCAAAGCCTCTTTCGCCGACTCCTCTGATTCTACGACAAATCCTGCTTTCTCGTAGAGGCGTTTCGCGGCGATATTTTCCGATACTACGTGCACGTAAATCTCCTCCACGTTGATGTTCTTCGCATCTTCAATCGCGCGCTCTATGAGTTGTCTTGCTATACCTAGATTTCTACGAGACTCCAACACGCAAACGTTACTCATGTAACATCGTTTCTTTCGAGCATTACCTTCGATGGGAAATTTTCCAACCAACTCTTCCGCCGGCAAGTTTACGCCGACGTTCAAATCCAACGTCCCGCAAACGATTGCGCTCTTTTCGCCCGGAATGACAATCGCGGGATCTTCTGGCACTCTGTTGTCACCTTTTACGCGTTCTTCTACGGCAACATAGCAAAAAACATCGTTATTTTTGTACGACACGTCTTTGCCTGTTATTTTATTCGATATCGCCTCAAACTCGGCTTCGATTTTTGTCAGTCGGTGCGCTCGGATGCTAAATTCCGAACGGTCTTTGGGATAGGAATAAAAACACAGCGCTCTGACGCACGCCGCGCCACGAATATCTGCATCTGAATCGACTTTTTTTATTTCTATCTTTCCATTGTTTTGAATCTCGTTCGGCCGTATGGCAGAGCACGTCTTAAGAGTATTACTTTTAGAACAAAGACGATGATGTTGCCGCCGTCGGTCCGCAGATGGAATACGGGTTGATGACGACGGAGGAGAGCGATGATACGACGTGGACGCGAAAGCCATCGAAACTCGTTCAGAGGGGGTACTTTGACGATGATAAGAATAAGAGATCATAAGAGATGAAGATGAAGATGGATGATGAATATAGTGTCGTCTAATACATGAAGAGGGAACTTTGTTTTTGCGTAAAAATGCTTGCAAGAGTCCGTACGACGAACAAAAAAAACGAAGGAAAAAATCAAATATCATTTCTGCTGAGTCACCCCCCCCGGCACAATTTAGAACACGTCTGTTCTCTTCTCAAAAGAAGTCCCTCATCAAAGAACGAGAGATGAGTGCCCCTCCTCCTCCTCCTCCTCCTCATTCTCATCCTCCTGTTCGGGCGGTGACGTTGAAGAACGTGTCCTGCTTGGGGGAAGAGTTGGAGAAGGAGCAAAAAGAGAAACAAAACGGAGAGGAGGAATTTGCGACGACGAAAGAGTTCATCAGTGCTTCGACACGTGGGGATGGTTTCCGCTCATCTGTGCCGATGACAACAACAACAACAACAAATGATGCGAGAATAGCAAATAGAAATGCGAAAAGAACTGCGGTGAAAGCTTCGTCGCCGTCGTCGAAAGTCGACGACGTTTTGCTCATCTCCACAACGAACGAGACGCGCGCGCGTTTACAAACACTTCTCTCAGACATTGGAGATGATATTTTTCTCGTTGAAAGAGAAGAAGAGGAAGGAGGAGGTA
>Ga0115566_10003706_pt1 | contig 12281 bp, 5 predicted proteins | sample COGITO_mtgs_1204_3_FD_87173 | JGI IMG/M metagenome (GOLD analysis project Ga0115566, IMG submission 87173) | Pelagic marine microbial communities from North Sea - COGITO_mtgs_120405 | ecosystem: Environmental > Aquatic > Marine > Epipelagic | place: Germany:Helgoland, sampling site Kabeltonne...
TTAGTATAGAAATCTTTTGTGTATCCATTTTCTAAGTCTTCCTCACCGTTGTAATCAGCAATATACTCATGACAATTCATACAAACATTTAGTGCTGGAATACCTGAATGTTTAGATACTCTTGCAGAAGAATGACAATATTTACATTCTATTTGATTAGCTCCTGCATGAATTTTATGAGAATAGTGAATTGGTTGAATAGGTGCATAACCTTGATCAATTCCAATTTGCATAAGATAACCATAAGTAAAATAGGCACTAGACAATAAGAGACCTACAACCATTATGATAAGCAAAAATTGATTTTTAATTACTGTCTGCCATAAGGGGGTAATATTTTTTTTCTCTGATTCAATCTTTACACCGCTTGCATTTGCAATCTTGATAAGAGTTCTTTGAACCAAAAATAACATCACAACAAGTATTGTGAAAATTACTATACTTACACCTAGTATAATATTCACTGATATATTTGAGCCTTGAGCAACTGATTCTGTAGAAACTGATGCAACATTAGTAGGAGGAGGAGGAGTAAAATTTGTATATGCTAAAATATTATCAATCTGTTCATCATTGAACTGAGGATAATTGGTCATTACTGCACGATTATATTCTTCCCAAATTGCAACAGCCTGAGGGTCACCCTCCTTAATCATTTGTGATCCTTTTCTTATCCAACTGTACAACCAGTCTTTATCATATTTCTCCGTAACACCATTAAGTGCAGGGCCAACAGCCTTTTTATTAAGTTTATGACATGCAGCACAATTAGCATTGAATAAGTTTTTTCCAGCTTGAATATCCGCTTCTTGTGAAATGCTTATAGAAGGTAAAAGCAGCGTTACTAAAAGTATTCTTTTTAACAGTAACATTAGTTGGGGACGATAAAGTTTTTATTCATTAGATCAAAGCGGATTAAAACACTTTTTAAACAGCACAAATTTAAGTCATAAACGCCATTTTTAAAACTCTAGATTAAACAAATATTTAATTTATAATGATTCTAAATAACAAGTTATATCATTTTAGTAAATTTGACGCAATATATTATGTCAATAAATAAATTTTTTACATTATTATCTCTAATTATTTTGTGTAATTCTTCTTTGAATGCTCAAGATCAAAATGTGATATATAATGATACATTAACAAAAAATCTTTTTCAAATTAAAAAAGACTACAGTAAGAGAATATTTGAATCAACTTATTATACAATTCAAATATATTTTGGAAGTCTAGATGTAGCAGATTCAATTTTAAATGATTTTAAGGAAAATTTTAAGGAAATCAAAACAGATTTAATTTTTGAAACACCAAATTATAAAGTAAGGATTGGAAAGTATAAAAATATTGATACTGCCTCTCAAAAATTAGAAGGTATTAGAAGAATATACCCTGGATCTTTTATTATAAAACTTTCTGAATTATAGCTTTCTCTTTACTTCAACTTCCTGGTAGCACTGAATAATATCACCCTCCTGAAGGTCATTAAATTCATTAATCTGAATACCACAATCATAGCCTTTAGCTACCTCTTTAACATCATCTTTAAATCTTTTAAGAGAAAGTAGCTTACCATCAAAAAGTATTTCTTCAGCTCTTAATACTCTAACTTTCGAGTTTCTAAATATTTTTCCTGAAGTTACCATACAACCTGCTATAGTACCCATTCTGGAGATTTTAAAAGTCTCTCTAACTTCTGCATCTCCCGTATTCTCCTCCTCAAACTTAATCGAAAGCATCCCCTCCATAGCATCCTTCAAGTCATTAATTGCATCATAAATGATTGAATAAAATCTTATGTCTACTTGCTCTTTCTCAGATAACTTTCTAGCACTAACAGTTGGCTTAACATTAAAACCTATAATAATTGCATCAGAGGCTGAAGCTAATAAAACATCTGACTCTGTTATTGCCCCTACAGCTTTAAATATAATATTTACCTGAATTTCTTCAGTTGATAAATTTTCAAAAGAATCTGTCAGAGCCTCTACTGATCCGTCTACATCACCTTTAATAATTACATTAAGTTCCTTAAAGTCTCCAATCGCAATTCTCCTTCCAATTTCATCAAGAGTTAATTGTTTCTGTGTTCTAACATTCTGCTCTCTTCCTAATTGTGTCCTTTTAGAAGCGATCATTTTAGCTTCTTTTTCATCTTCAAGGACTTTGAAAGGATCTCCTGCTTGAGGAGCGCCATCCAATCCTAGAACAGATACAGGAGTTGATGGAGGTGCAAGCTTAACTGGCTTTCCTGCTTCATCAAACATAGCTTTAACCTTTCCACTAGTTTTTCCAGCCAAAAGATAATCACCTAATTTTAAAGTTCCATTTTGAACAAGTATAGTTGAAACATAACCCCTACCTTTATCTAAGTATGCTTCTACAACTGATCCTGAAGAGTTCTTGTTAGGGTTAGCTTTTAAATCCATTATCTCTGCCTCAAGTAAAACTTTTTCAAGAAGAGAATCAACACCTTGTCCTTTTAATGCAGAAATATCTTGAGATTGAATCTTACCACCCCAATCTTCTACTACTAGGTTCATTGATGCAAGAGATTCTTTAACTTTATCGGGGTTAGCACCTTCTTTGTCAATTTTATTTATTGCAAAAATTATGGGCACACCTCCTGCTTGAGCATGACTTATTGCTTCTTTTGTTTGAGGCATTATATTATCATCAGCAGCAATTACAATTATTACTATATCTGTGATTTGAGCACCTCTAGCTCTCATTGCAGTGAAAGCTTCATGACCAGGTGTATCTAAAAATGTAATTTTTTTAGACTTATTAACTAAAACAGAATAAGCGCCTATGTGTTGTGTAATTCCACCAGACTCTCCATCTGTTACAGATGAACTCCTTATAAAGTCAAGAAGAGATGTTTTACCATGATCAACATGCCCCATTACAGTTACTATTGGAGGTCTTTCCTCAAGATTTTTAGGGTCTTCTTGTTCTTCTTCTTGTTCTTCTTCAATATCAGTTTTAATAAAATCTAGCTCGTATCCAAATTCATCAGCAACAACAGTAAGGGTTTCTGAATCTAATCTTTGGTTCATTGTAACCATTATACCAAGAGTCATGCATGTAGATATAATATCATTAGAGCTTATATCCATAAGCGTTGCAATTTCTCCAACAGTTATGAACTCAGTAATCTTAATTGTTTTACTTTCCTTTTCTTGTAAAGCTTCTTCTTCTTCAGTCTCAATTTTTCTTTGATCTCTTTTGTCTTTTCTGTATTTAACACTCTTCGACTTGGAAGACTTACCTTGAAGTTTTTCAAGAGTTTCCCTAATTTGTTTTTTTATTTCGTCAGCCGTAGGCTCTACTTTTTGAGAAGCAGTAGTGGGCTGTTTGGTATTTTTATTGAACCTATTAGCTAAATCTTTTGGCTTAGAGACATCTTTACTTATTCTTTTTCTTCTTTTCTTTTTAGACTCCTCTACTTTATCTTTTACCTTATCTTCTTTCTTTTTAATTGAATCTAAATCAATTACCTCTCCAGTTTTCTTTAAGCCCGATAGCTTTCGGAAATTTGTTTGAATTTTAGATGGATCTTCAGGATTTACTTTAACATCAGTAGAAGATTCCTTAGTTTTTGGAATAGAATCAGATGCCTCTTTATTAGGTGTCTCCTTTTTTTCAATTGGTTTAAGATCTTTTTCAATAGCTTTTTCGGCAGCTTTTTCAGCAGCTTTTTCAGCAGCTTTTTCAGATTTTAATTCTTCCTGCCTTAATTCTGCTGCTAACTTATCTTCTATCTCTTTTCTCTTTTTAACATTAATTTCCTCAAGCTTATCCTTGTCAGATTTATCTGTTTGAAATTCATCTAGCATAAGATCGTAAGTAACTTGATCAATCTTAGAGGTTGGCCTTGGCTCTATTTCAATATTTTTTGAACTAAGAAATTCAATAGCTCTATCTAGAGATATATTTAATTCTTTAAGAACTTTGTTTAACCTTATTGGTGATGGCATATATATTTTTTAGTCTTCGAATTCTTCCTTTAAAACTTTTAAGACACTAGATACTGTCTCTTCTTCAAGATCAGTTCTTTTAATTAAATCCTCTGCACTTAACTCTAAAACACTCTTTGCTGTGTCTAATCCAACTTTTCTAAATTCTTCAATAACCCATGCATCAATTTCATCCTTAAATTCAGAAAGCTCAACATCTTCTTCTGCTCCTTCCCTGTAAACATCTATCTCATATCCTGTCAACCTTCCTGCTAATCTTATATTATGCCCTCCTTTACCTATTGCTCTTGAGACTTCGTCAGGATGAAGATAAACCTGAACAGTTTTTTTCTCCTCATCAATTTTAAGAGAATTTACTTTTGCAGGACTAAGAGCCCTAGTAATAAATAATTGAATATTATTAGTATAATTTATAACATCAATATTTTCATTACCTAACTCTCTTACTATTCCATGAATTCTTGAACCCTTCATTCCAACACATGCTCCAACAGGATCAATCCTATCATCATAAGAATCAACAGCAACTTTTGCTTTTTCACCTGGTATTCTTACAGCTTTCTTAATACTAATTAAACCATCAAAAACTTCTGGAATCTCTTGTTCAAATAATTTTTCTAAGAACAAAGGTGAAGTTCTTGAAAAAATAATTCTTGGTTTTGTTCCTTTTAGTTCTACCATCTCAATCACTCCCCTTACATTGTCACCTTTTCTAAAGAAATCTTTGGGTATTTGTTTGTCTTTAGGCATTATTAATTCATTTCCATCATCATCTAGAAGAATTACCTCTCTAGCTCTGACATGATGTACCTCAGCGGTGAATATCTGTCCTACTCTGTCTTTAAACTGATTAAATATATTATTGCTATCATGTTCAAAGACCTTAGCAACAAGGTTTTGCCTAAGTGATTGAATAGATCTTCTACCTAAGTCAACTAACTTAAACTCCTCCGATACTTCTTCTCCTACTTCAAAGTCAGGCTCAATTTTAACTGCTTCTTTAAATTCAATCTCTGCATTAGGATCTTCAACCTCGCCATCCTTGACAACTATTCTGTTTCTCCATATTTCAAGATCTCCTTTATCAGGGTTAATAATAATATCGAAATTTTCATCCGAACCAAATTTTCTTTCAAGAGTGTTTCTAAATACTTCTTCAAGTATAACCATTAAGGTTACTCTGTCAATTGTCTTTTCATCTTTGAATTCAGAAAAAGAGTCTAATAGTGATATGTTTTCCATTTACTTAACTTTATTTAAAAAAAAAAGAGGGACAAAACGTCGCCTCTGATGTATCAAAATGCTCGGCAAATTTATTATAAATAATTGATATAATAAAATTGTTGGCCTACTAGGTTTCGAACCTAGACTCTTCTGTACCAAAAACAGACGTGTTGCCAGTTACACCATAGGCCAATTAACTGCAAATTTAATTTAATTTTTTTTCTAAAAAAATATTTATCGAATTTCTTGTAAAATACGTGCTGGAACTGATCTAAGCACTAAAAAATTTAACAGAATAGAGATTACAAGATAACTAAAAAGGAATATTAAAATTGGTTGGTTATAGGTTAATTGTAATTCTCCTTGAAAAATTATAATTAGTATTCCAATGCTAATTCTAATGAACTCAAATAAAACTGACCATTTAAAGCCATCCATAATTGAAGAAAAGCTAAAAATTGTTGAAAAAATTAATATTAAATAAGCCATTTTATCAGCTAATGTTAAATCGCCAAATGAATTTAAAAAAATATAAAGAACAATATTTAGTATAAGGAAATGAAAGGAGACGAAAACCTTGTGCAAGAGGTTATACTTAGGTTTATATTTTTCTTGGGCATAGACATTTTCAACTATATTTCTTGGAATCTTATCTATAATATCTTTCGGTCTCCATCCTGTTGGCATAAACCATATTTTAAATTTATCACCAATATTTTTAGTATGCCAAGCATCTTCAATCAAATAACTTAAATGCTGAAAATTAATTAACAGAGGGTTCCAAGTCTGAACAGGTTTAAGTGTCCCATAAACACAGGGCACATTATCCAACTCTTCTTGAAATGTTCCAAAAGCTCTATCCCAAACACAGAAAATAGCAGCTAAATTTTTATCTATATATTCTTTATTGATTGCATGGTGAACTCTATGTTGTGAAGGAGTAACTAATATATATTCAAGCCATCCTAACTTTCCAATATGCCTAGTATGATACCAGAATTGTCCAAAAAGATGTAAAGGACCTAAAATAATTATCATTTGATGAGGAACACCTAATAATGCTGCAGGAATTAAAAATAAAATTCCAATACCAAGATTATTAGTTATGCTCTGTCTGAGTGCACATGCAAGATTAAACTCTTCACTACTGTGATGAATTACATGCATATTCCAAAAAATATTAATTGAATGTTTTAGCCTGTGATGACAGTAACTTGCAAAATCTACACAAACAAATGCAATAAAATATAGCAGTACACTTTCCTCTAACTCTATTACTTTCAATCTTTCATAAAAAAATGGATAGGACAAAATAATTATTCCTAATCCCAAAATATCAACCATTAAATTAGTAAACCCAGAGCTCAAGCTAGAAATGGTATCCATGTAAGAATGCTTTAAGTCATTTTTCCATACCCCATATGATATTTCAATAATAATCAAGACAAGAAAAATAGGAATAGTAATTAATAATATATTGGCGTAGGTGTCCATTAGGGTAATTTAAGTCTAAATTGTATTATCTATATGTGATATTCAAATATTTTATTTTAATTTGGTTTTATAAATATATCAATTATGAAGATAAAAAATACATTTAATCTTTTTACAATTATTGGGCTTGCAATTTTAATGAGTAATACAAGTCTACATTCGCAAAAAAAATCAAAAAAAAATTCCACCACATTCAATAAGGTTCTTCATGAATCTGTTGAATATAGAGAGATAGGGCCATTTAGAGGAGGAAGGTCTGCTGCAGTTGTTGGTGTGCCTGGTAATCCTAATCTGTTTTACTTTGGAGCAACAGGGGGTGGAATATGGAAGACTGAAAATGGAGGTGAAACATATGAAAATATTTCTGATGGATTCTTTGGGGGAAGTATTGGTGCTATTGCCATAGCTAAAGATGATCCAAATGTAATATATGTTGGAGGAGGAGAAGTTACTATTAGAGGAAATGTATCCTCAGGTTATGGAGTATTTAAAAGTGTCGATGCTGGGAAAACTTGGTCTTTTTCAGGTTTACCAAACTCTAGACATATTCCAAGGATTGTTATAGACCCATCAAACAATAATATAGTTTATGCTGCTGTAATGGGGAACTTATATAAGCCTACTGATGATAGAGGTGTTTATAAATCTATAGATGGTGGAAAAAATTGGAAAAAAGTTCTTTATGCAAATAATCTTTCAGGTGCTTTTGAAATTGTGTTAGACCCAAATAATTCAAGGGTCCTTTATGCCTCAACTTGGAGAGTTCAAAGAACACCTTCGAGTTTAAGTAGTGGTGGTGATGGCTCTGATCTTTGGAAAAGTATTGATAATGGAGAAAATTGGACAAAAATTAGTACAAATTCAGGATTCCCATCCGGAATATTAGGTGTAATTGGAGTTACTGTATCACCTGTAAATTCAGAAAGAGTATGGGCAATTGTTGAGAATCAGGAAAAAGGTGGAGTTTATAGATCTGATGATGGTGGGAAAAATTGGATTTACACAAATAGTAGTAGATCATTAAGACAAAGAGCTTGGTATTATTCTAAAATATATGCTGACACTCAAGATATTGATGGAGTCTATGTGATGAATGTTGCTTATCATTATTCCGATGATGGTGGTAAAACTTTTAAATCATCCAATGCACCTCATGGAGATCATCATGATTTATGGATCGCACCAGAAGACAACAATAGACTGATAATTGGTGATGATGGCGGTGCTCAGGTTTCTTATGATAAAGGTGAAACATGGAGTACTTATTACAACCAACCTACTGCTCAGTATTACAGGGTTACTACTGATAATTCATTTCCTTACAGAATTTATGTTGCACAACAAGATAATTCAACTCAAAGGGTAAATCATAGAAGCCTTGGATATAGCATAGGTGAAGATGATTGGGAAAGAACTGCAGGTGGTGAATCTGGTCATATAGCGATTGATCCAACTAATAATGATATTGTTTATGGTGGAAGCTACCTTGGTTTTCTTGAAAGAAGAAATCACGAAAAACAAACATCTAGAGCAATAAATGTTTGGCCAATAACAACACTTGGTGAAGGAGCTGAAGCAATGAAATATAGATTTAATTGGAATTTTCCAATTGCATTTAGTAAACATGATTCGTCAAAGCTTTATACTTTTTCAAATCAAGTACATCTTTCAATTGATGAAGGTCAAAGCTGGGAAACAATAAGTCCAGATTTAACTAGAAACGATAAATCTAAACTTGTTTCCTCTGGTGGACCAATTACTCAGGATAATACTGGTGTTGAATACTATGCTACGATATTTGCAGTTGACGAATCTCCAATTCAAGAAGGTCTTATGTGGATAGGAAGTGATGACGGTATGATTCATCTTACAAAAGATAGTGGTAAAACTTGGGAGAATGTTACTCCAAAAAAAATACCAGAATGGTTAATGATAAATAGCATTGATGCATCATCATTTGATACAGGTACAGCTTACGTAGCTGGAACTAGATACAAACTAGGTGATTTCACACCATATTTATATATAACTGAAGATTATGGTAAAAACTGGAAACTTATAACTAGTGGAATTGATGAAGAACACTTTACAAGAGTATTAAGAGCTGATAAATCTAATGAGAACATCTTGTATGCAGGAACTGAAACTGGAATGTATATATCTTATGACAAAGGTACTAGTTGGAATGAATTTCAAAAGAATTTACCAATTGTTCCAATAACTGATCTTACAATAAAAGATAATTCATTAATTGTTGCAACACAGGGAAGAAGCATATGGATGCTTGATGACTTGACTGTTATTCATCAGTTATCTAGTTCAATTGATGAAGAAAAACTTTATAAGCCAAAAGATTCTTATAGAATGCGAGGTGCTGGAGGAAGAAAATCATTAACTGCTGGAACAAATCTTCCAAATGGAGTTATTATTCACTATTTTCTTCCAAACTACAACGATGAAAGTGATGAAGTAAATCTTTCAATCCACTCTTCAGATGGAGAATTAATTAAAGAGTTCTCAAATAAAGGCAAAGAGAATTCAATTAAAGTAAAAAAGGGAGGTAATTCATTTGTTTGGGATATGAAGTATTCTGGAGCAAAGAGGCTTGATAATATGGTATTATGGGGTGCAGATTTTTCAGGAGCAAAGACAGTTCCTGGAGATTATATTGTAAAACTAAGTGTAAATGATTCAGAATTAACTCAAGATTTTACAATTCATAAAGATCCTACATCAGAAGGTTCAATAGAAGATATAAAAGCTCAATTTGAATTTGTAAATGAAATAAATGGTGTAGTTGATGAAGCTCATAATGCAATAGAAAATATTAGAAAAATTAAAAAAGATCTTACTAAGTTTCAATCAGATTATGCTGACGATGAATCAGCAAAAAACTTAATTAATGAATCAAAATTAATTTTAGAATCTATAGATCTAATCGAAAATGAACTTTATCAAACTAAAAATCAGAGTAATCAAGACCCTCTTAATTATGGAGTTAAACTAACTAATAATTTAGGGAATTTGAATTCTGCATTTCGAGGTGGAGATTTTGGCCCAACAGCTCAAGATATAATGGTTAAAAATGAATTAATTAAAAAAGTAAATATTCAGCTTGAAAAATATAATTCAATTATTTCAGAGGATATTCCTGGTTTTAATTCAAATTTCAAAAATCTTGAATTAGATTATCTAAATGTTTTTATGTAGTCAGTACTAAATTTTATAATTAATACAAAAGGCTAATATGTCCGAAACTAAGTTTCGAAAAATTAATAATGTGATTGGTTGGCTACTGTTCTCAGTTGCATTAATCACATATGGTTTAACAGTTGAACCCACTTCAAGTTATTGGGATGCAGGAGAGTATATATCCACATCTGCAAAACTTCAAGTTGGTCATCCACCAGGCGCACCATTCTATCAAATGATGGGTGCAATTTTTGCCTTATTTGCATCAGATAATGAATCTATTGCTATTGCTGTTAACTTTCTATCAGTCGTATCCAGTGCATTTGTTATATTATTTCTTTTTTGGTCAACAACATTATTTCTTCAAAAAATATTCAGAAAAAACAATTTTTCCAATAGCTTAAATATTATTTTAAGTGCTTCAATTGGAGCTTTAGCTTTCATGTTTTCAGATAGTTTTTGGTTCAATGCGGTTGAATCAGAGGTATATGCTTTAGCTATGCTTTTTTTATCAGCAACATTTTGGGCTGGACTAAGATGGGAAAAGGATTTTGATAATATAAGAGGTGATAAATGGTTGTTGTTAATCGCTTTTTTAATTGGACTTTCATTCGGAGTACATTTTATGGCCATATTGACAATTCCTGCTATTGGTATGATCTATTACTTTAAAAAATATAAAAAAATTACAATTAAGAGTTTTTTATTAGCGAATATAATTTCAGTTTCAGTTCTGTTATTTCTTTTTAAACTTCTACTTCCATCTACTCTTGCATTATTTGGTCAACTTGAAGTTTTCTTTGTAAACTCAATGGGGTTACCTTTTAACTCTGGAACAATCATTGCAGCTTTTTTAATAATTTTTCTATTCTACAGAACACTTAAGTATACTCGATCAAAGGGAATGTTACAAATAAACACATTAATACTATGTGTTTTATTTATTTTTATTGGGTTTTCATCATGGGTGATGCTTCCTATTAGATCAAATGCAAACACTGTCATAAATGAAAATTCTCCATCAGATGCAAGAACACTTTTAGCTTACTATAGATTAGAACAATACCCTAAAACACATCTTTTCTATGGACCTATGTTTTCAGATATTTATGCTCCTCAAGATGAAAAAGAACCCTATATAGATGGAAAGCCAAAATATGAAAGAGATTATCTAACTAAAACATATAAAGTAGTTAATAATTGGGAAGATTCTGAAATAAATTCTAATTCTAATCATAGAGGCTTAATCCCTAGATTATGGAGTTCAAATCATGCAGGGAATTACATGAACTTTACAAACCCTTTAAAGTTTGAAATTCTTGATAGATATAAATCAGAAGAGAGAATTGTTCAAAGTGTAAATGAATTCCAAAACCGTCAGCTTCAAGGTGAAGTAACAGGAGATGATTACAATGAGTTCTTTAGATCTGTTGGCCCATACTTGAACATAAGTAAACCAACTCTTTTTGACAACTTAAACTTTTTATTCTCTTATCAAGTTAATTATATGTATTGGCGATATTTCTTATGGAATTTTGCTGGTAGACAAAATGATATTCAAGGTGAGTATTCTATACTTAATGGAAATTGGATAAGTGGAGTCAATTTTATTGATGAGCTAAGATTGGGAAATCAAAAAAATCTTAGCGAAGATCAAAAAAACAATAAGGCTAGAAATACTTATTATTTTCTCCCTCTTATTCTTGGATTGATTGGTCTAATATATTGTTATAAATATGATATCAAATCTTTCTGGACATTACTTTTACTTTTTCTATTTACAGGGCTAGCACTAAAGTTTTATTTAAACGAACGTCCTTTTGAACCAAGAGAAAGAGACTACGCGCTTGTAGGATCTTTTTATGTGTTTTCAATCTGGATTGGAATGGGATTTGCTGCAATAATGAATTATATGAAAAAGTTTGAGAATAAAATCTCAAAATCTGTTGTCTACATAACCTGTATAATTGCTGTACCTAGTTTAATGGCATTCAATAATTGGGATGATCATGATAGATCAGATAGATATACTGCTCAATCTATTTCAAAAGCATATTTACAATCTATTGAAAAAGATAAAGATGCAATGATTTTTACAATTGGGGATAATGACACTTTTGCATTATGGTATGCTCAAGAAATAGAAGAATTTAGAACTGATGTTAGAACTATTAACACGAGTCTTTTAGCAACGGATTGGTATATTGATCAAATGAAAAGAAGGGCATATGGCAGTAGTCCTATTCCTTCTCAAATGGAACACGAGCAGTATGCTTTTGGAGTCAGAGACTATATTAGATACGAAAATTTACTTGACTCAATAAGATGGGATATTAATGATTTTGTTGATTGGGTTGCAAGTGATAATCCTAGAACAAAATATAGAAA
>Ga0115566_10003711_pt1 | contig 12269 bp, 21 predicted proteins | sample COGITO_mtgs_1204_3_FD_87173 | JGI IMG/M metagenome (GOLD analysis project Ga0115566, IMG submission 87173) | Pelagic marine microbial communities from North Sea - COGITO_mtgs_120405 | ecosystem: Environmental > Aquatic > Marine > Epipelagic | place: Germany:Helgoland, sampling site Kabeltonne...
CGACATTTCAGATTCCACAAGAAATACGGCCAAGCAGAAAGGTTAGTCAAGGCATGAAATGGCTTATTCAATACTCTTCAAAGAGAAACGGAAAAAGCATGGGCGAAAAGCTAGCTGAAGAAATTATCGCTGCAGCGAAAGAAGAAGGTGCGGCTTTTAAGAAGAAAGAAGATACTCACAGAATGGCTGAAGCGAACAAAGCGTTTGCTCACTTCAGATTCTAATTGCACCCTAAGAGAAATGGCTAGAAGAGATTTAAAATTTACGCGAAACATTGGTATTGCTGCTCATATTGACGCAGGTAAAACAACTACCACGGAGCGTATCCTTTATTACGGAGGTGTAAGTCACAAGATTGGTGAAGTGCATGATGGAGCGGCTACCATGGATTGGATGGCTCAAGAGCAAGAACGTGGAATTACCATTACTTCTGCGGCTACTACACTTGGGTGGAAATATAGAGGACAAGATTATCACGTTAACATTATTGACACCCCAGGACACGTTGATTTTACGGTTGAAGTGAATCGATCACTGCGTGTTCTTGATGGGTTGGTGTTTTTGTTTAGTGCCGTTGACGGTGTTGAGCCTCAATCTGAAACTAACTGGCGGTTGGCTAATAATTACAATGTTCCGAGATTGGGCTTTGTAAATAAGATGGATCGTCAAGGTGCGGATTTCTTAAGCGTTTGTCGACAAGTTCGAGAAATGTTAGGCAGTCATGCATTGCCACTTCAAATTCCGATCGGTTCAGAAGAGAAGTTTAAAGGGGTGGTTGACTTGATCAATTTCCGTGGAATCACTTGGAATGAAGAGGATCAAGGAATGACTTTTCAGGAAATTGAAATTCCAGCAGACATCGTTGATGAAGCTAGGCAATATCGCGAACAGTTATTAGAAGCTGTTGCTGAATTTGACGATAACTTAATGGAGAAGTATTTCGAGGATCCAGAGTCTTTAACAGAACGGGAGATACTAGATGCGCTTCGTGAAGCAACAATTAGCGGTAAAGTCGTGCCTATGATGTGCGGATCGGCCTTTAAAAACAAAGGTGTTCAAGCTATGTTGGATATGGTGATGGAAATCCTTCCTTCTCCTATGGATACAGAAGCTATTGTTGGAATTAACCCCGATACAGATAAAGAAGAAAAGCGCAAGCCATCAGTCGATGAGCCTTTTGCAGCTTTGGCATTTAAAATTGCCACAGACCCATTTGTTGGCCGTCTTTGCTTTACACGGGCATATTCAGGTCGACTGGAATCAGGTTCATATGTTTTAAATACCAGAACGGACAAGAAAGAACGTATTTCCCGAATTTTTCAAATGCACGCAAACAAGCAGAATCAGATTGATTCGCTGAATGCAGGAGATATTGGGGCTTTAGTCGGATTTAAGGACATCAAGACTGGAGATACATTGTGTGATGAGAAACATCCAATCGTGTTGGAATCAATGAATTTTCCTGATCCTGTAATTGGAATAGCAATTGAGCCTAAAACTCAGGCAGATGTTGATAAGATGGGTATTGCCTTAGGGAAACTATCCGAGGAGGATCCTACACTTACAATTTACACGGACGAGGAAACTGGCCAGACTGTGTTGAGCGGAATGGGTGAGCTTCACTTAGATATTATCCTCGATCGTATGAGACGGGAGTTTAAGGTTGAGGTTAATCAAGGTGCACCTCAAGTTAATTATAAAGAGGCGATTGTAGGTTCAGCGGAGCATCGAGAGGTGTATAAGAAACAAACTGGAGGTCGTGGTAAGTTCGCTGATATTGTTATCAAGATTGAACCAGGAGACGCTGAGAAACCAGGATTGATTTTTGTGAATGCCGTAAAAGGTGGAAACGTTCCTAGAGAATTCGTTCCTTCTGTTGAAAAAGGATTTAAAGAAGCCATGAAAAATGGTGTGCTTGCAGGATATCAGGTTGATAACCTACAAGTTACTCTGCTTGACGGGTCTTTTCACGCGGTTGACTCTGATCAGCTCTCTTTCGAGCTTGCAGCAAAACTTGCTTTTAGAACGGCAATACCAAAATGTAGCCCAGTAATTCTTGAGCCTATCATGAAGTTAGAAGTGGTAACTCCCGAACAAAATATGGGTGACGTGGTAGGTGACTTAAATAGGAGACGAGGTGTGATTGAAGGTATGGATGACAGAGCAGGATCGAAAGTTGTTAAGGCGAAAGTGCCATTGTCGGAAATGTTTGGTTATGTCACACAACTAAGAACAATTACATCAGGTAGAGCTACTTCATCAATGGAGTTTTCGCACTACGCGGAATGTCCAAAGAATATTGCTGAAGCGGTTGTCGCTGAGGTGAAGGGTAGATTACAAAAAGCATAATAAAGAGTATATAATAATAGAAATGGCGCAACGAATCAGAATTAAACTGAAGTCCTACGATCACAATTTGGTTGACAAGTCAGCCGAGAAGATTGTGAAGACGGTGAAGACCACCGGAGCAGTCGTAAGCGGACCGATTCCTCTGCCCACACAGAAGCAGATTTACACGGTGTTGAGATCACCTCACGTAAATAAGAAAGCTCGTGAGCAGTTCCAATTATCTAGCTATAAGCGATTGATGGATATTTATAGCAGTTCGTCTAAAACAATCGATGCACTTATGGGCCTTGAGCTTCCGAGTGGTGTTGATGTAGAAATCAAAGTTTAATCGACTAAAGCTTAGAAAGATGTTAGGGATAATTGGTAAAAAAGTCGGTATGACGAGTGTATTCTCTGAAGATGGGAAAAACATTCCATGTACTGTTATAGAGGCAGGGCCATGTGTCGTGACTCAGATTAGAAGTGAAGAGACTGATGGTTATACAGCCACACAACTTGCTTTTGATGATATGTCTGAGAAGAAAACAATCAAGAGTGCTAAAGGACACTTTGACAAGGCAGGAACCACAGGCAAACGTAAAGTTGTTGAGTTCCGAGATTGGACAGGTGAGAATGCAGTTGGCTCAACAATCGGAGTCGATATTTTCGTTGAAGGTGAATTTGTTGATGTTGTCGGAACAGCAAAAGGAAAAGGTTTTCAGGGTGTTGTTAAGCGACACGGTTTTGCCGGTGTAGGTGATGCCACTCACGGTCAACATAACAGACTTCGAGCCCCAGGTTCCATCGGTGCTTGTTCCACTCCTTCAAGAGTATTTAAGGGAATGAGAATGGCCGGAAGAATGGGTGGACAACGAGTTAAAATGATCAACCTAGAAATTGTTAAGGTACTAGCTGATAGAAACGTCTTGTTGGTAAAGGGAGCTGTTCCTGGACCTAAAGGATCATATGTTATAATCGAGAAATAATGGAATTTGCAATACATAACATAGAAGGAAAAGAGACTGGTAAGAAGGTCACTTTAGAAAAGGAAGTATTTGGTATCGAACCAAATGAGCATGCCATTTATCTTGATGTGAAGCAGTACTTAGCTAATCAGCGACAAGGAACCAGTAAGGCGAAAGGTCGAGCAGAAGTTAGTTACTCAACAAGAAAAATCAAGAAGCAAAAAGGCACAGGTGGAGCCCGTGCAGGTAGCATCAAAAGTCCAGTATTTGTGGGAGGTGGTCGAATTTTCGGACCTGAACCTAGAGATTATGGCTTTAAGCTTAACAAGAAGGTTAAACGATTAGCTAGAAGATCAGCATTTTCAGTGAAAGTGGCCGATAAAAATGTTAGAGTTTTAGAGGACATCAAGTTAGATGCACCTAAAACAAAATCATATATTAAGATGCTGGAAGGTTTGAAACTTTCAGATAAGAAAACACTTCTACTAACATCAGGAGTAGAGACAAACGTAGTTCTCAGTGCAAGAAATTTCCCGAAGGCGAAAGTTATGACTGCTGAAAACGTAAGTACGTATGATATTATGAATGCTAGCGTAATCCTACTTTGTGAAGGAGCGATGGCGAAGATTAATGAGATTTTAAAGTAATTGAGATGAGCGTATTAATCAAGCCACTTATTACAGAGAAAATGACTGAACTGAGCGAGAAGCGAGGTCAGTATGGATTTGTAGTTGATAGAAAAGCAAATAAGGTTGAAATCCGTAAAGCGGTGGAAACTCAATATAATGTGACAGTTACTTCTGTCAACACAATGATATATGCAGGGAAGTCCAAAAAGCGATTTACCAAGAGTGCAATTTTAGATGGACGAAAAAGCCATTTTAAGAAAGCCATGGTAACCGTTGCTGAAGGTGATATTATTGATTTCTACGCTAATATTTAAGAACTGAAGAAATGGCTGTTAGAAAACTAAAACCAACAACTCCAGGGCAACGATTTAAAGTTGTTAGCTCCTTTGATACCATCACTACTGATAAACCAGAGAGATCACTTCTCGTAGGTAAGAAGAGAACCGGTGGTCGAAACAATACTGGAAAAATGACCATGCGTCAAAGAGGCGGTGGGCATAAGCAGAGATATAGAATAGTAGACTTTAAGCGAGAGAAGCACGATGTAGTTGCGACAGTTTCTTCGGTTGAATATGATCCAAATCGAAATGCGAGGATCGCTCTGGTAGAATATTCGGATGGCGAGAAGAGATATATTATTGCACCAGCGGGCATACAAGTTGGTCAGGAAATAGTAAGCGGTGAGAACGCTGCTCCAGAGGTTGGGAATACATTATTCTTGAGGAACATGCCATTAGGTACAATTCTTCATAATATTGAGTTGAACCCGGGTCAGGGAGGTAAATTTGCCAGAAGTGCAGGAACATACGCTCAACTTGCCGCGAAAGAAGGTAAGTATGCAGTTCTTAAGATGCCAAGTGGTGAAGTAAGAATGGTGTTGCTTACATGTCTTGCGACTGTTGGAACAGTTTCTAATTCAGACCATTCATTAGAGCGAAGCGGAAAGGCTGGAAAGTCTAGATGGTTGGGTAGAAGACCACGAGTTAGAGGTGTAGCGATGAATCCTGTCGATCACCCCATGGGTGGTGGTGAAGGTAGAGCCTCAGGAGGTCACCCACGTTCACGAAATGGTATTCCAGCTAAAGGATACAAGACTAGGGCTAAGAAAAAGCCATCAAGTAAGTTTATCGTAGAAAAACGAAAGAAATAATTAGGCATGAGTAGATCACTTAAAAAGCCACCGTTTGTTCACTACAAGTTGCAACAGAGAGCGGATGATGCGCAAGCAACCGGTAAGAAGACTGTTATAAAGACTTGGAGTCGGGCTTCAATGATTACCCCAGAATTTGTGGGATTAACCATAGCTGTTCACAACGGGAAAAAGTTCATTCCAGTATATGTAACTGAAAATATGGTTGGACACAAGCTCGGAGAGTTTGCACCAACGAGAAATTTTAGAGGACATTCTGGAGGTAAAAAAGGAAAGAGATAATTAGATAAGTCATGGGAGTTCGAAAGCATAATATGGCCGAAAAAATGAAAGAGGATAAGAAAAGCCTCTTCATAGCTCGACTACGGAATTGTCCGACATCGCCAAGGAAAATGCGTTTGGTGGCGGATTTAGTGAGAGGAATGGGAGTGGCTAAGGCTTCTGCTGTTCTACAGTTCACTAAGAAGCATGCCGCTCGTGATTTAGAAAAATTGCTTCGTTCAGCAATATCCAATTTTGAACAAAAAACTGGAGAGCGTTGGGAAGAAGCAGATCTAATTATCAAAGAAATATCAGTGGACGGTGGACGAGTTTTGAAAAGAATTCAACCAGCACCACAAGGTCGTGCTTTCAGAGTTCGAAAGCGTTCAAATCATGTTACAATGATTTTGGATAGCGTCAATCCTGAGTTTAGAACACGATTATCAAATAATGTTGAAACAACTGAAACAGAAGCTTAATGGGACAAAAAACTAACCCGATTGGCAATAGACTAGGATTCATCCGTGGATGGGATTCTCAGTGGTATGGTGGTCGTAAATTCGAAGACAAATTAGTAGAGGACTACAAGATTCGAGAGTATGTTCAAGCACGTCTGAAGAATGCAAGTGTGTCGCATATAATAATTGAACGAACCATGAAATTGGTGACAGTTACGATCAACACTGCTCGACCAGGAATTATCATCGGAAAGGGTGGCCAAGAAGTCGATAAGCTTAAAGAAGAATTAAAGAAATTGACTGGAAAGGAAGTTCAGATTAATATTTTCGAAATAAAGCGACCAGAGCTTGATGCAAAGCTTGTTGCCGATGCAATTGCTCGTCAAATCGAAGGTCGAATATCCTTTAGAAGAGCAGCGAAAATGTCTGTTGCATCGACCATGAGAATGGGAGCAGAAGGCATTAAGGTAATGATAAGCGGTCGATTGAATGGCGCGGAAATGGCTCGAACTGAGCAATACAAAGATGGACGTACACCGTTGCATACTTTTCGAGCTGATATTGATTATGCATTATCTGAAGCGCAAACTACCTATGGAAAAATAGGAGTAAAGGTTTGGATTTGTAAAGGAGAAGTATTTGGAAGAAGAGATCTTTCTGCAACAGTTGGATCAGGTACTCCAAACAAGGGTAAAGGTGGCCCGAGCGATAATGCTAGACCACGTGGAAGACGTAAACCTAACGCCTAAATCATTGACCAATGCTATCACCGAAGAAGACGAAATATAGAAAGCAACAAAAGGGCAGAATCAAAGGATTAGCTCAAAGAGGAAACCAATTAGCGTTTGGCACCTTTGGTATCAAGAGCCTAGAAATGGGCAGATTGAATTCTCGACAGATTGAGGCAGCTCGTATTGCAGTTACCCGATATATGAAGAGAGAAGGGCAAGTTTGGATTAGAATTTTCCCTGATGTGCCAATTACGAAGAAACCAGCCGAGGTTCGAATGGGTAAAGGAAAAGGTGCTCTAGATCATTGGGCGGCTAAAATTGAACCAGGACGAATGCTTTTCGAGGTTGAGGGTGTATCACTTGAGGTTGGAAAAGAAGCATTAAGATTGGCGGCTCAAAAGCTTCCAGTTATAACGAAATTTGTAGTTCGAAGGGACTTTACAGAATAATAAAGAATAGGTAATGAAGTCATCAGTAATTCGGGAAATGACAACCGAAGAAATTCAAGAAAAGTTGGTTGATGAAAAAGAAGCGTTAACCAAATTGAAAATGCAGCATGCAATTTCCCCTCTAGAGAATCCCTTGGTTCTTCGCGAGCGAAGAAAGGACGTGTCAAGGTTAATGACGGAGTTAACTAAGAGATCAAAAGAAGCTTAAGATATATAGATCATGTCTGAAAGAAACCTAAGAAAGGAAAGAATTGGTGTTGTGACAAGCAACAAAATGGAGAAATCCGTTGTAGTTACAGTTCATCGTAAGATGAAACACCCAATGTACGGTAAGTTCGTCAACGTCTCTAAGAAGTTTGTGGCGCACGATGAAAAAAATGAATGCGGAATCGGTGATACGGTAAAGATCATGGAGACGCGACCAATCAGCAAGCGCAAGTGCTGGAGGTTGGTAGAAATAGTTGAAAAAGCTAAATAATATTTAGAGATGTTACAGCAAGAATCAAGAATGAAAGTAGCGGATAACAGCGGAGCAAAGGAAGTACTTTGCATCCGGGTGTTAGGCGGTACGAAAAGGAGATATGCGAGCATTGGCGACCTGGTGGTTGTGTCAGTTAAGTCTGCACTTCCTTCTGGAAACGTGAAAAAAGGACAGGTGAGTCGGGCCGTAGTGGTACGAACAAGAAAAGAAGTAAGAAGAGCGGATGGCTCCTATATTCGATTCGATGAGAATGCTGTCGTTTTATTAAATAATACTGGTGAAATGCGTGGAACGCGAATCTTTGGCCCAGTTGCCCGAGAGTTGAGAGAAAAGCAATTCATGAAAATTGTGTCATTAGCACCTGAGGTGCTCTAAGTGATAAGCGAAATGCAGAAAAAATTGCACATAAAAAAAGGAGATCAGGTAATAGCGATTTCCGGTAATGAAAAAGGAAAATCTGGTAAGGTCCTAGAAGTGGATCGCAGTAAAATGCGAGCATTGGTTGAAGGTCTAAATATGATTTCTGTTCATACCAAGCCAAACGCTGCGAATGCAGATGGTGGTATAATAAAAAAGGAAGGTTCAATACATATTTCAAACCTTTCTCATATCGATCCAAAAGACGGGAAAGCTTGTCGAATTGGTCGTAAAACAGATGATAAAGGAAATAAGTTGAGAATTTCAAAAAGATCCGGGGAGGTTATCAAATGAGCGGCTACACACCAAGACTGAAAACAGAATACACGGAGACGATTGCTCCAGTGTTGATGGACAGATTTAAATATCGCACTGTAATGCAAGTGCCTAGGCTGAAGAAAATAGTTCTCAGTCAGGGATTGGGCGATGCAACAGCAGATAAAAAAATCATTGATAACGCACTAAGCGAAATGACCATCATAAGCGGTCAAAAGGCTATTGCAACCTACGCTAAAAAGGACGTTTCGAACTTCAAGCTTCGAAAGGGCATGCCGATTGGGGCGAAGGTTACGCTGCGAGGTGATATGATGTATGAATTTTTAGATCGATTTGTTTCAGTGGCTTTGCCAAGAACAAGAGATTTCAGAGGCATCAATCCTAAAGGTTTTGACGGAAGAGGAAATTATAATATTGGTATTAAGGAACAAATCATTTTTCCTGAAATCGATATTGACAAAATAAGTAGAGTGTCTGGTATGGATATCACGTTTGTGACATCTGCACCAACAAACGAAGAAGCATTTGAACTTTTAAAGGAATTCGGTTTACCGTTCAAAAAATAAGCTATGGCAAAGGAATCAATGAAGGCCCGCGAGCGCAAGCGAGAGAAAATGGTCGAGCAATATGCTGACAAAAGAGCGCAATTAAAAGCCGAAGGTCGATGGGAAGAGCTTCAGAAGCTACCAAAAAACTCATCAGCTGTGCGTTTACATAATCGATGTAAATTAACTGGAAGACCAAGAGGTTACATGCGACAATTCGGTATATCTCGTGTTACTTTCCGCGAAATGGCTAATAAAGGCCTCATACCTGGAGTTACTAAAGCGAGCTGGTAAAAGAAGAATAAGAAGAAACAATGGCAGTTACAGATCCAATAGCAGATTACTTAACAAGACTTCGCAATGCAATGCGTGCGAATCACCGTGTAGTAGATATTCCCGCCTCTGGCGTTAAGAAAGAGATGACTAAAATTCTCTTTGAAAAAGGATATATCCTAAGTTACAAATTTGAAGAAGTCGGATTTCAGGGTAATATTAAAATTGCTTTGAAATATGACTCAGTTACTAAAACTTCGGCAATTAAAGATTTGCAAAGAATTAGTAAGCCTGGACTTCGAAAGTACCGAGGGGCGGATAACATTCCTCGTGTATTGAATGGTCTTGGTATCGCAATATTGAGCACTTCAAAGGGCGTTATGAGTGATAAAGAAGCTCGTCAGCAGCATGTTGGTGGAGAGGTTCTGTGTTACGTTTATTAATAGAATAGAAAACAAAGAAATGTCTCGAATAGGAAAAGCACCGGTTAATATCCCATCAGGAGTTGAAGTTTCAATGAAAGATGGTGTGATTCAGGTAAAGGGGCCAAAAGGTCAACTTCAGCAAGCGATTGATCCGTCTATCGGAGTTACCATTGAAAATGGTACAGTTGTTTTTACGCGTGAATCGGACCATAAAGATCACCGTTCTAAACATGGTCTTTACCGATCACTAATCAATAATATGGTCGAAGGGGTATCTAAAGGTTACATCGTTAAGCAAGAAATGGTTGGTGTTGGTTATCGAGCCGCTGTGCAAGGACAAAAACTTGAATTAGCTCTTGGATATTCGCATAACGTATTGTTCGAGATTCCGAAGGAAGTTTCTGTTACGGCTGAACAAGAAAGAGGTAAAAACCCGATAATCACGCTTGAGTCGTATGACAAACAGCTTATTGGTGCGGTTGCCGCTAAGATTAGATCGTTGAGGAAACCAGAGCCTTATAAAGGTAAAGGTATCCGATTCGTGGGTGAAGAAATAAGAAGAAAAGCTGGTAAATCAGCAGCTAAAAAATAATTAAGCGATGGGACTAACTAAAGCAGAGAAAAGAACTCGCATTAAACTCCGAATTAGAAAGACTATTTCTGGAACACCAGAGAGCCCAAGGTTGTCGGTGTTTAGAAGCAATAAAGAGATTTATGCTCAACTAATTGATGATATCAGTGGTAAAACATTAGCCGCGGCATCGTCTTTAGGAGATAAGTCTGCACATTCTGGAAACAAAGTGGATCAAGCTACTGTAGTGGGCAAGAAAATTGCCGAAGCGGCAAAAACTGCTGGAATAGAGAAAGTAGTATTCGACAGAAACGGTTATCAATATCACGGTCGCGTTAAGTCATTGGCTGAAGCTGCGAGAGAAAACGGCCTTAAATTCTAAAATACAATGGCAAGCGATAATATTAAAAGAGTAAAATCAAGCGAGATCGAATTAAAAGATCGTTTGGTTGAAGTACGTAGAGTAACTAAGGTTACAAAAGGAGGACGCGCATTTGGTTTTTCGGCCGTAGTCGTTGTAGGAAATGAAAACGGAGTAGTTGGACACGGGCTTGGAAAAGCAAAAGAGGCAACTAGTGCAATTGAGAAGGCAATTGACGATGCGAAAAAGAATCTAATCAAGGTGCCGATTATTAAAGGAACTGTTCCTCATGAGCAGGAAGGCCGATTTGGTGGAGCTCATGTTTTCTTAAAACCAGCCGCGCATGGTACTGGAGTTATCGCTGGAGGTGCAATGCGTTCCGTACTTGAGAGTGTTGGGGTAACTGATGTACTGGCTAAATCTAAAGGGTCGTCAAATCCTGCGAATGTGGTAAAGGCTACAATAGTGGCTTTAACGCAATTGAGAGATGCGGCAACCATTGCGAGACAACGAGGAGTAAGTTTAGACGTAGTTTTTAACGGATAATCATGGCGAAAATTAAAATAACACAAGTTAGGTCTGCTATCAAGCGACCAGCTGATCAGAAAGCGACCATGGTTGCTTTAGGATTGAAGAGAATGAACCACACCGTAGAAAAAGAGGCAACACCTCAAATCTTGGGTATGGTTCGGAAAGTAATGCATTTATTAACCGTAGAGGAAGTAAAGTAAATCCAGAATCATGGACTTAAGTAATTTAAAACCAGCAAAAGGCTCGGTAAGAACAAATAAGCGATTAGGACGAGGTGAAGGATCTGGTTCTGGTGGCACGTCTTCTAGAGGTCACAAGGGAGCGAAATCTCGAAGTGGATACTCGAAGAAGGTTGGATTTGAGGGTGGTCAAATGCCGCTTCAAAGACGAGTGCCTAAGTTTGGATTTAAAAATCCAAATCGAGTTGAATACTCGGGAATTAATCTTGACACTATTCAAAAGTTAGCTGATGACCTTAAAGTCACTGATATCACGCCTGAGCTTCTGAAGGAAAAGTCTTTAGCAGGTAAAAAGGATTTGATTAAAATTCTAGGTCGCGGTGAACTTACAAGCAAGATTACTATTTCGGCCCACGCTTTTTCAAAGACGGCTAAAGATGCAATCGAGGCTAAAGGAGGTTCAACATCGATCATTGAGTAAGTATGAAAAGACTGATAGAAACATTACAGAATATTTGGAAGATTGAAGACCTGCGCGTTCGAATTTTGAACACGCTTGGACTTCTTCTAATCTATCGCTTGGGGTCCTTCGTGGTACTTCCAGGTGTAGATCCAGGTATTTTGAATGAAATGAATTCTGGAGCGCAGGGATTAGCGGCTTTATTAAACATCTTCGCAGGTGGAGCGTTTAGTCGGGCATCCATATTCGCACTTGGAATTATGCCTTACATATCGGCTTCCATTGTCATGCAATTGATGGGAATAGCCGTTCCGGCAATTCAAAAAATGCAGCGTGAAGGTGAAAGCGGTAGAACGCGTATTAACCAATGGACGCGAATATTGACTATTGCAATAACGTTGTTTCAAGCACCAAGCTATATATCTACACAGATTCCAGCCCAAGCAGTAGTCGGTGGGGATGGTAGTTTATTGTCTTTTTGGGGAATTAGCACGGTATTATTGCTAGTAACGGGAACTATTTTTGTTATGTGGTTAGGCGAACGTATTACCGATAAAGGAATCGGAAACGGTATATCAATGATCATTATGGTCGGAATCATAGCACAACTGCCAAGCTCCTTCGCTTTTGAAGTTTCTTCAAGAATGGGAAGTGGTGGTTTTGTAATGCTGCTTATCGAATTAGTGTTCTTACTTCTTGTAACCATAGCGACTGTTGCTTTGGTTCAGGGAACAAGGAGAATACCTGTGAATTTTGCTAAGAAAGTTGTGGGAAACAAG
>Ga0115566_10003714_pt1 | contig 12265 bp, 16 predicted proteins | sample COGITO_mtgs_1204_3_FD_87173 | JGI IMG/M metagenome (GOLD analysis project Ga0115566, IMG submission 87173) | Pelagic marine microbial communities from North Sea - COGITO_mtgs_120405 | ecosystem: Environmental > Aquatic > Marine > Epipelagic | place: Germany:Helgoland, sampling site Kabeltonne...
ATCAAGAAGTGGCGTTACTGTACCTATACAAGAACTTAGATATAACAGAAGCGCTATTGATTTTGTAAGCAAAAGACTTGAAACAACTATGCCTGAACTTGCTAAAACAACAAGGGCAAGATTGGGTAGAGATCTAAGAAAGAGTTATGATCAAGCTATAAATCTAGGACTTAGGGGTAAAGATCTTGAAGATTATGTTGCAAATGGTATATCGGACGCACTTGGTAAAAGAAGATTATCTAGAGCTAGTACAATTGCTAGAACAGAGGGCTTGGCCTTATCGCAATTCGGACAAGATGAAGCTGTTAGCCAATTAGGACTTAACTTAGAAAAAGAATGGTTATCTGCAAGGGACGGTGTTGTAAGAGATACACACAGATTAGCCGACGGACAAAGAGTAGAAAAGGGTGCAAATTTCAATGTTGGTGGTTATAATATGAAGTATCCTGCTGATAGCACATTCGGTGCGCCAGCAAGTGAAGTAATTAATTGTAGATGTACAGTTGTATATCACGAAGTGAGGAAAATTTGAAAAGTCAAGAATGGAAATCAATAGCAGAGCCAATCTTCGCAAGTGAAGTTGAAGGCAAAGTAGAAGCAGTTTTTTCTGTATTTAACACGATAGATTCAGACGGCGATGTCGTATTACCTAATTCAATAAAAAGTGGATATGGGGACAAAGGCGTTGCTATGGTATGGGGACACGATTGGAAAGACGTCATTGGACGCGGTGAAATCATACAAGATAATGACAAAGCAGTATTTAAAGGCGAGTTCATTATGGATACCGAAAGAGGTAGAGAAGCTTATAACACAGTTAAAGCTATGGGCGATCTACAACAATGGTCGTTTGGTTATGAAGTTGTTGATAGCGAAAAAGGTGCATTCCAAAAAGACGGTATGGAAACTCAAGATGTACGTTACTTAAAAGAATTAAAAGTATGGGAAGTTAGTCCGGTATTAGTCGGGGCTAATCAAGAAACATATACCCTTGCTGTTAAAAATGCTACTGAGGAAGTCGAAGAAAAGATTGAAGAAGTAGATGAAACAGACGGGAAAAGATTTACTGATGAAATAGCTGATGTGCTTAACGCATTAGTTGCAGTAACAAACAGGGCAAAGGAGCTTACTGCCTTACGCCTAAAGAAAGATAAATTGTTGAGTAAAGATTCAGCAGAAGCTTTATCTACCCTAGCCGATGAGATCCAAGAGATTTATCAAGATATTGATACAATGCTTTCACAAGCAAGTCCGGAAGAAGTAGAAGAAGAAGTAAACGTTGAAGCTAACGAAACAATTAAGAGAACAATAGAAATTCTTACTGAAACAGTAGGAATATAAGGAGAACTAACTTGGATATTAAACAAGCAGAAAAGGAACTCCAACAACTTAGGGAAACTACACTTGCTGAATTTTCAGATGTTGATGCTAAAGGCATGGGCGCAGAAAAATTAGCAGAGTGGAATGTCCGTAACGAAGAAATGATCACATTAGCTGAAGATATCAAAACCGCAAAGAAATTTGAGGCAGAGAAAACAGCTATGGAATCCGATTTCGAAAAAGGTAAAGCAGTAGAGCCACAAGCAATACATACAGAAGCTAAAGAAGAAACACCAAGAACGCTTGGTAAAGCTTTATTAGATTCAAATGCCTACAAATCCTTTATGGAAAATGGACAGAAGAACGTTTCATCAGAGTTGAAATGGAATCCACAAGTAGAGTTGAAAACAACTCTTACAGAAACCGGTTACCCACCAGCAGTTACAAGATCAGATTTGATCGTGCCTACTGCAACAAGGGCGCCGTTAACTATTCCAGATCTTATCGACACTATCACAACAGATCAGTTTCAATATAAGTATCTAGAAGAAACAACATTTACTAATAACGCATCAGCAACAGCAGAGGGATCTGCTCTTGGCGAATCAGCATTAGCTTTCACCGAGAAAACTGAAGCTATTAGAAAAATTGGGGCATTCTTGCCTGTAACAGAGGAATTATTAGCCGATGTAACAGCTGTACAAGGATATCTCGATTCAAGATTAAGAACTATGGTAAACCTTGCCGTGTCCGATCAAATTATGGCCGGATCCGGATCAGGAGCAAACTTAACAGGATTTCTTAATGTATCAGGTATAAATACATTCGATTACTCAAGCTACTCAGGTAACTTAAAGAGAATTGGTCAAGTGTACGAAGCAATTACCGAAATACAAAAAGATAGCTTCTTAAGTCCGGATGCAATAATTATGCACCCAAGCGACTGGTATCAAGTAGTAACCGAAGTTAATGCCGTAACAACAAGTGGGTCTTTGAATCCATTATTTGTTGGTGCAGGACAGTTCCAAGGTAATGCAACTGCTTCCCTATGGGGATTACCAGTTGTACTTGATACAACACGTCCGGCAGGTACTCCAGTTATTGGTGTATTTGGTGGCGGTCAAGCAGTCCACCTAGTCGCAAGACAAGGTATGGAAGTCGCTATGTCCGACTCACACGATGATAACTTCACAAAAGATATCATGGTTATGAAAGCAACTGTAAGAATGGGTATGCCCGTTTACAGACCAACAGCTTTCTGTACTATTACAAACTTCTAAGAAATTAGAATGGCTTTAATGTCCCACTCGAGCTACGCAAGTAATTCGGGTGGGGTTGAAGCAAGAAAGGAAATAATGAAACTCAAAAAAGATATTTATATGAATGACAAAGGCGAAATCAAAGAGGGATCCGCTAAAGGACTTCCGACTGGTTGGGCTAAAGGTAAAGTACTTGGACGTAAAGGCCAAGAGATTACTGATGCGCAAGCTAAAGAGTGGAAAATTGGCGTAAAGGCCAAAGCACCCAAAGAAAACAAAGCTAAGTAATTTAAATGTCGCACGGTCAATATGTAGATAAAGCCGATTTAAAAACCTATATAGGTATTTCGGGAAGTGGTCAAGATACAAATATTGACAACGCTATTGACGGTGCTTCAAGACAAATAGATCGTATATGCGGTAGGAATTTTTGGCAAGACGATTCTGTTACTGATAAACACTACACACCAATATCTAATCTATTTTTAGATACTGCGGACATATCAACTGCGACTGGTTTAGTAGTTAAGTTAGATACAACAGACGACGGCACGCACGATACGACACTAACAATTAATACAGACTTCATACTCACACCGGTAAATCCTCGTGAAACAAAGATAACAGGCGGAACTACCTACTATGAGCCATATACACAAATTAAGATTTTAGATACACGATCAAGCGAAAGATTTGATCCGGATATTATTAATAACGTTAAAGTGACTGCTAAATTTGGCTTTTCAATAGTTCCAGAAGATATCAAACAAGCAACGCTCATACAAGCTTTAAGACTGTTTAAAAGAAAAGATACGCCATTCAACGTGTTTGGTAATGAACAGACTGGGACAATAGAACTATTTAACAGGTTTGATCCGGACGCTATGGCCTTATTGAAAAGGTGGCGTAAGAACACACTTACCGGCATAAAACTTTAATGGCTGTAAACGACAGAATTGAAATACAAGGCATAGATAAGTTAAAGAAAAGACTAGATCTAGCAGGCCTAACTAATAAACCAATAAGAGATCTAATGACTAATTCGGGTAGATTAGTTCGTAAGGAAGCAATTAAGAACGCACCGGAATACTCTGGAAGCTTAAAGAGATCTATACACGTACAAAGAATTAAAACTAAGGGACGTTTACCACAATCTATAAAAGTATATTCAAGTCGAAGTTATGCGAAGTATGTACATGGCGATCCTAAGAAAAGCGGTAGTCTAAGTTTGTCAGAGCCGTTTACTAGATCTAAACCACATTACCCGCCAATTAAAGCATTAAAGCCATGGGCAGAATCAAAAGGCCTAAACCCTTGGGCAGTTCAAAAATCTATTGGTAAAAAAGGTACACCACTTGTGCCGTTTTTCTTAATAGCTTTAGAAGAAACTAAGGAACAAAGAAAATTATTGGTTACAATGGCTACAAAGGACATAGAACGTAAATGGAAAGCAGGAAGATTAAGTGGCTAGTTTAACAAATATTAGAAACGGTATAGGGACTAACTTAGGTGGCATTAGTTCCTTAATTGTTTATAGTTATGTACCGGATTTTATTGAGCCACCTACCGCAGTTGTCGGCGTAGCTTCTTTAGTAGAATACGACGCTTCTATGCAAAGAGGTGCAGATCGTTATGAGATACCCGTATTTGTTTACGTATCAAGAGTTGACGCACAAGACAGTCAAGAAACTTTAGACGGTTATCTTGCAAGTACAGGATCTTCTTCAATCAAAACAAATATAGAATCAGATGTTACACTAGGTGGTAGCGCAGATTCAACTAGGGTAGTTGAGGCAAAAGAAGTTGGCGTGTATAATGTAAACAACGTTGATTATTTAGGCGTTGAATTTACAGTAGAGGTAATAGCATAATGGAAGTTAAAATCGGTTTTGATACCAAAGATAAAAGATATGAAATAGGCGATTCTATTTCTAAACAAGATTTAGACAACAAGACATTCGACGCTCTAGTTGAGCAGGGTGTAATAGGTAAAAAGGAAAAGGATCCTATTGTTGTTATGAAGAAAGAAGCAAAAAAAACTAAATCAAATAAGAAAAAAGAGTATAACCCACAGGAAGAAGAAGTATAATGGGTTACGGCAGAGGCGGTAGTAAACCGACAAGAAGCACAGGCAGACGTAGAAGAAGAAGGACTGGTAAAAGGTAATGGCGTTTATACACGGTAAAGACACAGAAGTATTTTTTAATAACAATGATTTTGGCCAATATTTTAATAGTATTGACTTCACACGAACAGCAGATATTAGTGAAACAACTGCATTTGGTAATAGTGCTAAGTCTTATGTAACAGGCGACAAGGACGGAACTGTATCAATGTCAGGTTTTTTCGACGCTACATCAGACGCTATACTTCAACCGTTTCTTGGAAGCGCAACTAATACAGATTTATTAATTGGCCTTAATGGTACAACAGACGGTAAGTCGGTATTATTTGGATCGGGAATAGTAACTAACTATGGACAATCTAGTCCCGTTGGCGATGTAGTAGCTACTTCGGTAGATATGCAAGCTGATGACGGATTTTTTAATGGTTTAGTAGTTGATAAAGCTACTATAACTACAACAGGGAACTCAACTGCATTAGATAATGCAACAAGTTCTACAAACGGTGGTGGTGCTTTCGCTATCGCAACAGCGGTATCCGGAACTTCAACGCCTACCGCAACAATTAAGATACAACATAGCGCAGATGATACAACCTATGTTGACTTAGTTACATTCACAAATTTCACCGCAGTTGGATCCCAAATGGAAACTATTGCAAGTGGAACTACAATCAATAGATATCTAAGAGTGAACTATACAATAAGCGGAACTAATCCTAGTTTTGCCGTTATAGTTGGCTTTGGAAGAACAGGATAAGGAGAATATATGGCATTTGTACATGGTAAAGATTCAGTTTTTAAACTTGATAACTCAGGTGGATCATTAACTGATATATCAACCTATGTGAACAATGTTGACTTCCCAGAAACTGCGGATGTCGCTGAAACAAGCACACTTGGTGCGAGTAATAAAACGTATTTGGCAGGCCTCAAGGATGCTACTATATCACTTAGTGGACTTTTTGACGCGACTGTTGATGCAATACTCGGAGCCGTAGTGGGACAAACAGCAAGTTTGTCATTCGAATATAGCCCGGAGGGTACTGCAAGCAGTAAAGTTAAATATACAGGCGAAGCCATTTTAACTTCTTATGCATTAAGTTCCCCAGTGGGCGATGTCGTTGCTTACTCAGCAGATCTACAAGTATCTGGTGCGGTTACACGTGGCACACATTCATAAATAAAGGTTAATAATGACAGAAAAAAAACAACGACTCACACTAGATGATCTAGTTAAATTACCTAATGTCCAAGAGGAAGAAGTATTTATTCCACAATGGGACAGAAGTATATTGGTAAGAGGGATCTCTAAAGCTACACAAATTAAGCTTGGCCGTTTAATTGAAAATGAAGATACAGACGCTTTCGATTATCAAAAAGAATTATTAAAAGAAAGTGTAGTTGATCCGAAGTTAGATGATGATGCTATTGAGATCCTATACCAAAAAGATTCAGCTGTTATAGATCTAATATTTGTTGAACTCAATAAATTGAATGGTCTTGGGGGTACCGGCGATTTAGCCGAGCAATTTCCGGAACAATAACGACTTAACTTTTCAATTTAAATTAGCTAGAGATCTAGGCATTACTGTTGGCGAACTCACGGCTAAATTATCCGTGCTAGAATATCAACAATGGATAGCTTTTTATTTATGGGAAAAGCAAGAACGAGATAAAGTACAAGCTCTTGCAGACGCAGAACGTAAAAAGAATAAGATGAAAAGGTAATAATGGCGATAGCAGATATTTTTATAAGGATTGTAACTAAGGGAAGTGAATTGGCTAAACGCCAAATGAACGATCTTGGTAATAGTTCTAATAAAACTAGCGGTAAATTAAGTAAGTTATCGGGCGTTATGAAAGCAGGCGTTGCCTTAGGGGCAGTCGCTTTAGCTAAGGGATTATTCGAAGCTACACAAGAGTTTATTGCGTTTGATGATAAGATGACGCAGTCTTTGGCGATTATGGATACAACCATAGATCAACAAAGAAGAATGGAAGAACAGGCATTAGCCACTTCAAGAACAACCCGTATATCAGCAGAACAAAGCGCTGAAGCATTCTTTTTCTTAGCTTCCGCAGGTTTAGACGCCGAACAATCTATAAAAGCATTACCCCAAGTGGCAAAGTTTGCTCAAGCAGGTATGTTCGATATGGCGACTGCAACCGATCTTGCAACTGACGCCCAATCTGCATTAGGCCTAGCAAGTGATGACGCAGAAAAAAACCTTACTAATCTTACAAGAGTTACAGACGTTCTTGTAAAAGCTAACACATTAGCAAACGCTTCTGTTCAACAATTCTCTGAAGCTTTAACTAACAAGGCAGGATCTGCCCTTAAAGTTACAAACAAATCAATTGAAGAAGGTGTTGCTGTTCTGTCCGCACTTGCCGATCGTGGTGTCAAAGGTGCTGAAGCAGGCGAAAAGCTTAACCAAGTTTTAAGAGATATACCAAGAGCAACTGCAAAGAATAGCGAGGAATTTGCAAAGCTTGGATTAAATATGTTCGATACTGAAGGCAATATGAAGAATGTTGCAGACATTGTTGAAGAACTAGATCGTGTTTTGGGTCCAATGTCTGATGAATTAAAAGCTTCTACCCTTGATCAGTTAGGCCTTAATCGTGGTGTTGCCGATGCAGTTAAGATCTTATCTGGTGCAGGCGATCAGATTAGAGAATACGAAAAAGCTTTAATGGACGCAGGTGGTACAACAGGGGACGTTGCAGACAAACAGATGAACTCATTATCAGCACAAATAGATCTCATGAAGAACGCTTTTAGTGAACTTGGTATTGTTGTTGGTAGCATTATCGCGCCGGCGTTAACTAAAATTGTTAAAAGCATTACAAAGGTTACCCAATCTTTCACATCATTAATTAAAACACAAAATGAATATTTCAGAGCTAGTGAAGATGTTATACAAGTTACTAAAGATACAATATATGGTATAGATCAATCTACCGCGTCGTACGATAAGTACACACAAGCAATAGAAGATACCACACAAGCCAATAAAGATTACGATAAATCGGCATTAGATATCTTAGGCGAAGAAATAGAAGTAGAAAAAAGAAGATCTAGAAATAATGATCTATTAGGCCGTATCCAAAATACATATAGTGATTATGAAGAAGTTATAGTTGATTCAACAGACGCACTTGAAGAAATGACAGAAGAACAAGTAAAACAAGCTAAAGAGATGAAAGATAAAGCATTACCTACTCTTAATAAAGTAGTATCAGCTTATCAAACACTTTTAGATATAGAAAAAGATCAACAAGAATTACTCAAAGATCAAAGAGAAGCGCAAACTAAGGTTACTAAGTCAGAAGAAGATCTAAATAAAGCAATCGAAAATACTGAAGTTTTACAAGAAGCTCTTACATTAGCTCAAGAAGAAGCAGTTAAAGTAACTAATCAAGAAAAGTTAGCTATTGAACAGCTTAAAGAAAGTATCAAAGACTTAGAGGAAGAAGAAGAAAAGACTACTGTAACAGAATTAAAACTTGCTGTCGCTAAAGAAAGATTAATTGAATTAGAAAAAGCTTCGACAGGTGCAACTAGAGAAAGCGAACAAGCACAAAACGATTACAACAAAGCTTTAGAAGAAGTAACAAGAGCTGAAGAAGATTTAGCTGACGCACAAGCTGATTTAAATGAAGCTACAAAAGATTATAATGAAGCAATTGCTAAAACCCCACAAAACTTGCTTGAAGTTGCTATTGCACAAAAAGAATTGCAAGACGCTATTGCAGATGTAGAAAGTTTGGGAATATTTGAAGAAGCTTTAAGTCAAATGGTATCTAATGCAGGTGGTCAATTAAATGATCTTAGAGGATTTTTTAATGCTTTATTTAGTGGCCAAAACATACCTACACCAAGTTTTGGTGGTGGTGGCGGTACATTTCCAAGCACACCGGGAAAGACTAATACATCTGAAGAAAGTGATGTAGAAGAAGTAGTTCAAGACATTGTTGATCAGTCTTTAAGTACTTCTGAAGAAGCATTACAAAATATTTTGAATGATCCGAGATTTGACGGTGCTAAATCAGGTGTAACGACTATTGTCAATATACAAAACAACATTGACGGCGAATTTAATGCAGACGAAGTAGCTGTAAAAGTCTTAGAAGCTCAACGAAAAGGAATTAATGTTATCTTATGAGCGTAGCATTTGATAATAATGTAAATTTAACAGTAGAAATAGCTTTTGATAGCGATCCCTTAGATTCAAGTCCAACCTTTACAGACGTATCGTCTTATGTAAGATCTATTAGTACTTCACGTGGACGTGTTAACGAATTAGGACAATTTCCGGCAGGATCGTGTAGTGTATTATTATCTAATACAGATAACAGATTTAATCCAACTAATACATCTAGTCCTTACTACGATTCCTCAACGGGCAAGACTAAAATACAACCACTTAAAAGAATTAGGATTTCTGCGGTATATGATACTACAACATATCGTATGTTTGAGGGCTTTTTAGACACAATTCCCGTAAAGTATCCGGCCTCTGGAAGTGATAGCACAGTAACCCTTAAAGCAACAGACGGATTTAGATTATTAAAACAATCAGACATAGCGGGTAAAGGTTTCCGTATAGGCCTAAGTGGATTTAGTGAAATTGGACAATCAACTAGATTAGGTATGACATTTCCTACTGAACTATCATCTAGTAGGGTAAGTACTATATTAGATAATGTCGGTTGGCCTAGTGATCGTAGAGATATACAAACAGGGACAATTAATGTAGGGACGCAACAAATTACAGATAATATACTTACTGCAATTCAAGAATGTGAGCTTGCAGAAAACGCACAATTCTTTATCGCTAAAGATGGTAAAGCTACTTTTAGAAATCGTGATTATAGACTTTCCAATACCAATGCTATTAATGTACAAGCTACCTTTTCTAATGACGGTAGCAATTTACCATATACAGATGTGGGCGTGAGTTTTGACGATCAAGAAATAGTAAACGTATATCAGTGGACACGTGAGGGCGGAACAACACAATATATAGCTGATGCTGATTCAGTAGTATCTTATGGTGCTTTCGCAAGTCAAAAAAGTACTATTAACATTAGCGACGCAAACGTTGCTTCGATCATACAACAAAAGATTGCTGAAACCTCTACACCTATCGTAAGATTTGATAATTTAGTAGTTAATCCTCGTCAAAATACGCTATTATGGAATCAAGTACTCGGTAGAGAATTTGGCGATAGGGTTAAGGTAAAAGTCGTTAATCCAGACGGATCTAGTTTTGAGGACGAACTTTGGATAGAAAGTATATCACATAATGTGGGTGCTTCATCGCAAACTTGGTCATGGTCTGTTACACTAAGCCCTGCGGGATCTTCCGCATGGATCTTAGGACAAGCTAAATTAGGCGAGGGAACAAGATTTGCATACGCATAAAGGAGAGATATAAATGGCCGGAGCCGGTTTTAAAGTTTACGCCACAGGCGATCTAATAACAGCAACAGAATTTAATACTTATCTACAAGAACAAGTGATTGGTGTATTTGCAGATGCTTCAGCTCGTGATAGCGCAATATCCAGTCCAACAGAGGGTATGTTTGCTTATCTCAAAGACACAAATATTTTAAGCTACCATGACGGATCTAGTTGGGCTTCCTTTATAGGCGAGGGCGACATCACAGCGGTAACTATTACCACATCTGGTACATCGGGGCTTTCAGGCGGTGCTACGGCTACCTCAGGGGCTTTTTCATCAACTTTAGTTATTGCACCTGATAGTGCCACATCAGCAACCGTTGCTTCGGCAGATATAGTTTTAATTGGTGATGCTGATGACAGTAACGCCGTAAAGAAAACAACAGTAGCCGATATTGTAGCACTTGCACCAAGTGGTGTTAGTCTAGGTTTAGTATTGGCTTTATCATAGGAAAGGAATAGATTATGGCTGACACATTACATTCTGTTGCAGGACAACTTGGAACAAGCACAGCAGATATTATTGACGCTGTACCCAGTTCGACAACTGAAACAGCAATAGGAATTTTAATTTCTAATGTTAATTCAAGCAGTTCTGATGTTACTGTCGATTTAAGTATTACAAAATCCGGTGGAACATTAAGAAACATTTTAAACGATGTTTCATTACCATTCGGGACAACTATACAAATAGATAGCAAGATAGTACTAGAAACAGGCGACATCTTACAGGGATTATGTTCAACTGCGTCAAGTGCAGATTATACAGTATCATTTCTAAGACAAACCTAAAGGATCTATATGTCCTATTTAGGTACACAACCAAATGATGTAAAAAAGAATACAGGTTTATATACACCTAGTGAAATACTGCAATTAGAAAAAGATGGACATTGGGGTGGCTCATTAGAACTTATTGCTGAACAAACTGTATCTAGTGTTAGTGCAGTAGATTTTACATCAATCAAAGAAAGCAAATATGATGTTCATTTTATGCAAATATATCTAAGTGAAGCTACTAATGATGTATTAATACAAATTTCTAATAACAATGGAACAAGTTACCATACTACTGGTTATCAATTTGCAGTTCAGTATGGAAGTGTTGGTGGAACTTTTGCTGAAGAAAAAAGTACAAATGGTGGTAATTTATTTGGATTAGGTGGAAGTTCAACAGGAATAGCAAAAAATACTTATATGTATTTCTATAATTTAGGAAATAATACAAAATATAGTTTTTCAACTCAACATTTTTTTTCAGCACACCCTTCACTAAGTTATTATTTTAAATTTGGTGGTGGTGTTTATCCAACTGCTGAAACAAATAATGCAATAAGGTTATTTATGTCATCAGGAAATATGACAGGAACAGTAAAACTTTATGGTGTCAAACAATGAGTAACCTAAGATTAATTAATGAAACTACTATTGCTAATGGAACATCTTCATCAATAACAAATGATTTATTCAATGCAGATTTTGATATTTATAATTTACAAATAAAAAGAACTTTAGCTAGTGCAACAGGTGGTATGTCACTAAGACTTGTTAACAGTAGTGGCTCAATTATTCCACAACTTTTTGATTTTGCTTATTTAAATTTAACTTCACACGCTACTTTTCACGAGGGCAGAGGACAAAACAATAGCTTTTTTCAATATTTAGATTGGTCAAGTGGAACTGTTGCAGACCAATCAAGTATAAATTTATATGTATTTAACCCATTTTCAAGTAGTTCTTATACATTTTTTATACACCAAACTATGGGGACTTATTTACCTGCAGGACTTGCTACTAATGGTTTTAAAGGAATAGCAGTTGCTAAAAATACAAGCTCTGCAACTGGAATACAGTTACAACCAAGTCAAGGTGGAACTTTTGGATTAGAGATTAGAACTTATGGATTGAGAGTAGATAACTAATGGGTAAATTAGTACAAGTAGCAACAAATACAGTAAGTAGTCCTGTGTCATCAGTTACTTTAACAGGCATAGATAGTGATGATGTTTATATGGTTGCATATAATAATTTAACTACTGATACTGATGATAGAGGTATTAGTATGAGATTTACTTATGGTGGTGTAACTCA